>WNFD01002452.1_pt1 | contig 26742 bp, 31 predicted proteins | sample 5400491 | NCBI WGS metagenome assembly WNFD01 (sample SAMN13153343, study PRJNA577476) | soil metagenome | isolation source: 120 cm saprolite under Douglas fir tree site 2 hole 2 replicate 2 | place: USA:California | collected 2015-04-18
GCGCCAATTGGCCGGCCCGGAAGGAGCCGACGACATCGTGCAGGAAACGTTCCTGCGCGCCTGGAAATACTTTGAAACGTTTAATTCGGAGACCAATTGCAGGGCCTGGCTCTTCCGCATCTTGAGAAATACGTGGATTTCCCGTTGGCGAAAGAGACGCTTGGAACTTCCGCTGACCGAGACGGAATCCGAAACGATTGAGCCCTACTACGATTGGGAAGAAGAGTTTCTCAAAGGCCAATTCTCGATGGACATGAAGCAGGCACTATCGGACCTGCCGGCAGATTACCGGATGGCCGTGCTTCTCGCCGATGTCGAAGAATTCACCTACGAGGAGATCGCACGGATTATGGAATGTCCCATCGGTACAGTGATGTCACGCCTGAACCGCGCGCGCCGAATGCTGGTTCGGTTGATCCACGCCCAGCGTGAAGACGGGATTGCGCAAAAGACGGCTCCTTTACCAGAACAGAACGCCCGGAGAAAACTATGATGGACTGCAAAAAGCTGAGAGAAGTGCTGGACGCTTACGTGGACCGCGAACTATCGGCGGACGCTGCCGCCCAAGCCGAAGGGCACATCGCCGAGTGCGGCGCTTGCCGCCGTGCAGTTCAAGGTTTGACCAGGCTCCGCGAAGCGGTCAAGACCGCGGCAGGAAAGCCGGCAACGCCTGTGGAGCTCATAGAGCGTGTCCGCGGTTCCGTTTCACCCAGATGGCATCGGGCTGCAGCCATTCAAGCCATCGCGGCTACGTTGATTCTGGCGGGGGTGTTAACGCTTTTCGTTCCGAGCGTTCGGGGTGCCGCGGCTACTGCGCTGGACTTCCTGTCCTTGAAGCTCGACGACAACCGTCAACTTGTCCTGGAGGGAAAACTCATCTGCCGGGACTGCCAACTGGAAAAGGAATACGGCTACCATGCCATGTGTCCCTTGACCGGACATCACGGCTGGCTTGCGACCAGCGACGGCAGGCTATGGAGCATCCTCGAAGGGAAGGTTTCCGAGGAACTCATTCACAATTCGTCGCTGTTGGGCCGGAGAGTAAGAATCCGGGGTCGCATTATGCGCAAGGCAGGGTCAATCGAGGCAAGCGACTACCAATTACTTTGAGTCGTTTGCTCCCTACGGGCGAACCGCGGCTTTTCCCAGAGAGAGCACATTGAAAAGAGGCATTAAGTTGCGCAAACAGCACGAGCCATCCAGACTGCTGCGTGTGGGCTTCCTGCTTCTTACCTTCGTGGCCACAGCCAATGCTGCCGAGCAGTCTCCGCCTGCCGCCAGCATCTCCTCCCACTCCAAAAAGAGTCACTCCGCTGGCCCACGCGACGCGACAGAACAATACCGTTACACGAACCGTCTCATTCGCGCCAAGAGTCCCTATCTACTCCTGCACGCCCACAATCCAGTTGATTGGTATCCGTGGGGCAACGATGCCTTCGAAAAAGCTCGCAAGGAAAACAAACCGATCTTTCTCTCTATCGGCTACTTCACCTGTCATTGGTGCCACGTCATGGAGAAAGAGTCGTACTCCGATACCGGCGTTGCGGCCATCCTGAACCAGTATTTCGTTTCCATCAAAGTCGACCGCGAAGAGAGACCCGACATCGACCGCCTGTATATCGCCTATGTCGAAGCCACAACGGGAAGCGCCGGCTGGCCGCTCAACGTAATGCTCACTCCTGACCGCAAACCTTTTTTCGGTGGCACGTACTTTCCTCCGGATCAGCTCAAATCGCTTTTGCAAAAGGCCGCTGACGCGTGGAGCAAGCAGCGCGATTCCGTCACGCAGACTGCCGGGCGCGCCGCTCAGCAACTCATTGAGATTGTCAGCACACAGCCTCCTGCCACGAGTGATTTGCAACCCGCTATCCTTGACCAGGCCTACAAACAAATTACATCTACCTACGACGCAACGAATGGTGGCTTTGGCGGAGCGCCGAAATTTCCGAGACCCGTCACGCTGTGTTTCTTGCTTCGCTATTACGCGCGCACCGGCCAGCGCGAGGCGCTCGATATGACCCTTAACACGCTCCGCGCAATGGAACGCGGTGGCATTCACGACCAGCTCGGCGGAGGTTTTCACCGTTATTCGACAGGAGCGACCTGGCTCGTTCCGCATTTCGAGAAGATGCTCTACGACCAGGCACAACTGGCCATCGTTTACGCCGAGAGCTACCAGATTACCCACGACCGATTCTATGCAGACACCACGCGCGACATTCTCGATTTTGCGCTCCTTGAGATGCAGCAACCTCGGGGCGGCTTTGCCTCCGCCAAGGATGCCGACAGCCGAGTTGATCCCGGGAAGCAGGAGACCAGTGAGGGGGTCTTTTACATCTGGACGACGCAGGAAGTGGAGAACGCCCTAAACAAGCAGGATGCCGCAGTCTTCGAATATGCCTATGGAGTCGAATCCGGCGGCAACGTCCCCGCGCATCAAGACATTCGCGGCGAACTGAAGAGCAAGAACGTATTGTACGAGGCTCACTCGACGGAGGATACGGCGACGAAACTCGGTCTAACCGCTAAACAAACCGCCGAGAAACTGACCGCCGGGCGCAAAGCTTTGTTAGCAGCGCGCTCTCGCCGCCCGCAGCCTCCTCTCGACGATAAGATTGTCACAGCCTGGAACGGCATGATGGTCTCCGCTCTGGCGCGGGCCAGCCAGGCTCTCGATGAGCCTCGCTATCTCGAAAGCGCGCAAGCTACGGCTAAGTTTCTCGAAACGCATCTATACGATTCGAAGGCGGGCAAAGTTTGGCGCAGCTATCGGGCGGGCGGTCCTAGCGTAGGCGGTTTTCTTGACGACTACACCGATCTCATCAGTGGCCTTTTGGATCTGTACCAAGCTGGCTTCGACGTTCATTGGCTCAAATGGGCCGTTTCGCTGCAAGAAAAACAGGACCAACTCTTCGGCGACGCGAAAGAGGGCGGTTACTTCGATGCGGGCTCCTCTGATCCTTCACTCCTAAGCCGCACGCGCAATTCTTACGACGGTGCCGAACCTTCCCCCAATTCGACTGCCACCATGAATCTCCTTCGCCTCGCACAATTCACGGACCGCGCCGAGTGGCGCGATAAAGCCCAAAAAACGTTATCCGCTTTCGCGGCTCGCCTGCAGTCAACCCCCGACGCAGTACCGGCCCTTGTTTCCGCCCTCGATTTTCGACTTGCGAAGACGAAACAAGTCCTTATCGCCGGCGATCTCACCTCCCGAGACACTCGTGAATTGTTACGACAGATCAATACTAGGTTCCTCCCGAATAAAATTCTTCTTCTCGCCGATGGCGGAGCCGGACAGCAGCAACTTGCCCGCTGGTTGCCGTTTGTAGCCGGAGCCCATCGTATGCAGGATCGTGCCACCGCGTATGTTTGCGAAAACTATGTTTGCAAGTTGCCCACCGCCGATCCACAAATGATGGCACGTCTCTTGGACACCAAAAACTAATCTGCCTGATCAAAAGTCGCCACTTCGGCAGTCAAGCGAGTTCCAGGACGTACGCGAGCGCTGCTGGGGTCCATTCTCTTCGCACGAGGCGTGCGCCCAAGGCTTGCGTTGCCTGGGAGACGAGCTTCGAGCGGCTCGTGAAGTCCATGGATACGGAGCTCCCGCCGAGTCATCACGCTTCCGCGTCGACGCGAGATAAAAAGGATATTGGTTGTGGAGGCCTGATTTGAACTGACGATTCGGGATTGCCTCAGGAACGACCGACGGTTAACTTAGCACGCTGTCAGTTGAACTGAATCATCCCATTTGCACAATCACAGTGCCATATAACGGAAGCCGATTCATCGGGGGAGCCACCTCTGGCGTTCACTTGGCGGTTCCCATTATTTCCTTACGCTCCTTGCATTCGATTGGTTACATTCGCTGGACCGCGTCAGGAACATAAGTAGTCTCAGTTTGATTGGATTGCCGTCAGAGGAGTGTCGTTATGGGCGATGAAGTAGGCCGTGAGCCAGCGCGTGATCCTCAGGATTTGGAGCGGCTGTTGGTTTCCCGAGAGAGGGCGGGAGACGTCGACGGAATGGCGGCCCTCTATGAGCCCCATGCCGTCCTTGACTGCGGTGAGGGCCGGTTGACGCTAGGCAGAGAAGCAATCCGAGCGTTCTACGCCGGACTGGTGGCAATGGGTCGAAAATTTGACTTCGGAGATCAACGCCAGGCCATTATCAGTGAAGACTTGGCACTCACTTCAACTCGCCTTCCCGATGGCAGTGTGACCGTTGAGATTGCCCGCCGACAAGGTGACGGGACATGGTTATGGGTCATCGATCAGTTCTCCATTGCGTAGCGCGTCGACCCTGTGGTCTGTGCCGATAGCGAGAATCCAAACTGAGACGCTACGGGAACATACTGTCGATTGCGGGGCTGGAGAGCGAAAGCTAAGATGAACGGCTCACCTCCTGGAGCCGCGATGTCGGACCTCGCCATCATAGGCACGTATTCGATTTTCATCGCAAGTTACATCGTATTCGCCCTAGGCAAATTTCCGGGAATGAAGATTGATCGTCCGGGCGCAGCCATCATCGGCGCGGTCCTGATGTTCATGACGGGTGCGGTACGCGCAGACAATTCCCTGCACCTCATTCACTTCGGCACGATCGTGTTGCTCTTCTCGATGATGCTTGTGGTGGCGTACCTGCACTTGGCGGGTTTCTTCGATTGGGTAACGGAATTAGTCGTTACGCGTCTGAAGCCGCATCATCTGCTCCCCACAGTGATCTTTCTTAGCGGTTTGCTTTCCGCGTTCTTCGTCAACGACATCATCTGTCTGGTTATGGTTCCGTTCGTATTGAAGGTAGCCGGCCGCATGGGGATCAAGCCAATTCCTTATCTCCTGGCGGTGGCAACAGCGTCAAACATCGGAAGCACAGCCACCATCACCGGCAATCCCCAAAATATTTTGATTGGATCTTTTTCCGGCATTGGCTACCGAGATTTCCTTTTGCACTTGGGCCCGGTTGCCCTCGTGGGTCTGTTCCTCGATTGGTTCGTGTTGTGGTGGCTCTACTTCCGTGGGCGTGTCCACGATGTCCGGACTGAACCTGTCGTGAACGCTGTACAAATTGAGCATGCCGCGCTGCTTAAGGCGGGTATTGTGGCCGCACTGGTTCTGGCCGGATTCCTCGCCGGTTTTTCGCCGCCCCTAGTCGCCTCAGTCGGCGCAGCCCTCCTACTAATCACACGGACCCGTGACCCTCACCTGGTATATGAGGAAGTCGACTGGGGGCTTCTTGTCTTCTTCATCGGCCTTTTTCTGATCGTTGGAGGCGCAGAAAACGCCGGCCTTACGCAGCACCTCCTAGGATTCGGCGAGCGTTTCAACCTGCAACATCTTGGCGTCTTTACGCTGGTGACCGCCATACTCTCGAACTTAGTAAGCAACGTGCCCGCCGTAATGCTTTTGAAATCTCTGGTGAGTCAATTTGCCAATCCTCATTCGGCGTGGCTCACTCTGGCAATGGCGAGCACACTCGCAGGGAACCTGACCATTACGGGTTCCGTCGCCAACATTATCGTTGTCGAACGCGCACAGAAAGCAGCGGCGGTAATCACCTTCCTCGATTACTTTCGGATCGGTTTGCCCGTCACGTTTCTCACGTTATTATTCGGTTGGCTCTGGCTTTCCTGGATTCGGTGAGAAGTTCAGGGTGTTTCAGATGGTTCTCGATTTTTCGAGCGCGACCCAACATTGCGCTCTGGTCTTGAGGAGTTGCATATGAGAGCCACTACCATTCCCCGCCGCCGATTCCTGACCGGCACTGGCGCGCTTGCAGGCGTAGAACTTGCCACTGCGAGCCTTCAACTTCCATTTTCCGCTTTTATCCTAGGGTCGCAGGACCAGGCACGTGCGGACTACACACTGCACATCAAGACCTCCCCGATCGAGATCGCACCCAAGCGAATCATTTCGGCCATTACATACAACGGTCAGTTTCCCGGACCGTTGCTTCGCTTCAAAGAAGGCCGCCAGGCTACCGTCGACATCTACAACGACACGGATACTCCAGAGCAATTGCATTGGCATGGTCAAAAGGTCTCAGCCGATGTCGATGGAGCCGCGGAAGAAGGCACGCCATTTATTCCCGCACTGGGCAAGCGGCGGATCACCTTCACGCCAAACCCGGCTGGGTTTCGGTTCTATCACACGCACAATCGCGCGGGTGCCAACCTGGCTGCCGGACAGTACGGCGGAGAAGTCGGGCCGGTGTACATTGAGCCTGCCGAGGAACCAGGCAGGTATGACCGCGAGGTCTTCCTGGTTCTGAAAGAGTTCGAGCCTAGCTTCAGTCGCGGCGGCGATATGCCTCAAGACTTCTTGTCACCCGCGGCGCCGAACAAGGGACTCAAAGAAATCGGCGAAGCCTCAATGAAGTCATCTCTGGCTAAAGGGATGCCTCACGGCTACGAAGTAGGCTACCGATCCTTCACCATCAACGGACGCATGCTCGGCCATGGCGAGCCGATCCGCGTGAAGCAGGGCGAACGCATCCTGTTTCACATCTTGAATGGAAGCGCTACCGAGATTCGTAGCCTGGCGTTGCCGGGTCACTCGTTCGAGGTTGTCGCGCTCGACGGCAATCCCGTTCCGAATCCAGTGTCGGTTCCAGTGCTATGGATCGGCACAGCAGAGAGGATCTCGGCCATCGTACGCATGACTCATCCAGGCGTGTGGATTCTGGGGGATCTCGCTGACGATGATCGCCGGAACGGAATGGGGATCGTAGTGGAGTACGCCGGGCGTACCGGGAAAGCACAATGGATTGCTCCTCCCGATTTCAAATGGAACTACGCCCGTTTCGCGAAACCCGGCGCGACTGCTCCTTCAGCGGACGAGACCTGCGAGATGACCTTCGCGAAAGACAATGCTGCGGAGGAAGGCTTCAACCGATGGACGATTAATGGTGTCGCTTACCCCATGACCAGCAACGCAGTCCCAGCCGCATTTCACCTGAAGCAGGGCAAGCGGTATCGACTGCGCATGCGCAACGCGAGCGATGACATCCACCCAATCCATTTACACCGACACAGCTTCGAGCTGACCAGCCTGGCAGGAAAGCCGACCGCGGGAATCCTGAAAGACGTGGTTATGCTGGGCGGCTATCAGGAAGCGGAAGTGGATTTCGTTGCCGACAATCCTGGCTTGACGTTATTTCACTGCCACCAGCAGCTTCACATGGACTTTGGCTTCATGACCCTCTTCGACTATGTGTGAAGAAGTCGGATGAGTTCGCAGCCGAGCCCGAGGAGATACCTCCATGACCTCGAACACGGACGTAATCTGGGTAAATCGCGCAGCGAAGGCGATCCTGCTAATTCGCATTCTTGTCGGTTGGGTTTTCCTTTCCGAAGGCATTCAGAAATTTCTGTTCCCGGAGGCGCTGGGAGTCGGACGTTTTGTGAAAATTGGCATTCCCTTGCCGCAACTTATGGCGCCGTTCGTCGGCGTCACCGAGATTATTTGCGGCGCGCTCCTCTTAGTTGGTCTGTTTACCCGTCTTGCCTGCGTGCCCCTGCTTATCGACATTTGCGTGGCTTTGTACTCAACCAAGATCGTCACGTTCGTGAAGAACGGGTTTTGGGGCACGCTGCACGAAGCGCGCACGGATGTCAGCATGCTGCTTGGCCTGATTTTCCTACTGATTGTCGGCGGCGGAACCCTGGCCCTCGATGCGCGCTACCCGGAAGGGTTGGACCCAAAGTCATGAGGCTCCTGGGTGTTTATTTGAGGCGCTATTTGCATCGCCGAGTGGACGGTATGTGGTGATGCGTTTTTGTTGGTGAGAGTTTCTCCGTGAGCGACTGTTCCGCAAGTGTGCGTTTTGCCTCGGTGCTTATGGCAAATCGAGTCGGCTCCAACGAGATGGGCACCCCAGCGGGATGGGGTCGTTCCATGCCAGGTAGGCGCGCGACTCCATTACCAGGGTGCCCGCGGTGAGAATCCTGGTGCTGCTGGACTTCAACCGGAATTGAGTTATGCCGATGGTCTGGCGGCAGCAGCCTGCTCAAAAATCTTCACGGCCTTACCAACTTCCGCAACTCCGAAGATCACGAACGTTGCATTGGTGCCGGGATCGGCTCCGCAGTAGCCGTAGTTGATGTTGATTCCGGCTTCGCCGAGCCGCGATGCGGCGCGCGCTAATTCCCCAGGACGATGGGAAAGGTTGATCTGCGCAACTTCACTCTCAGTGTAATCAGCGCGCTGGCCGTCCAGAGTCGTCTTGGCAGCGGCCGGGTTGTCCAATACGAGACGGACGGCGCCCTTGCCCTTCTCGAGAGGCAGCTGTTGAAATGCGAGAACGTTGATATTTTGATCGGCGAGAGCTTGGCAAACCTTTCCAAGCGTTCCAGGTCGGTCTTCTAGTCGAATTGTGAACTCCTTGTTGACTGGCATGGTATGAACCTCACTTTCGATTTGCTCGGGGAAGAACTGGGGAGTCCTGCGAGGCGGAATAAGCAAAAATCCTACGCCAGTCTGCGGTTGACTACAAGGTTTCGCGTTGGGTCACTTTCAAACGGGCGGGACATCCGTCCGCAACACATACGGAACGTACCATGTCCTGCCCGTGCCCTGGTCGCCTGCAACGGATGGCGGAAGGCAGGCTGCGCCGACTTAGATCGCTCAGCGTCCCGTTTGAAGGACGCCGCTCTTCGTGGTTAATTCAATAGTACTGGTTTGCTAGTCAAATAACTTGTATGTGTGTCAAGCGGTTTCATCTCCCCACTTGCACTAGCCTTCTCATGGGTGGACAATCCGGCCTATGGTCAACAACCGCATCCACGCCGATCGTCGCAACCCAGCGCGCGTTGGATTTGTGACCGAAAAGCTTGGTTTGGGCATCAAGTGCTGCGAACTTGCGTTGTCATCAGGCAGCGCAAGAACATGGGAGCACAAAATCAAGGATGCACAGAAAGCCCACGATACTGCCTTACGTTTCGTGCATCGCTTCGAGCTTTCCGAGCATGAGGCTCGGCGGGTCAACCAACGAATCACCCACCTGAACACCCTTCTAGAAGAGCTTAGGTAATCTTCTTCAGTGCTCTGGTTGTTAGACGGGTTCGTCTTTACAGCGCAAGGCTCTCACGGTTGGAAGGCGCGAATCATGACACTCACATATGAGTGGCAACGGTTCTAAAAAGCCGCAGTCAGCGGCATTGGCGGTGCTTAAAACTGAGATTGTGTGGCAGCGGACATTTGAATCCGACAGGCCAATGCATGGCGGCGGAGCCTTATGAGCTCAACGCTCTTTTCGGCTTGGGTGGGTCGATCCTGTGGCGGCCCTGATCATGGCTCCTATCGCGAAAGAGGGAATGGAAGGGCTACCGGAATCGAGACGCAAACCCTAATGAAGATACGCGTTCTTCTCGCCCTCGCAGTGCTGGCGACCGCGCTTCTGACCTGGGGCTCGGGATCGCCACGGGCTGCCTTTCCGAACAGTCTCCGTCTGTCGGAGCTTTCGGAATCGCAGCAATTGGAAGCGCACCGGCTGCAAGAGGAAGACCAAGTTAAGGAATTTAAAGGCAAGATCTTGAAAAGTGGCGGCAAATTCGTGCTTGAGGAATCATCTAACGGCGGGAACTACGGCACCTATCTGCTGGATGATCAAGCCACCGCAAAGAAGTATGAAGGACAAAGAGTAGTGGTGACCGGAACACTGGATGCGCCGCATAACACGATCCACGTGCGAAAGATTGAGGCAGTTGCGTAGTGGGCAGGAGTTATTTGTGAAGTTCCCGTTTATCGCCTTTCGGAATTCAATACCGCCGGGTCCTCCGACGCCCGACCCAACCATTCCTCCGCCGCCACCACAACCGGAACTGCCGCCGGAAGAACCGCCCTATCCTGACGCACCAACGCCCACTCCTGGCCTGCCACCTTTCCCTCCACAGGATCCTACCGAACCAGAACCGCAGCCCATGTGAGCGGCATGCGCCAGGCCACTCCGTCACCCGCAAGCGGCCATCGTCTTTAGCGCCGCCTTTATCTTTTCTGCTTCAACTCTTCCGGAAATCAAACTGTTTCTCCAAGGCTTGCGCGACGCCGTGCCTGTCGGACCGCGTTGGCGGAAACTCGCTCTGCGTAAAATCACCGAAGTCAAGGAAGCCATGAAACGAACCCGTCGCTTGAAATCGCTCCTTGAGCATCTTCTTCGCTGCCGCTGCCGTTCGCTTTAAGTCTGTGTCGAGCGGCTAAGCCCTTAGCCCTAGCCTGAAGCTCATCCGCAAGCAAACAGGCGACGGTTGACGCTGCATCAAGTGAAATTCGACATCGGCTTACCGCCGTGAGGTGTGGCCCTACAGTGCCGATAACCAGTTGCGAGTCAGGCGCTCCGAACTTTCCAGCCATCAAATGGCTTCACCGTGCCGCAGTTTGGACCACCGTCTTTTCCCTTGCCTGGAACTCTCGCTTTCAGCACTAGCGGCGCGTCATTCGCGGAGCGTTCGAGCAGTCGCGACGTGATCCCGCTCAACGGTATTTTCAGCCGACGACTCCAACAGGAGTCCTTCTGGCCTGCGAAGGTTCCGACGTCAACGTACACGAACTTGTTTCCAGGCGGGCCTTGCACGTACGGTCCCAAGAGCTTCGGTCGGGAACCTTTCTCATCCGCCGTTGCATTCAGAGCGAACTCAAAAAACAAGTCCCTTGATCCAGACCGTTGCACCTGAACAGTCTCGTAGTTGCCTCCGCGCCCTTTCTGTAAACCGAAATCAACGCCGGCGGGAGGCTCTTTCAAAACGATTCTCAGCTTCAATTCTTTTTTCAATACTGCTCCGCTCTCCTGGGCGATTGCGCCCTTTCCACGTCAACTAATTCTCCATGAGGGAGTGAAAGGCTCAACTCCTGCCGGCGTACCGCCCCAAAGGCAATTCGGCCAAGCAGGCCAGCGCCGCGGTTCCCAGAACTACGAGCGCGAAAACATTCGGGCGCAACGGAACCACGTTCACTTCAGCGAGAATCACATAGACCGCAGCGAGAAGGAAAATCGGTCCTGTCACGTAACAGTGCAGCCGGCCGCATCGCCGAGCATTCACCACGCACCCGGCGCCCATAACCAAGAGAGCCGGAATCCACAGCCAGGGGCGCGCGGCGTTCCATGACAATCCAAGGACCAGCGCCAGCGTCGGCACACACCAGAGCCAAATACCCCACTTCCTGCCCACCAGATCATCTGGCTTGGAGCATTTCGCCGGTTCCACAGTCATGACCTTCGAGTTCATCCTCAATTCATCTGCTCCAGTAGTTTTCCTACTTCGCTGTTGAGACGAGTCGGGTTCTCGCACAACAGCAATTTACGGTCGGCACCCTCCAGCTGATGCATCCAGAACGTGGGGCGCGGGGGTTGAATACCCTCCCATTTAATTCCTGGCTTGTAGACGAGATACACGTCCCACGCGATCTGATGCAGGTCAAGAGTCTGCCCAAAGAGCTTGCCGAGATTCTGCCCACCGTCCCAGCCCTGTGCGATGCGAATGTCTTGCACCGTCTCTGCCTGCTGCGTTGCACTCGTAGCGTCATCTCCATCGCGCATTGGCTCCCACACCGAAATGGCTTTCAGTTTGGGTGATGGGAATTTCTCGAGAATCCGACCTACAACGCCATGGCCAGACTGGCAATCTGGACACGTTGGAGAGAGAAGTGCAACGACTCGAACCTTTTGGCTGGAAGCATTGAACTCCTTGCGCACGTCCTCAGCGTTAAGCGAAGACATCGGCCTGGCTGAAGTCGTTGCCAGCGCGGCTGAGCTCCCGGATTTTGCAACCGAAGGATGACAGCAGTCTTGATGGGCAGCCGAGGAAGCTGCCATCCATCCAAAACTGAGAAGCACGGCCGCGATCTGCAAAACGGAATGGATTTTTCGCATGATCTACGTCTCCTTCACATCCTTCGTCAACCATCCATGACGGCTGTCTGTTCAGTACTTTCTACAGCAATTCTAAAAACCTGCCAGCTCCCAAAACACCTGCTCCGGTTATCAGTCCATCCGGAGCGCAATCATTGGGTCGACCCGGGTGGCGCGCCGGGCCGGGAAATAACTTGCCGCCAACGCAACCCCGAAAAGCAATGCTGCGATGCCCGTGAACGTCACAGGATCGGCAGCACTGATTCCATACAACAAGTGAGCCGAAAGGCGAGTCACGGCCAACGCGGTGATCAGGCCCCCGATCATCCCGATTACCGCCAACGTCAGCCCTTGCCCCAAGATAAGTTTCAGGACGTCGCCTTGCTTTGCGCCAACAGAGATACGGATTCCCAGCTCGCGTGTGCGCTGGCTGACCGTATACGCCATAACTCCGTAGAGCCCGACAGCGGCAAGCGAAAGCGCGAGCAGACCGAAGATGCTCAAGAGCGTTGCTGCCATGCGCTGTAAATAGAGCGAGATGCCGACATGATCTTCCAAGGTCTTAAAGTCGAAGATGGGTATTTCGGGATCGAGGGCAGCGACTTCGGCGCGTATCGATTGCGACATCTTTTCCGGTTCGATAGCCGTGCGCGCGACCAAAATCATGTTTGAGCGATAGTCCTGGAGCAAGGGCAGATAGAGAAATGGCTGGGGCGCCTCGCTCAAGCTGCGGTTCTTTACATCCTTGGCGATGCCAACGATTTCCAGCCAATCCTTGGTCAGTTTTAGGCGCCTCCCGAGGGCATCGCCTCCCGGCCAGTAGCGTCGCGCCATCGTCTCGTTGATGATCACCACCCCACGAGCGCCCTCCTGATCTCGCTCATCGAAGTCCCGGCCGTGCACGAACGGGATGCGCATCGTCTGAAAATACTGTGGGCCGACGGTCTCATAGTTGAGCCGCATGTCTTCGTCCTTAGCCGGCGCGTAGCCGTCGATCGCCACGTTTGCAAACGCAATTCCGCCATCGGTGAGGGGCAAGCGTCGCGCGAGGGTCGCCGACTGAATGCCCGGTACCGTCTTGACGCGCTCGACCAGCCGGCGATAGAACTCGCGGCCGCGGCTCTCGTCGTAGCCGCTCAGGAATGGGTCGAACGAAGCGAGCAGAACGCCGCGAGGATCAAATCCCGGATCAGCCGCGTATGCTTCCCGCAGACTGCGGACAAATAGCCCCGCGCTGATCAGTGCCACCATCGAGAGGGCCACTTGAGTGATCACCAGCGCGTGTCGTAGGGAAACCTTGCGCGGTCCGCGTCCAACCGTGGCCGTATTGTCTTTCATGGCGGTGACCAGATCCTGCTTGGAGGCGTGCAGCGTCGGAGCCAAGCCGAAAAGGAGCGTCGTAATCACGGTCAGCCCGAGAGTGAATGCGAAGACAACTGCGTCCGGCCGAGTGTCAAAACTGGCTCTACTGGCATAGGGTGGAAGGAATGCCGCAAGCGATCGGGCCGTCCAGAACGCGATCGCAAGCCCCAGTGCGGCGCCAAGTGAAGCGAGCACGAAACTTTCGGTCAGCATCTGCCACACCAGTCGTCCCCGGCTACCGCCCAAGGCCAGACGCACCGCGATCTCCTTGCGCCGTGAGGCAGCACGGGTCAACAGCAGGTTCGCAACATTGGCGCAAGCGATCAGCAGCACCACGGCAACCGCAGCCATTAGAATCGCCAGCGCTGGTCGCATGTTCTGTTTCAAGCTGAACGGCGACTGCATCACCGAGTAAACCGCAACGCCCAGCTGTTCGTTGGTTTGCGGATATTCCTGTTCCAAGTGACTGGCGATTGCGGCGATATTCGCTTGCGCCTGGGGCACCGTCGCGCCGGGCTTGAGACGGCCCATGACCATCAGCCAACGACTACCGCGATCGGTGAGTGAGAAATGCGGGCGGGCCACGTAGTCCTTCATCATCACCGGGGTCCACACATCGAGTGCGAGGCCCGCAAAGGGGCTGGCAAAATCCTTGGGAGCCACGCCGATGACCGTGAAGTCATGCTCGTTTAGGGTGATCGTTCGTCCGAGAACGCTTGCATCGGCACCGAAGCGCCGCTCCCACAATCCATAGCCGATCACGACGACGGGATGCGTGTTTGGTGTCCGATCCTCTTCGGGAAGAAATGTGCGCCCGATCAGCGCTTTTATGCCAAGAACGTCAAAGTAATTGCCCGAAACGATAGCTCCCCACACACGCTCTGGCTTCTCGCTGCGGCCCAAATTAAGAGGTAGCACTTGGTGGGCGATCAAACCGGAGAGGACCTTATTCTGGTCGCGGTAGTCCAGGTAGTCGACGTAGGACGACGAGAGAGCGGAGTTGTTGCGTGTTGCGCCCCAGACCTCGACAAGTTTTTCCGGCTGCTCAATACCGGGCAAAGATGCCAGAAGGACGGCCTTGATCCATGTGAAGATAGTCGCGTTGGCACCAATGCCCAAGGCCAATGTGAACACCACCGTAAGAGTGAAACCTGGTCTGCTCCGAAGCAGCCGTATGCTGTGTCGCAAATCTTGCCAGAAGGTTTCCATGATTCGCCTGTTTCTGCTCTCAACGTCCCATAACTTGGACACTCATTTCTGATTCAGTCTGTCCCTAGCGGCTCGTGCCACGTCACCCAGGCAGCATTTGCCAGAAGGATTTTTCACTTCGCACGCACAGCGATCCGCCTCGACTTCTTCCTTAATCCGCTCCGCCACGGTTGATTTCCCCGTGCTGCGGATTTCGTCCCAAATGTCCTGGCGAGTGAATCCGAAGCAGTAGCACATCGGAATCGGGTCCGCCGTTTCTTTCGCGCCGACCCGCACGATCACGTCTTCGCGGCGGAATCTCGGTGCTTCGGCGTCAAGGGCGAAATAGACCACGTCACAGTCCGGCGCGTCGCAGAAGTAGTACTGCGTGTTTGGCATTCCCAGAGGCAGCTTGCGAACTAGACTCTTCACCGTAAGCATGCCCACGCGCTTGGATCGCCCGCCGTTCGCGGGGCAAGCCATAACGGCCGGTGCAGTACCAGATTTCGCATTCACAGAACAGCAGTCCGACATGCGGATCTCCTCGCCCCATCCAAAGTCATCGCAGTACCTAACAGCTTGCTACTTGCCGGCCTTCTCCGGTTGCGAGGGGTAGCCCGCATTCGTCGTGGCTTTCACCAGCGCATCTGTGTTCGTTTTTGCATCGTCGAAGGTCACCAGAACTTGTTTCTTTTCGAATCGCACTTCTACTTTTGAAACGCCAGAGACTTTTTCAAGCGCCTTCTTCACCGTGATGGGGCATGCTTCACAGGTCATGCCGGAAACATTCAAGGTTACTGTTTGAGGCAACGCCCAAGCTGGAGCAACCAAAACGAGCGGAACAATAGCGGCAGCCAGCAGGGATTTTATATTCTTCATAGCAACTCCTCCTTGATCGAGATTCAGTAAAAGAACTTGGCCACGTACGGATACACCAGCGCAATAAGAACGAGCGCTGAAACTATCCCGAATACGATCTTGTATACGCGGCGGGCCCGCGGCACGGCGCACACTTCACCTGGCCCACATGCCTGTGCTGGCCGAAAGATTCGCCGCCCCGCGAAGAACAGAGCCACGAGAGCGCCAGCGATAAAAAACGGGCGATACGGTTCGAGTAACGTAAGGTTTCCGATCCACGCCCCGCTCAGACCGAGAGCAACCAAAACCAGAGGCCCCAGGCAGCAGGTCGAAGCCAGGATGGCGGCCAAACCTCCGACAAGAAGCGCGCCTGAGCCACTCCGGTCGGACCCGTTTTTGCCAATTTCAACTTTCACTTGGCCCCCTCCGGCTTCCGCGGATTTCCTTGTCTCAAAATTGGGCAATGAGTGGGGCGCTTACGCATCTCTCTGTTGCAACTGCGCAGTGCCAATCGCAGCTCGTGCTCCAGTTTGTGAAGATCGGTAAGCTTCTGCTGCACATCAGAGAGCTTTTCTTCCAATCGGCGGCGCACCGGCGCACACGGCTGCGACCAATTCCCCCGCAACCTCAAAAGCGCTCGAATCTCGCTGAGCTTGAATCCCAAACCCTGAACACGGCGAATAAAAGCGAGGGTCTCCACGTCGCTTTCGGCGTATTGGCGGAATCCGCCTTGCGTTCTTGGCGGTCGCGGAAGGAGTGCACTCCGTTCGTAGAATCGAATCGCGTCAACGCTAAGACCGATCTTTTTCGCGACGATGCCAATTTGCATGGCCCTGGCTCCTTCTTAGACGCTACACCCTGGAGTATAGTCCAGAGTCAAGCTCTTCTTTTCGGCCGATCGCCTCTGTGCCGCGATTGACATTAACCACGATTCTCAACTACTCTTCTGTAAGTGAGTCAGTCACTCACATAATGCGAAGAACAGACACCAAGCGATGGATGGAACTGGTAGGGGCGGCCACCGGCGTCTTCCTGGGCAAAGGGTACAAGCGTACCCAGATGGCCGATATCACCGAAGCTATGGGGTTGTCGGCCGGCGCGATCTATCGATACGTCGAGAGTAAAGAGGCGTTGTTCGACCTCGTTGTTCGAGCGGGCGCAGGCATGGAATTGGAAACAAATGCACTCGTCCCGCCCATCGCAACTCCCCGGCCGGGGGCCACGCTGGCATTTCTCCGCAAAACATTGAAGCGGGAAGGCCGAATTGCGAGCCTGGACTCAGCTCTCGCGCGGGCGAAGGCGGATGATGCTGCGGGCGAACTCGAAAGCATCGTGCGCGAGCTGTATGCAAAAACCGTGCAATTCCGTGTTGGAATCAAACTCTTGGACCGCTCCGCCTTGGATTGGCCGGAGTTGGCCGCGCTGTGGTCCGGGCATTGGCGCGCGGGCCTAGTGCATCAGTTATCCCGCTATCTCGACATGCGGATCTCACAACATTTGCTGTCTCCGGTGCCGGATACACAGGCCTGGGGTCGGCTCATTGTGGAAACGGTGGCCTTTTTTGCGCTCCACCACCACTACGATCCTTTTCCCACCGCGATGAGCGAAACGGTCGCCGAGGACACGGTCGTGCATGCACTGATCCGTGCAACGAGCGGGGATGTCAAACGAAAGAGAGGGACATAATTCATGCCGAAGACTCGGGCCATTCCCGTGTGTACGTTGGACGGCCGGTGCGTGAGGCTAAGTCATTTCTATCCGCTCCTGGCTTTTCTGATTCCCACCGCACTGATCGGATACGGCGTGGTCATTCCGCGAAGCCCCATCGCCGGGCTGAACCAGTACACGATCGGATTTGGAAGTGCTTTGCTCGGTGCGGCGATCGCGTACTGGCAAGGGATTCGCATCGCGCTGCACAAGCAGACGGTGCGGGAGAAGGACAACGCGGCGACCTGAATTCCCCGTGAGGCAGGCGAGTCATTTGATTGGCCCGCTGGGTGGGTTGTTCTGGAGATTGGCTTCGGATTGGAGGGACGCCATGGGTTTCTACGCGAGACGGGTCTTGCCTCACATCATTAATATGGCGATGAAGAACAAGGACGCCACGCGCCTGCGCGAGGCTTGGGTTCCTAAGGCTCGCGGCGATGTGTTGGAAGTTGGCATCGGGTCCGGCCTGAACCTGCCGTTTTATTCATCGGAGGTTCAACGCGTGGTTGGCGTGGAGCCTTCCCTTGCTCTGCAGGAAAAGGCAAGCAAGAGGGCGGCTGCCGGGCACACCAAAGTCGATTTCTTGTCGCAGTCTGCCGAAGAGCCGCTGCCGCTTCCCGATCAGAGCATCGACACCATCGTGATGACGTGGACGCTGTGCTCCATTCCGGACGCTCCGAAAGCCCTTGCGCAAATGAAGCGGGTTCTCAAACCAGATGGCCGTCTGCTCTTTATTGAGCATGGCCGTGCTCCCGACTCGGGCGTCGTCACCTGGCAGGACCGACTTACGCCGGTCTGGAAGCGAATTGGGGGCGGCTGTCACCTCAATCGCAAGATCGACGATCTTATCGCGACGGCAGGATTCGCGATCGGTGAGTTGAGGACGTGCTATCTTCCAGGGCCGCGTCCAATGACTTACACCTACCAGGGATTCGCCCAGGTGGTGTAACGCGGTGCGCCGCCCACGCTCTCCGTGGCACTGCCTGGCGAGGATCCGTGCCCATCTACAGAAATCACGTCTATCCTTATCTTGTGAGCCGGATGGGCGATCCGAAGCCGATCCGGGAAATTCGTCAGCGCCTCGTCGGGTTGGCGCATGGCACTGTTCTCGAAATCGGGGCAGGTTCGGGCGCGAATTTCGTGCACTACGATCCGGCGCGAGTCACCAAACTCTATGCCCTCGAACCCAATCGAGGGATGATTGCGCTTGCGGAACGGCAGCGACGCCGAACAGAGCTGGACGTCGAATTTCTGGACCTGCCCGGAGAGCGCATTCCTCTGGAAGACAAGAGCGTTGATTCGATTGTCAGCACGTTCACGTTGGGCACCATTCCGGACGTGCTTGCGGCCCTTCGAGGGATGGGACGTGTCCTGCGGCCCGACGGCAAGCTCATCTTCTTTGAACTTGGCCTTTCACCCGACGCTCGCGTACGCCGCTGGCAGAAGTGGTGCGATCCAATCGCCAATTGGCTGTTTGAAGGTTTGCATCTGACTCGGGATATTCCGTCAGTCCTCGCGCAAGGCGGCTTCGAGGTAAAGAGTCTGGAGACGATGTATCTCGCGGCGTTTCCGAAATCGTGGACGTACGGTGTGTGGGGCACGGCGAACCCGGCGGCAGGTTCGGACCGCTCAGGAAGAGGTTCTTGCTGAAGCCTGGAAACAGCAATCATTCGACGCGGCAGTAGCAATAGAGAAACTGTTTGTGCAGCGATTCTTGGTCGTAGCGCACGACATCGAGACCGCTGCACTTCGTGGGGCCCTCCAATCCGAAGGTACTGACGATGACGTGGCCTCCGGGCCGAACAGCGGCAGCGACTTGCCGGACATAGGCGGCACGCTGTTCCGGCGCTATCAGAAAATGAAAGACCGCGCGGTCGTGCCACACGTCGTAAGCGTTTGGCGCGAGCCGAATCTTGGTGATATCGCCGACGAGCCAAGATACATGCTCTGCGGCGGTCCCCAATCGCTTCTTAGTCGCGTCAATCGCGGTTTCGGAAATGTCCAGGACAGTGATGTTCTGGTAGCCGCGCGCAAGGAGATCGTCGACGAGCGTCGATTCGCCCCCTCCGACGTCGACGATGGATGCCGAAATTGCACCGGCTGCCCGCTCGATCAGAGCGAGAGAGGTTTCCAGATGCGCCCGGTACCAGCTGACAGCGTCGGGCGCTTTTGTCGCATAAATCTTCTCCCAATGATTTTTTGCATCCATATTTGACCTATTTGGTGCCAAGCTCGCTTAACGAGGATTCGTGCCTGACTGCCGGTTAGTGCTTTCCAGAACTTTCTCCAGTCGGTCCAATTGATCCTGCAGTTCACCCAGTTTGGCCCGCTCCGTCCGCAGTTGGTCCTCTGCCTCGATTTCTCTCGTTTGTCTTTGTTGTTCTTCATTCTCAAGTGATGCGAGTTTCCCTTTGAGCTGCGTCAACGACTCCTCGACCTGCTTCCGCTCCGAAATCTTCGTGCCGCTTAATATCGGACGTGAGTCTCGTCCGATTCGATTGTGTCTCAGTAATTCTTGCGCGGGCGTCATCGATTTTTTGCGAGGCACGTGCCACAGCCCCTTCTTGTCCTTGCAAGCGATAGAGAAGAATCTGTGCTCTTTGCGCGGCGATCGTGGTGGTCTGCAAATCGTGGCGCAGTTGCTGGACCTCCGCCAGAAGTGCCTGCAAAGTTTGTGAGTCCGTTGAGGTGGACTGACCGAAAACAGGCGCTGAGATGAGCAAGAGAACCGGGATCAAAAGGCAAGAGCGATGCATGATGCGCCTCCTGACGAATTCTATCTCCCAGTGTTTGATATTCGTTGCCCAAGACGCAAGGCCGAATTCGCGCCAAGCCCGGACAGGGCTTGGCCCGGGCGACGTTGTACACTGCCGATATGGCCGAAACCGCCATCTTGGAGCGTACGGCTGTCGTGCGACATGGACGAAGGCTCGAATATTTCACGATCGCCTGGAATGCGTTAGAAGGTCTGGTGGCCGTCGTCGCTGGGGCAATCGCCGGCAGCATTTCGCTTGTGGGTTTTGGTATCGACAGCTTCATCGAAGTGACGTCCGGGTCGGTCTTACTGTGGAGGATGTCTGTTGACGCAGAAGTGCAGCGCCGCGAGCTGAATGAAAGGCGGGCGCTCAAGATTGTCGGCGTTTGTTTTCTTTTGTTGGCGGCCTACATCGCCTATGAATCTGTGTCGGACCTGTGGTCCCGTCGGGCACCCGAACACAGCATTCCGGGAATCATTCTGGCGTGCATCTCACTGGTCGCAATGCCCCTTCTCTCACGTGCCAAGCGGAAAGTCGGGCGCGCCCTGGGCAGCGCAGCCATGCACGCGGACGCGAAACAGACGGAGTTTTGCACCTACCTGTCGGCGATCCTGCTGGCCGGCTTGTTGCTCAACGCGCTCTCGGGCTGGTGGTGGGCCGACCCTGCGGCGGCGCTCATCATGCTTCCCATCATTGCAAAAGAGGGCATTGAAGGATTGCAGGGCAAAGCGTGCGAAGATTGCGCTTCATGCGCGGTCTGAGTCATTCGTTCTGGTGCCGGTCTATCGTCGGGCGCTGTGCGTCGCTGTTGCTAAATTTGGTCCGCATGGCAGAAACCGGTTTGGCTCGGCAGGATATGAAGACGGCGCTGGCGCACGAGCGCGCGCTTTCACGTTTGGAGGCCAGTCGTGAGCGATAATCGCAAGGTCACAATCACAAGTTCAATCGCGCCCGAGCGCGGTGCAGCACCCATCGTCGGACGGGGAAACCGCATGAGGCTTGAGACCATTGCGGTGCGAGCGGGTGCGGAAATCGACCCCACCACCGGAGCGCTGGCGCCGCCCTTGCATCTCTCGACGACGTTTGAACACGGACCCGCCAGCGAGTCCATCCACGGATTCCTTTATGCCCGGGAGAAGAATCCCACGCAGCTGCGGCTCGAAGCGGCGCTGCGCGACCTCGAAGGCGGTCTCGCCGCGCTGGTTTTCTCTTCAGGGATGGCCGCCGCGGCGGCCATGGCGCATACGCTCCCGGCAGGCTCGCACGTCATTTTTTCCGATGACATCTACATCGATGTCCGTAACCTCGCCCGGGATTTCCTGCCCGCCTGGGGCATCGAGAGCAGCGTCGAGGACTTGCAGAATTTGGAGGCGCTCGAAAGCACGGTTCGCGCGAACACGAAGCTCATCTGGATCGAAACACCCTCAAACCCGCTCATGAAAATCCTGGACATTGCGGCCATCGCTCGCATCGCGCACGAAGCCGGCGCGCAGTTGCTCGTCGATAGCACCTTCGCCACGCCGGTTCTCCAGCGGCCTCTGACTCACGGAGCCGACGTGGTGCTGCATTCGACGACTAAGTATTGCGGCGGTCACAGCGATGTGCAGGGCGGTTGTCTCGTCGTCAAGACACGCGAACTCCTCCACGACCTTCTTCACGTTCGTGAAATTTTGGGCGCCGTGGCCGCTCCGTTTAACTCTTGGTTGATTCTGCGAGGGCTTCGCTCGCTGCCGTGTCGCATGGAACGACACTCCGCAAATGCGACGGCGGTCGCCGCGGCGCTGGCCGCTTCTCCTGCGGTCGAGGCCGTTTTCTATCCAGGACTACCCTCGCACGTTGGACACGCTATTGCCCAGCGCCAGATGAAAGGCTTTGGAGGCATGCTCTCCTTCCTGGTTCGCGGAGGCCGCGCCGAAGCGCTCCGTGTTGCTTCGCGCGTACAACTGTTTGTGAACGCGACGAGCCTCGGCGGAGTGGAAAGCCTGATCGAGCATCGCGCCTCGAGCGAGGGCAAAATCTCCCGCGCGCCGCAAAATCTGTTGCGGTTGTCGGTCGGGCTCGAACATGCGGACGATCTGATTGAAGATCTGTTGCAGGCGCTTGCGTAAAGGAACGTGACTTCAAATTGTTGTCTTGCTGGAGCAGGATTTCCGCGGAGCTGAATTGCCTCATTGACGATCTCTAGCGATCCCCCGGTGACCGCCATGTCCTTGTCGAGTCGATTCCTGGTTTCTTCCGTCTTTTCTCTTCTGTTCTGTGGCGCGAGCCTGTGCCAGCAACCTGCGTCCAAGGTCGCCGTTCCGACGAATGCTTCGAAAGCAACCTGGGAATTTGATACTGGCGGATGAGTTTATTCCACTCCTACGGTCGTAGGGGATTTGCTCCTGGTCGCCTCCTGCAACGGCTTTGTCCGAGCTCTCAACAAAATGACCGGCGCGCTGGCTTGGTTCTATGACAGTGGGCAGGATGGCAGTGGCGGCGCTCAGTTCCATGGAAATCCAGCAGTGACCAAAGAGACCGTGTTTATTGGCAGCGACCGTTCACCGCAATACGGCGGCGCTTACCTTTACGCATTCGAGAACCACACCGGCAAACTGCGATCGAAGCATGCTGTCGGCGTGGGGACGTGGTCCGATATTCTTCAGGACGGCCCGAACCTGTTTCTCGTGACCGCAGAAGACGAACTCCTGAGTCTCGACGCTGCGACCGGCCGAGAAAACTGGAAATTTGCGAGCGGCGTTTCGAACGATGATCTTCTCGTGACGTCCAGTCCGGCGCTCTCGCATGGGCGCGTTTTCTTTGGCGGGATGAACGGAATGGTTTACGCGGTGGACGAGAATTCAGGCCGAGTGATTTGGAAGCGCGATCTCGGATTGCGGGTCTCCACGGCCCTTGCGGTGCTCGGCGACAGCGTTTATCTCGGTACGATCGCGAACCGCCTGTACCGGCTAGCGGCGGACACGGGCGCAGTGGTTGCCGAGTACCCGCTTGATGCCAGGCCGCTCGGCAGTATCACGATCGGTGACGATTCAATTTTGGTTCCGGTCGGAACTCGACTGGTTCTCTGCCTCACCTCGGACTTGAAAACGGAGCGTTGGCGAAAACAAGCCTCTCAGGCGTGGACGATCGCCAGACCGTACGTGATTCAGGGAACCGTGTTGCTCGGCGAGCAACGAAAGCTGCATGGCTTTCAACTGAGTGACGCCCGGGAACTGTGGACGGAAGAAATCGGCGGGGTCATTCGCGGCGTCGGCAACGACCAGAGCACTCTCTATGTGGGTACGCTGAAGGGCATGATCTTCGCGTATCCCTCTCCGATTCGTTAAAGAGAAGAACGTTCCAATGTGGCCGTTTCAGCCATGTCCCCAGTCTACAGCCCGCCCGACTGAATCCAGACTGTGACCCAGTGCGATCTAAAAATAGTGCTTGACCCCGGACTGTAGTCCGGGGTTTACACTGCACTCAGAAAGCGAGCATGGAAATGAAGTCACTCACAATCGGGCGTCTCGCCAAGCAAGCCGGGGTCAATCTGGAGACCGTTCGTTTCTACGAAAGAAGGGGCTTGCTGCCGAGACCACCACGCAGCGAGTCTGGTTATCGTATGTTTCCAGCGAACGCTGCACGGCGGCTTCGATTCATCCGCCGCGCTCAGGAGCTTGGGTTTTCGCTTACGGAGATCGGAGAACTGTTGTCGCTCCGACTGTCACGGAGCACCACCAGTGCTGACATTCGGACGCGAGCCGAATCCAAGATCTCCGATATCGAAGCGAAGATCAAAAGCCTGGAGTCCATCAAGAAGACCCTGCGGAAACTCACAAGAGTGTGCGACGGATGCGCGCCCGTGGCCCAGTGTCCCATTCTTGAGAGCCTTGACCGGGAGGAAGCGTGAGCAGCAGATGGAGGCAAGGCCTGGTAGCCGTACCGAGCATCGGTGTCTCGATGCTCCCCAAATTCGCTTGTCCGGCGTGCTGGCCAGCCTATGCGGGATTGCTGACCTCGATTGGTCTCGGGTTTCTGATTTCAGTTAAGTACCTGCTGCCTCTGACCGCGGCGTTTCTCGTCCTTGCCCTGGCTGCGATGCTCTTCAGAGCAAAGAACCGCCGTGGATATGGTCCCTTGGTGCTGGCAATATTCGCGGCGAACGGCGTTCTGCTAGGCAAGTTTGTCTGGGATTCCCGGCTCGCGGTGTACGGCGCAATCGCACTGTTGGTTATCGCTTCGCTCTGGAATACGTGGCCTCGACGGGAAGGTGCCAACGACCGCACAACATGCTCAGATTGTCGCAGAGAAGATATCCAGAAATTCTTTAGGAGAACACCATGACCACAGGAAAGAAAATCGAAGTCTTCAGCGCGGGCTGTGCCACATGCAAGGAAACCATCGAACTCGTGAAGAAAATAGCGGGTTCTTCTCACGAGGTAGTGATCCATAACATGCATCAGTCCGAGACAGCTTCGAAGGCAAAGCAGTTCGGCGTCCGCAGTATCCCTGCTGTGGTCATTGACGGCAAGCTTGCAGGCTGCTGCGCAGGTCGTGGCCCGGATGAGCGTGTCTTGCGCTCCGAGCTCGCCTAGGCCGAAAGGAACGGTAAGAGAACTAGAACGGTGGCCTCGGCCAGCGCTGCTTCTTTCCCGCCGAGTGTACCTTGTGAACCGTTCGATGATTTACGTGCGCACCGCCTGTGACCGTCAGCAAAGAATTTCCCGCTCAGTTAATTTGTTCTAGACAAAACGCAAATAGTTCATAGAATAGCGGGGCAATCGGTTTGCCCTTGCCCAGCCATCGAACAAAAACGTCCCGCTCAAAGTGCAGCCGGGCGATGGAGGAGGGTCCTCGTATGCGTATGATTCCCCGCCGGTGGTTTCTTGTCGTCGCAATAGCGTTTGCAGTCTCGCCACTCGTCTTGCTCGCGAATCATTCCTGGGGCGGTTACCACTGGGCGCGAACAAGTAATCCTTTTACCGTGAAGCTGGGCGACAACGTCTCTTCCGCCTGGGATTCATACTTAGCGACCACGTCTTCGGACTGGAGCGCATCGTCGGTGCTGAACACGACCGTCGTCGCGGGCTCGGCTAAACCGAGGAATTGCCGGCCTACCAGTGGGCGCGTCGAGGTCTGTGACGCGAACTATGGCAACACGGGATGGCTCGGCGTGGCGCAGATATGGATCAGTGGCGGCACTCACATCACGCAGGGCACGGTGAAGCTGAACGACACGTATTTCAATACAGCGACGTACGACACGCCGGGATGGAGAAACCTCGTGAGTTGTCAAGAGGTCGGCCACACCTTTGGCCTCGATCACCAGGACACAAATTTCGATAACAAGAATCTGGGCACATGCATGGATTACACAAGCAATCCATACGGGCCGCCCGACAACGAGCACCCAAACCAGCATGATTACGACGAGCTGGTGACGATTTATTCCCACCTTGACACCACAACGACAGTCGGTCAGATAGCACAGGAGCATCCCATGGTGCCGGCGATGACGGATCTCGATTACGACACACCAGAACGCTGGGGCAAGCTGGTCAAGGGCTCGCGCGAACGCGGCACCTCCGTTCACGATCTCGACTTCGGACACGGAAACCACATCTTCACGTTTGTCATCTGGGCGCGAGACGCACAGGAACAGAACGACTGAGGGTCGCTTTCAAGTAGTCCCAATCCAGCGACCGTTGGGCTGATTCAGTTCGCCCAACCTGAATGTCGCTGACGCGCATACGCTCGGCTGCGAATCGCGACTTCGGTCTTTTCCCCCGCCAGGCCGTACCCCGTCCTCGGAGCATGGGCACGATGTAGCGCGGGGGTTCGCCGCCGAAACCCCCAATACGGAGCGAAGCCATCCTCATTCAACCAATCGAGTACGCGCTTCTCGTCTGGTTCGCACTTGCGCTATCGTCCGCAGCTTATGTTGCGCTCGACCAGGGGCGCAACAGCCCGGAACCCAATGTCATGCGAGCGGGTTTCGTGCTCGTAACCTTATATATGGGACCGCTGGGGCTGCTCCTGTACGTACTTGCCGACAAGGAACCCCGCCCCGCCGCGCATAAGGAATTCATCAAGCCACTTTTGAAGCAGGGGATCGGCAGCACGATTCATTGCGTCGCAGGGGATGCGACCGGAATCATATTCCCCGTCACGCGGAGAACGACAACGTGGAAGAACACGGCGGCGGCCTCATGATGATCATCGACGTCGCGGAAAAATAGTCCGGTCAGCGGTGCCCCTTCCGTAGTTCTTCTTTTGAGGTTCGCCGACCCTCATAGTATCGAGAACGAGGCACCCGCTAAGAATCGCCCCGGCCACGTGAGTATGCCGGTTCCGGAGTAGGTTGAATCGACCACGAATCCACGCAAAGTGTTTGCCAACCGCCGTGGCAAACCGCGTAATTTCGCACACAACCTGTCCGGTATTAACTGTTCTTGCTTAGACCTATGCGGGGCCCCAGTGCCGTCGCACCCGCAGGCTGCAATGGAAAGGAAGTCGTTGATAGGGAGGTGCACCCCTTCGGCGAGAGTGCATCTGTCCTGCAGCTTCAATTTTCATTTATGGGAAAAACTCGAAACAGAAAACTTAAGAATGAAAAACTAGAATGCAGAATGTAAGTATTGAAAAATTTAGAACTTAAAATTCTTTTACGCCGGAGGCACCATGACCAAACGCCGCAACTACGTCATCCTTGCGGGAAGCGAACGCCGCGAACGCGAAGACGCGCGCGCAATCGGCGCCGTTGATCCAAATGAAAAACTGCAAGTCACTCTGCTGCTTCGTCCCAATACACCGGCCGAGGAACAGCAGAATTTCATCAAGACGCTCAGCGCGCAGCCGCCGAGTCAACGGCGCCATCTGAACCGCGCGGAGTTCCTCGAGCGGCGCGGCGCTTCGCCCGAAGACGTTCGCAAGGCAGAAGCGTTCGCGCGCGAAAACAGCTTCACTGTTGTTCGCAGCGAGCCGGCAAAACGCGCCGTCGTCCTCAGGGGCACGGCGGAGCAGTTCATGAAAGCCTTTGAGATCG
>WNFD01001138.1_pt1 | contig 26735 bp, 40 predicted proteins | sample 5400491 | NCBI WGS metagenome assembly WNFD01 (sample SAMN13153343, study PRJNA577476) | soil metagenome | isolation source: 120 cm saprolite under Douglas fir tree site 2 hole 2 replicate 2 | place: USA:California | collected 2015-04-18
CCGACGTGACGGGTTCGGCGAAGCTTCCTGCGGGCACGGAGATGTGCATGCCCGGCGACAACATCCAGTTGGAGATCACGCTGCACACCCCGGTGGCCATGGAGAAGGGCCTGCGCTTTGCCATCCGCGAAGGCGGACGCACTGTCGGCGCCGGCACCATCTCCGACATCATCAAGTAAAGAAAAAGCTTCACAAAGAAAGCTTTAGTTTTGGCAGTTCGAGATTAACGAGGGCTGCCGGCCCATTTGAGAAGTGAGAAAGAAATGACCGGCGGCTACTCCAACAGTTCTTTGAAGCAGGAAAAGAGAAAACAATGGCTGGACAGAGAATCAGAATTCGGTTGAAGGCATATGACTACCGCGTACTCGACACCTCCACGGGCGAGATCGTCGAGACAGCCAAGCGCACTGGCGCCCAGGTCGCGGGTCCCATTCCGCTGCCAACCATGAAGAACAAGTATTGCGTGCTGCGTTCGCCCCACGTTGACAAGAAGTCGCGCGAGGCCTTCGAGATTCGAACTCACAAGCGGCTCATCGACATCCTTGAGCCGACCCAGCAGACGGTAGACGCGCTCATGAAGCTCGATCTTCCCGCCGGCGTCGACGTAGAGATCAAGACGGTTCAGAAGTAAAGAAAAATAAGCAGAGAAGCTTTTGGCTTTTCATTTTTGCGATGTTCAACCCGGCAGTGCTTAGCCACACTTAAGCATGATGAGGAAAGGAAGCTCCAATGTCAGTAGTAGGAATTCTCGGAAAAAAGATCGGCATGACTCAGCTCTTCGATGATCGCGGCGACATTCACCCGGTCACCGTGCTCAAAGCGGGTCCATGCGTCATCACTCAGCTCAAGACTCTTGCGAAGGACGGCTACGATGCCGCCCAGATCGGTTACGTCGACTTCGTCAAGGCCTCCAAGGTCAACAAGGCCATGACCGGTCACTTCGCCAAGTCGAACGTTCCTCCTGTTAAGATGATCAAGGAAGTTGCCCTCGAAGTAGTCAAGCCCGTTGATGGTGAAGAGGTAGTCGCCGTAAAGGCTGGCGACCGCGTTCTGGTCGACATCTTCAACGACGAGAAGTTCGTCGACGTCATTGGCACCTCCAAGGGCCGCGGCTTCGCTGGCGTCATTCGCCGCCACGGCTTCGGTGGCGGTCCCAAGTCGCACGGCCACATGTTCCAGGTGCAGGGTTCGATCGGCGCCTCGTCCTTTCCATCCCGCGTATTTCCGGGCCAGCGTATGCCCGGCCACATGGGCCACGAACAGGTCACGGTCCGCAACCTCCGCATTCGCGGCATCGATCTCGAGGACAACCTCATCATGGTCGAAGGCGCAGTCCCCGGCCCTCGGGATGGTTTCGTCCTCATCTCTAAGGCCAAGGCGCCACCGCGCGAGCGTCGCGGATTTGCCGGTGCGGGCACGCTTGATCCGTTGAAGGCTTCGAAGAAGGCAGCACCGAAGAAGAAGTAAAGAAAAATAAATAAAAAGCTTTTTGGTTTAAGGCTCTTATACAAAGTTTTTGCCCGCCGCATCGACGGCGGGCGCGAAGAGAGAAGAACGATGGCAAACATCAATGTAGTAAATCTTGGCGGAATGAAGGTTGGCGAATTCGAACTCGCCGACGAAGTCTTCGCAGGCGAGATCAACGACGGGCTGCTCTGGGAGTCGATCAAGCACTACCGCGCTGCTCTCCGTCAGGGAACCGCCTCCACCAAGAGCCGCAACCAGGTCTCCGGCGCTGGCAAGAAGCTCTGGAAGCAGAAGGGTACGGGCCGCGCCCGCGTCGGATCTATTCGTACTCCTCTCTGGAGAGGCGGCGGAACGGTTCATGGACCCAAGCCCCGCAGCTACGACTATGCCTTCCCGCAAAAGAAGCTGATGGGTGCGCTTCGCTCGGCAATCTCCGCGAAGATCGCTGACGGCAAAATTACCGTTGTCGACTCCTTCGAGGTTCCCGAGGCCAAGACTAAGCTCTTCCGCACCGCTCTCGACAAGCTCGAGGCTGGCAAGACGACCCTTCTGGTTGAGAGCAGCCGCAAACTCGACGAGAAGCTCTATCTCGGCTCGCGCAATCTGGCCGGTGTCGAACTCGTTCTCAGCTCCGAGGTCCACCCCTACGACCTGCTTCGCTACGAGCACGCCGTCTTCTCGAAGGACGCCATCGATGCCTTGCAGGAGACGCTCAAGAAGTTTGTTTCGAAACGCAGCAAGGCAACAGAGACGCGCAAAACCGCCGCGCAGAAGGAGGTTGCGTAATGCCAACCCTCTATACCGTCATTCGCCGCCCCCTCATCACCGAGAAGGGCATGACTGTGAAGGAGACGCAGAACACTCTGGTGTTCGAAGTCGCCATCAAGGCCACCAAGACCGAAGTTAAACAAGCGGTTGAGAGCCTTTTTAAGGTCAAAGTCACCGGTGTTCGCACCTCGACCGTTGAGGGCAAAGAGCGCCGCCGGGGCAAGTTCGCCGGCTACCGCCCCGATTGGAAGAAGGCTTACGTTCGCCTCAAAGATGGCGAAAAGATGCCGGAATACCTCAACAGCCTCTAAGCGAGATTTTTCGCCGCAACAGAAATCATGAACCAAAGTGCTGTTGAGCAATCAGCCGCACAGGCAAGGGAATAAAGACGATGCCGATCAAATCATTTCGACCGATTACTCCATCACTCCGCTTCGCGACGAAGCTTGTCAACGACGACATCACAACGGACAAACCGCATAAACCGTTGCTCGGAGTCAAGCAGCGCACCGGCGGCCGCAACAACACCGGTTCGCTCAGCATGCGCCACCACGGCGGCGGTCACAAGCAGAAGCTGCGGCTCATCGATTTCAAGCGCGACAAATACGGCATCCCCGGCACCGTCGCGACTGTCGAATACGATCCGAACCGCAGCTCCCGCATCGCGCTGATTCACTACGCGGACGGCGAGAAGCGCTACATCATCCAGCCCATCGGTCTCACGGTCGGTCAGTCGATCATGAGCGGTCCGGACGCCGATATTCTCGTCGGCAACGCTCTGCCGCTCAAGAACATTCCGGCAGGTACAACGGTCCACAACATCGAGCTTCGTCCCGGCAAGGGTGCGCAGATGGCCCGTTCCGCCGGAGCCCAGGTTCAGCTCATTGCCAAAGAAGGCGACTACGCGCTCCTCAAACTGCCCTCAGGCGAGACCCGCAAGGTTCTCGTCGAGTGCATGGCGACCATTGGCCAGGTTGGCAACACCGACCACGAGAACGTCACAGTCGGCAAGGCCGGGCGCAATCGCTGGAAGGGTATTCGCCCCTCCAACCGCGGTGTCTCGATGAACCCGGTCGATCACCCGCACGGTGGTGGAGAAGGTAAGACCTCGGGCGGACGTCACCCGGTTACCCCATGGGGCCAGCCGACCCGCGGATACAAGACCCGCAACAACAAGCGGACCGATGTCTTCATCGTCAAGCGTCGCAGCAAGTAAAGACATGCACTTCAGCAATCAGTTCTAGTTTTAAGATTTTAGTTTCGCAGCAAAGAGCAACACCAAGTCTCGCAAGCAAGAGATTCGTCGTATCCAGCATCGCAACAAAGAAAGTCGGAGCTCAGCACAATGTCACGTTCAGCGAAAAAAGGTCCTTTCATCGACGATCACCTCATGAAGAAGATCGAGGGGATGAATCAGGTCAACGACAAGAAGGTGCTGCGCACCTGGTCCCGCCGGTCCACGATTCACCCGGACTTCGTCGGCCACACCATTGCCGTACACAACGGCCGTAAGTTCATTCCGGTCTACGTGACGGAAAACATGGTTGGTCACAAGCTCGGCGAGTTCTCGGCCACCCGCACCTTCAAGGGCCACTCAGCGCGCGCCGCTGAGACCTCCGCGAAGCCCAAATAAACCGGCAGATCGCTTGCAGTTATGCAACACCGTTTAGCGAAGAAGTTTTGAAGGACGAAGATTATGGCTAACGCAGTAGAAAAAATCAGAGAGTTCCGCGCCGAGGCGAAGTTCCAGCGCACCAGCCCGCAGAAAGCGAAGTTGGTCCTGGACCTCATCAAGGGCCTCCGCGTCGAGCAGGCGCTCAACACCGTTCACTTCAGCACCAAGCGCATGGCGCCGGTGGTCGAGAAGGTCCTGCGTTCTGCGATCCAGAACGCAACCTACGTCTCGCAGGAGCAAGGGCTCGATGTCGACGTGGACAACCTCTATGTCCGTACCGCCGTCGCGAACGAAGGTCCGCGCATGAAGCGCATCCGCCCAGCACCGATGGGCCGCGCCTTCCGCTACCAGCGCAGACTTGCACACATCATCGTCACCGTTGCTGAGAAGAAGCCGCTCACTGCCATCAGCGCAGCAGCCGAATCTACCCCAGCCCCGGCAGCGAAGAAGACCACGAAGAAGACAGCGACCAAGACCGCGGCAAAGCCCGCAGCCAAGACCGCCGCAAAGAAGACAGCCACCAAGAAGCCTGCAGCCAAAAAGGCCGCGAAGTAAGCAGTTTCTTGTAAACTTAAAGTTTTGCACTACCGCCCACCGGCTCAACCGGAGAGGGCACACAAGTAAAGGGAAGCTATGGGACAGAAAGTCCATCCGTATGGGTTGCGCCTCGGCATCAACAAGCCGTGGAAGTCGCGTTGGTTCGTCGAGCGCGGCTATGACAAACTGCTGGTCGAAGACGTCAAGCTCAAGGCTGAGCTGCGCGAGAAGCTGAAGGCCGCCGGCGTCAGCTCGGTCGAGGTCGAGCGTCCAGGCAACAAGCTGCGCCTGATCATCCGCACCGCGCGCCCTGGCATCATCATTGGCCGCAAGGGCGCCGAGATCGATAAGCTCAAGGCCGACATTCAGAAGCGGACGTCTCGTGAAGTGTTTATTGACATTCTTGAGGTCAACAAACCCGAGCTCGACGCACAGCTGGTTGCCGAGAACATCGCGCTGCAGCTCGAGAAACGCGTCAGCTTCCGTCGCGCCATGCGCAAGTCGGTCGACTCCGCGCTCCGCTTCGGCTGCAAGGGCATCAAGGTCCGCGTCTCCGGTCGTCTCAACGGAAACGAGATCGCTCGCTCGGAGTGGTACCTCCAGGGCCGTCTGCCGCTCCACACCCTGAGGGCCGACATCGACTACGGTTTTGCCGAGGCGCACACCACCTACGGCATCATCGGCGTCAAGACCTGGGTCTACCGTGGCGACATCTACGAGCAGAAGAAGCGTCGCGACCAGGGCCTCACGACTGGTGCGTTCGCGTCCTAACGATTTTCCCGGCGTCGCCGGAGTTTCCGGGGAGATAGTTCCCGAAAGAGTGAAGAGGGTTTTCTTATGTTGATGCCAAAGAAGGTCAAGTTTCGCAAGCAGCAGCGCGGTCGCATGTGCGGCAAGGCGTGGCGCGGCTCCGATCTCTCGTTCGGCGACTACGGCCTCAAGGTCATGGAGTGCGGTTACATCACCGACCGCCAGATCGAAGCCAGCCGTATCGCGATGACGCGCTTCATCAAGCGTGGCGGCAAGGTCTGGCTCCGTCTGTTCCCGGACAAGCCGATTACCAAGAAGCCAGCCGAAACCCGTATGGGTAAGGGTAAGGGCGCTCCCGATCACTGGGTCTGTGTCGTTCGCCCCGGTCGCATCCTGTTCGAGATGGAAGGCGTCACCCCGGAGCTGGCCAAAGAGGCCATGCGCCTCGCGGCCCACAAGCTTCCGCTCAAGACCAGCTTTGTTCAGCGCCACGATGTCAAGGCGACGGTTGTTACCAAGTAAGACCGCGGCCAAGTAGCTTTTACTAGTTCAAGGAAAAGACAATGGAATTCGAAAAGATTCGCAACCTCAGTGACGACGAGCTCAAGAGCGAGCAGGCCAAGGCCGGCGAGCAGCTCTTCCGCATCCGCTTCCAGAAGAGCCTCGGCAACAACGACGGCATCAAGAAGCTGCGGACCCTCAAGCTGGACATCGCCCGCATCAAGACCGTCGAGCGTCAGCGCACTCTCGCGGCCGAGAAGGCCGCCAACCCCGTCGTCACCAACGTTGCGCCGGCCAAGAGCACTCGCACCGCCCGCAAGAAAGCGAAGAAGGACTAAATCATGGCAGACACCACTAACACCACTGCAGCTCCAACTCCCGAAGCTCAGACCTCACGCCGCAACGAGAAGGTCGGCCTCGTCGTCTCGACCAAGATGCAGAAGACCATCGTCGTTGAGATCGAGATGCGCAAGGCCCACCCCAAGTACAAGCGCGTGATGAAGTCGAACAAGAAGTTCTACGCGCACGACGAGCAGAACTCCGCGCGCGTCGGCGACGTCGTCCGCATCCGCGAGGCACGCCCTCTATCCAAGCTCAAGCGCTGGTCGCTCGAGGAGATCGTTCGCCGCTCCTCGCTCGCGCTCGCCGACGACAAGAAGGCCGCTGCAGCCGTCGAAGCTAAATAACTTCAAGCCTGGGCACAAGCCCCGGTCGTATCCCCCCGAGAAGCATCAGGAGAAGAACGATGTCAGTACAAATGAGAACAATCCTTGACGTGGCCGACAACTCAGGTGCGCGCAAGTTGCAGGTGATCCTGCCCCTCGGTGGCGGCCTGGGCAAGAAAGCCGGCCTCGGCGATGTCGTCACCGCAGCGGTCAAAGAAGCCTCTCCCGACGGCACCGTCAAAAAGGGTAAGGTCGTCAAAGCCGTGATCGTTCGCACGCGCAAAGAGTATCGCCGCCGCGATGGCACCTATATTCGCTTCGACCAGAACGCCGCTGTCGTCATCAATGACGTCAACGAGCCGGTCGGTACCCGCGTATTCGGCCCCGTGGCCCGCGAACTCCGCGAGAAGAAGTTCCTAAAGATCGTTTCACTCGCGCCCGAGGTCATTTAGCAGCGACGAGCTTCGCGCTCTGAGCTGTAAGTTAGGTTTGCACCACAAATTTACCGGAGTCCGGCTCCGCGGCAACACGATCGTCGAGGATAAGAGAGAGTTATGGCAGGCATCAAGATCAAGCGGAACGACAAAGTCGAAGTGATCGCAGGTAAAGACAAGGGCAAGCAAGGCCGTGTCCTTCGCGTCATTGCCGACAAGAACCGCGTCCTGGTCGAGGGCGTCATGATGGTCAAAAAGCACGTCAAGCCGAACCCTCAGCGCAACATCAAGGGCGGCATTGCCGAGCAGGAGTCCACGATCCACGTCTCGAACGTGATGTTGGTCGACGCCGAGGGCAACAAGACCCGCGTTGGGTCGCGGCTGGAAGGCGATACCAGGGTCCGCTTCTCGAAGGCAAGTGGCAACAGCATCCCCGAGAAGAAGAAGTAAAGAAAAGTAAAAGAAGTCTTTTTTTGCAGTACCCGCAGTTCAAATCCTTGTAACAACGGTTCACCCCACGCATCGGTACACGGGCTAAGCCCCAATCCGGCAACCGTGGAGAAAGCGAAGAACAATCATGGCAGCACGACTCAAACAAAAGTACGAGACCGAGATCAAGCAGGCGCTGGGCAAAGAGCTCAACATCACCAACGCTATGGCGATCCCCAAGCTCGAGAAGATCGTCATCAACATGGGCCTCGGCGAAGCCACCCAGAACGTCAAGATCATGGATCCCCTGGTGGCCGACCTTGCCGCCATCGCCGGCCAGAAGCCCGTGACCACCAAGGCGAAGAAGTCTATCGCCGCCTTCAAGGTTCGCGAGGGCATGCCCATTGGCGCGATGGTCACACTCCGCGGCGATACCATGTATGAGTTCCTCGACCGTCTCATCTCCATCGCTCTTCCCCGCGTTCGCGACTTCCGCGGCGTCTCCTCGAAGAGCTTCGATGGCCGCGGCAACTACACCCTTGGCCTCCGCGATCAGCTGATCTTCGCCGAGATCGACTACGCCAAGGTCGACAAGCTCAAGGGCATGAACGTCACCATCGTCACCACGGCGAAGGATGACAACGGTGCCCGCGCTCTGCTCAAGGGCTTTGGAATGCCCTTCCGCGTCGGAGCATAAAGAAAACAACCGTACCCTTTTGCAGTTCGTACCAAAGATAGAGAGCAAAAAACATGGCAACTACCGCAAAGCGCGTCAAAGACGCAAAGAAACCGAAGTTCAAGTCTCGCCAGCACAACCGCTGCCAGCTCTGCGGTCGTCCTCGCGCGTTCCTTCGCAAGTTCGGCGTATGCCGTCTCTGCTTCCGTTCGCTCGCCCTCAAGGGAGAAATTCCGGGCGTCGTCAAGTCGAGCTGGTAGAATAAAAGAATCCCTGCGCGACTCGCAGTCACGCACTTACTCCAGAGACCTCATCAGGGCGCGAGCTTTTGGTGCAGAAGTCTGGACGTACCACCAGAAACAAACATCTCCGCAGGTTCTTGGGCGTGTGACGCACGTCCGAGCGAACGGGGGATGAAGGAGAATGAATGAACCTCACTGATCCAGTAGCCGACTTCCTGACCCGCATCCGCAACTCCATCCGTGCCCGTCACCAGAAGCTCGACGTCCCCGCCTCCAAACTCAAGGCCGAGATCGCCCGCATCCTCAAGGAAGAGGGTTACATCGCGAACTACAAGCCCACCGAAGAGAATGGGCAGAAGGTCCTCCGTGTCTATCTCAAGTACGGCCCGAACAACGAAGCCGTCATCCGCGACCTGCAGCGCGTCTCCCGTCCCGGCTGCCGTGTCTACCTCGGCCGCGACGAGATCCGCCGCGTCCAGGGTGGCCTCGGCATCTCCATCATGACCACCCCCAAGGGCGTCATGACCGGCCGTCAGGCCCGTCGCGAAGGTGTCGGCGGCGAGATTCTCTGCGAAGTCTGGTAGTTTTCACGCGGCTCTGTTGTCGCATTTGTTCTTGTGGTAGGTCAGGGCTTTAGCCCTGACATTGAACGAGTCTCTCATTTCTTTTGTTGTCCTTGCAGGCGCTAGCCTGCAAGGACAACAAAACAGGATTCAAAGTATCTTCGGCTGCAGTGGAACGACAGCAAACGCTGCTCGCGACTCGCAAGCCATAAAAGGATTCATCATGTCACGTATTGGTAAAAAGCCGATCGCTCTACCCGCCGGCGTCAAGTACACGGTCAGCGAGAATGGCAACACCGTCCTGGTCGAAGGCCCCAAGGGCAAGGTCAGCGCCATGCTTCCCGGCGGCATCACACTCGTTCAGAAGGATGGCCACCTCGTTACCGAGCGCCAGAACGACAAGCAGGCGGCCTTCCACGGTCTCGCCCGCGCCCTCGTCTTCAACGCCGTCACTGGCGTAACCACCGGCTGGACCAAGGACATCGACATCGTCGGCATCGGGTACCGCGCCGAGATGAAGGGCAAGAACATGGTCGTATTCACCCTCGGCTACTCTCACCCCATCGAATTCCCCTTGCCCACCGGCATCTCCGTCGAGATCGACGCGAAGCAGACCCACCTCACCATCTCCGGCATCGACCGGCAGAAGGTGGGCCAGATCGCTGCCGACATGCGCTCGCTTCGCAAGCCTGACCCTTACAAGAATAAGGGCGTTCGCTACACCGGCGAGAAATTGAAGAAGAAGGTCGGCAAGACCGGAGCGAAATAAGGGCAGTGATTAGTGGATAGTGGTTAGTGATTAGCACTAACCACTCACTACTAATCACTAACCACAGTACTCAAACAACCGAACGTCCCCAGTACTCTGGGTACGCCACTAGGAAGGAAAGCCACTATGATCAATCCCCGTCAACGCAACGTCATCCGCCAGCGCGTCCACACGCGTATCCGCGAGAAGATGTCCGGTACTGCCGAGCGCCCGCGCCTCAACGTCTACCGCTCGCTCAACCACATCTACACCCAGCTGGTCGACGACCTCAACGGAGTCACCATCGCCTCCGCTTCGTCCTTCGGCAAGAAGTCCGAAGACAAGAAATACGGCGGCAACGTCGCTGCCGCCGCTGAGGTTGGCAAGCTCATCGCCGAGCGCGCGAAAGAGAAGGGCATCAAGAAGGTGGTCTTCGATCGTGGCGGCTACCTCTACCACGGTCGCGTCAAAGCCCTCGCCGACGCCGCCCGCGAAGCGGGTCTCGACTTCTAAGGTTTCCCAAGGCGCCCTCACTGGCCGCCAGAAAGCTGGATAAGACATTATGGCAATGAAGAAAAAAATCGATGCGAACCGCCTCAACCTCAAGGACGAGGTCGTTTCGATCAACCGCGTCACCAAGGTCGTCAAGGGCGGCAAGAACATGTCCTTCGCCGCACTCGTCGTCATCGGTGATCCCGGTGAAGGCGTAGTCGGCTACGGCTCCGGCAAGGCGAAAGAGGTCCCTCAGGCCATCCGCAAGGGGATCGAATCCGCCAAGAAGAACCTGCACAAGGTCAATCTCACCGAGAGCACGATTCCTCATCAGGTCCTCGGCCACTACGGCGCAGGCCAGGTCATGCTCAAGCCCGCACCCGAAGGTACCGGCGTCATCGCCGGCAAGACGGTTCGCGCCGTCATGACCGCCGCTGGCGTGCAGAACGTGCTCACCAAGAGCCTCGGTTCGGCGAACCCTCACAACGTCATCAAGGCCACCTTCGACGCTCTCATCCAGCTTCGCAACAAGGCCGAAGTCGCCGCACTGCGCGGCAAGGCAGTCGAAGAGCTCTAGCTCTTCGCTCAAAAGATTCAGAGGAGCTCTAGTCCAATGGCAACCACGAACGCAACCGCCAAAATCAAGCTGCAATACTTCCGTTCCAAGATCTGCACCCCGGTCAAGCACAAGCTCGTCGTCAAGGGCCTCGGCTTCACCCGCCTTAACCAGATCGTCGAGCGCGAAGACACCCCATCCATCCGTGGCATGGTCGCCAAGGTTCCCCATCTCGTCCGCGTCGTCGAGTAACAGTTCTCAGTTGTCAGTTATCCGTTCTCAGATAAGAGTAAGAGCGCGTTTTCTGGCAACTGATAACTGACAACTGAGAACTCATAACCAAATGCGAGTCGCTGGGCCAACGAGTCCACCGGCGTTAAGCGAGGAAACAATGGCAATCCGTAATCTCTCCAATCTCCGCGCCCCCAAGAAGGCGAACGAAAACAAGAAGCGTATCGGCCGCGGTATGGGTTCGGGCATGGGCAAGACCTCCACCCGCGGACACAAGGGCCAGGGCTCCCGCTCCGGCTCCTCTCTCATGCGCGGCTTCGAAGGCGGCCAGATGCCCCTTCACCGCCGTCTGCCTAAGCGCGGCTTTACCAACATCTTCCGCGTCGAGTACCAGGTTCTCGGCCTCGACCGTGTCGCCGAGATCGCCGCAGCCGAAAACGTCTCCGAGTTCACCCTCGACAAGATCGTCGCCCTTGGCCTCCTCCGCAAGAAGAACGGCCTCATCAAAGTGCTCAATAACGGGGAGATCAAGACCGCAGTCACCATCCACGCCCACAAGTTCTCCAAGACCGCCCAGGAAGCAATCGAGAAGGCCGGCGGCAAGGCAGTCCTTATTGGCTAAGTAAGGATTTAGAATAGAGTGGCAGGCGAGGGCACACGCCCTCGCATCGCCGTTTCATCAGGACCACAGTTTCTCCCGAGGTATCAGCACCCGATGTTCGAGAAAATCGCAAACATCTTCAAAATCCCCGATCTCCGCAAGCGCGTCCTCTTCACGCTTGGCATGCTGGCCGTCTATCGTCTCGGCTCGCACATCCCCACCCCCGGCATCAACGCCGACATGCTCGCCCAGTTCTTCAATCAGAACTCCGGCTCCGCGCTCGGCCTGGTCGACCTCTTCTCCGGCGGCAACCTCCGCAAGCTCACGGTCTTTGCCCTCGGCATCATGCCGTACATCACGGCGTCAATCATCTTCCAGTTGCTCACCGTCATCTATGAGCCGCTCGCGAAGCTGCAGAAAGAGGGCGAACTCGGCCGCCGAAAGATCACCCAGTGGACGCGCTACGTCACTGTCCTGCTAGGCATCGTGCAGTCCTTCGCGATCGCGCTCACGCTGACCAACACCAGCACCGGCCAATCGATGGTCACCATCTCGCGCAGCGCCTTTATCCCTCTCTGCGTCATCACCCTCACAGCTGGCACCGCCTTCATCATGTGGCTTGGTGAACAGATTACCGAGCGCGGCATTGGCAACGGTATGAGCCTGCTCATCTTCGCCGGTATCGTCGTTGGCCTGCCCAAGGGCATCGAAAACCTTTACGAGAAGGCCCGCGACAGCGCATGGGGAGCACTCACCCCCCTCGCCATCGTCTTCCTGATCGTCGGTATGATCGCGGTCGTCGCCTTCATCGTCTTCGTCGAACGGTCGGAGCGCCGCATTCCCGTCCAGTACGCCAAGCGCATCGTCGGCCGCAAGATGATGGGTGGCCAGTCCACGCACCTTCCCCTCAAGGTCAACTCCGGCGGCGTTATGCCGGTCATCTTCGCCAGCTCCATCCTGTCGGCGCCGCTGCTCTTCTCCGGCGCCCACATCTTCGGCTATTCGTTGCAGGACTCCGCTTTCTTCGGCCCGATCTTCCGCGCCATCGCCCCCGGCGAACCCTGGTACGAGGTCCTCCAGATCGCTGCAATTATTTTCTTCGCCTATTTTTATATCTCCATCGTCTTCCGCCCCGACGACATCGCCGACAACATGCGCAAGTACGGGGGCTTCATCCCTGGCATCCGCCCAGGCAAACGCACCGCCGACTTCATCAACGACGTGCTCACCCGCATCACGCTGGTCGGCGCGCTCTACCTCGTCATCATCACCATCATTCCGACCTTGCTCATCAGCGGAATCCACTTCAACCATATCTGGCTCATCGGCTCCATCTTTGACCGCCTGCCTGCCTGGATGACCAATGGTCTTGGCGTCAACTTCTACTTTGGCGGCACCTCGCTGCTGATCGTCGTCGGCGTCGCTATGGATACCGCTCAGCAGATCGAATCGCAGCTCATCATGCGCCACTACGACGGCTTCACTCCAAAGAGTGGCCGCATTCGTGGCCGCAAGAGCTGGTAGGGAAAATCAGCCATTGATCACCAGCATGATGACTGAACCCAATACGGCCCCGGCAGAGAAAGATTTTCTGCCAGGGCCAGTTCTTCTTTTAGGCGCCCCCGGCGTGGGCAAAGGCACTCAGGCCAAGGCTCTCATGGCCGCGTACGGCATCCCGCAGATATCCACCGGCGACATCCTCCGCGCCAACATCTCAAAGGGCACCACCCTGGGCAAGATGGCCAAAGCCCTCGTCGATCAGGGCAAGCTCGTCTCCGACGATCTCGTCAACCAGATGGTCGCCGACCGGCTCTCTCAGCCCGACACCCGCCGGGGCTACATCCTCGACGGCTACCCTCGCACCCTCAACCAGGCCACCTGGCTGGATGCGCAACTGGCCGCCGACTCAACCACCCTTCCCGTCGTCGCCATCAGCATCGTAGTCGAATACGACCACCTTCTCCGCCGCATCACCGGTCGCCGCATCTCGCCCTCGGGCCGAATCTACAATACCTATTCGAATCCCCCCGCAGTTCCCGGCATCTGTGATGAAGACGGTACAGCCCTCGTCCAGCGCCCCGACGACTCCGAAGCCGTATTCGTCGAACGCATGAAAACTTTCGAATCCCAGACCTCTCCAGTCGTCGAGCACTACCGTAAGCAAGGCCGCTTCGAAGAAATAGACGGCGACCAACCCGTCGAACAGGTCACCACCGCAATCGAAGCCGCTCTCAAGCGACTCCGGGCCACAAAAAGCTAACCACTAACCACTAGAATCTAACCACTGCCTTATGGCCATCATGATCAAAACGCCGCAGGAGATCGAGAAGATGCGAATCTCCGGCAAGGCCCTTCGCCAGGTTCACGACGCGATCGCGCCCCACGTCGTCCCCGGCGCCTCGACGATGGACCTCGAGCAGATCGCCGTAAGAAAGATCGCCGAACTGGGCGCCATCGCCGCCTTCAAGGGCTACCATGGCTACCCGGCCGCTCTCTGCACCTCGGTCAACGACGAGGTCGTCCACGGCATTCCCAGCGCCAAGCGCATCCTCAACGAAGGCGACATCCTCTCCATCGACTGCGGTGTCATCATCGACGGCTACTACTCCGACGCCGCCGTCACCTACCCCATCGGCCAGGTCGCCCCCAAGACCGCAAAGCTCCTCGAAGTCACCCAGGCTTCCCTCGAAAAGGCCATCCAGCAATGCCAGGTTGGCGGCCGCCTAGGCGACATCTCCGCCGCTGTTCAGGAGTTCTGTGAGGCCGAAGGTTTCGGCGTCGTCCGCGAGTTCGTCGGCCACGGCATCGGCCGCGCCATGCACGAAGACCCCCAGGTCCCCAACTTCGGCGACCCCGGCAAGGGCCCCCGCCTCAAGGCCGGCATGGTCCTCGCCATCGAGCCCATGATCAACGCCGGCGGCCCTGAAGTCCGCGTCCTTAAGGATGGTTGGACCGCAATTACCATCGACGGCAGCTATAGCGCCCACTTCGAGCACACCGTGGCCATAACAAAAGATGGCCCCCAAGTGCTGACTCGCTAGGAAAAAGACCCAATTCGGGTTACTATAGAAGATGCTGTGTGTGCAAGTACGCAACATGGCACCCCGGTTGAAGTCAAAAACTCCAACCCAAACACAAGTTGTGGAAACAAAGAGGCTTAGCCTCCCACCTTTCCAAAGGAGATCGTTTGTCGAAGGAAGATGCAATTGAAGTGATGGCGGTGGTCGTCGAGACCCTGCCAAATGCGATGTTCAAGGTCGAGCTTGAAAACAAGCACCAGGCCCTTGCTCACGTCTCCGGACGTATGCGCAAAAACTTCATCCGCATTCTCCCCGGCGACCGCGTCGCGATTGAACTCAGTCCGTACGACCTCAACCGCGGCCGCATTGTCTACCGCTACAAGTAGACGACTGGGAACCTGCCCCGTCTCCACCAAGGGTACTCAAGCGCGTTTGCACTTGGGATTAGGTCAGGGCTTCAGCCCTGACATTTAGGAGCGCTTGTCTCGCGGGCTTTAGCCCCGGGCTTCGTTCTCTGTTCCACCGGCTCTACGTTGCAAGAAAAGAAGGGAATCACAATGAAGGTTCGTGCCTCAGTAAAGAAAATCTGTGACAAGTGCAAGGTCATTCACCGCCGCGGCGTCGTTCGCGTCATCTGCGAGAACGCCAAGCACAAGCAGCGCCAAGGCTAGGAGTACTAACCACTAACCACTAAGTACTAACCACTGTTTCACCGGCCCCGCCGGGCTAGTTAGCCGAAGTTAAGGCTTGCGTTGAACCCGCCGGACTCGCCGCCAATCATCAACCCGCTCCCGTGGCGAAGCTACCCGAGCCCAACCGAAAAGGAACCCCATGGCACGTATTGCTGGAGTCGATGTCCCTAACAACAAACAGGCGCGCATCGGTCTCACTTACATCTTCGGAATCGGCAACTCCCGCGCCGCCAAGATCCTCGCGAAGGCGGACGTCGATCCGTTCGCGAAGCTGGGCACGCTCGACGAGGACGCGCTGAACCGCATCCGTCAGGTCATTGAAGCTGAGGGCCAGATCGAAGGCGATCTACGCAAGGACATCTCCCTCAACATCAAGCGCCTCATCGAAATTCAGTCCTACCGTGGCCTCCGCCACCGCCGCTCACTCCCGGTTCGTGGACAGCGTACCCACACCAACGCTCGCACCCGCAAAGGTCCCCGCAAAGGAACCGTTGCCGGTAAGAAGAAAGCGACGAAATAAGACATGGCGAAGACACAGAACACCAAGGGCGCAGCAAAGCCCGGCAAGAACAAGAAGTTCAAGAAGCGCGAACGCAAAAACGTTCCATTCGGCCTCGTCTTCATTCAGGCGTCGTTCAACAACACCATCGTCACCATCACCGACCAGGTGGGCAACACGCTCAGCTGGAAATCGTCCGGCTCGCTCGGCTTCCGCGGCTCCCGCAAGGGCACTCCGTTCGCCGCACAGCAGGCCGCCGTCGGTGCAGCCAACGCAGCCCGCGACCACGGCGTCCGTTCGGTTGACGTGCGCGTCTCCGGTCCCGGTTCCGGCCGCGAGTCCGCGATCCGCGCCCTCGCTACAACCGGCATCGAGGTTCGCAGCATCCGCGATGTTACGCCGATGCCGCACAACGGCTGCCGTCCACCCAAGCGCCGCCGCGTATAACAACTGGTTCTCAGTTGTCCGTTGTCAGTTGTCCGTAAAGGCCACTGAGAACTGACCACTGAGAACTGACAACTACGAATCGGATCGGGACCAGAAGCGCGCCAGCGCGTAAACCGATCGTCACCCGAAGTCAGGAGCAATAAAAAAATGGCACGTTACACAGGACCCGTCTGCCGCCTCTGCCGCCGCGACGGAACCAAACTCTTCCTCAAGGGAGCCAAGTGCTTCTCCGAGAAATGCCCCGTCGAGAAGCGCAACTTCCCCCCCGGCCAGCACGGCCAGTCCCGCAAGGTCAAGAAGGTCGTCGGCTACGGTCTCCAGCTTCGCGAGAAGCAGAAGGCGAAGCGCATCTACTTCACCCTCGAGACCCAGTTCCGCGCCTACTACCAGAAGGCGTCCAACAAGACCGGCGTCACCGGCGAACTCCTGCTCCAGCAGCTTGAGACCCGCCTCGACAACGTCGCCTACCGGCTCGGCTTTGCCATGAGCCGCCGCCAGGCCCGTCAGGTCGTCCGTCATGGTCATCTCCAGGTCAACGGCCGCAAGGTCAACATCCCGTCCTTCCAGGTCAAGATCGGCGACGAGATCGCCATCCGCGAAGGCTCGAGAACGCTGCCCCAGTTCGAAGAGGCCAAAAACTTCGCCGCCGGCCAGAACCAGGTCCAGTGGCTCGACATCAACCGCGACGCTCTCTCCGGCAAGGTCCTCGCCCTGCCGAAGCGCGAAGACGTCAACCTGCCCGTCAACGAGCAGCTGATCGTTGAGCTTTACAGCAAGTAAGCGGAACTCCACAGCAAGTAACTGTGAGAGTTACAAAATAAAGCTTGTCATTCTGAGCGCAGCGAAGAACCCCGCATTTCTCTTCGCTGCGTCACGAATGCAAACCATGGTCCTCAAAGCTCACCGCTCAAGGCCCATAGCTGTACACAACCTAACCCGCAACCGCAACATCCCGCCAGTCCGCAGAATGCATCGCGGCTAGGACGGATAAAGGAGAAACACAAATGCTTTGGAGAGGTTTTCAAAAGCCCAAGCGTCTCGCAGTCGACACCGAAACAATCACCGACAAGTACGGCAAGTTCTCCGCGCAGCCCTTTGAGCGCGGCTTCGGTACCACCATCGGCAACGCCCTTCGCCGCACTCTTCTCTCGTCCATCGAAGGCGCTGCAGTAACCGCAGTCCGCATCGAAGGCGTCCTGCACGAGTTCCAGTCCATCACCGGCATCGTCGAAGACGCGACCGACATCATCCTGAACCTCAAGCAGATTCCCTTCAAGCTCGCCGGTGAAGGCCCCAAGGCCCTCTACCTCCATGCCGACCAGACCGATGTCATCACCTCCGACATAATCGAAGCCGACAGCGACGTCGAGATCCTCGACAAGAACGTCTACATCTGCACCGTCAGCGAAGGCGGCAAGATCGACATGGAGATGCGCCTCAAGCGCGGCCGCGGCTACATCTCGGCCGACAAGAACTTCGACGGCGACCTCGGCCTCGGCTTCATTCCTGTCGACTCCGTCCACTCTCCCGTCCGCAAGGTCAACTACCTCGTCGAAGCCGCCCGTCTCGGTCAGATCACCGACTACGACAAGCTCACCATCGAGATCTGGACCAACGGCACCGTACTTCCGGCAGACGCCCTCGGCCTCTCCGCCAAGCTGCTCAAAGACCACATGACCATCTTCATCAACTTTGAAGAGGAGATGGAAGCCGGTCACGACAGCGGCCACGACGGTCCGGCTCTGCGCAACGAGAACCTCAACCGCTCGGTCGAAGAGCTCGAACTCTCCGTCCGTAGCTACAACTGCCTGAAGAATGCCAACATCGCGACCATCGGCGAGCTCATCCAGAAGACCGAAGCCGAAATGCTCAAGACCAAGAACTTCGGCCGCAAGTCCCTGAATGAGATCAAAGAAATCCTCGCCCAGATGGGCCTGTCTCTCGGCATGAAGATCGACGAGAACGGCAACCCGCAGCCTGGACCCACCTCCGTGCTGCCCGCAGCCACCCTCGCCGCCAGCTTCGGCAACTTCGACGACGACGATGAGGACGAGGATGAAGACGACGACCTCGAACTCCCCGCTGAGCCGGAGAACTTCTAAATAACAGGGTGTAGGGCCCAGGGATCAGGGAACAGCAAGACTCTCAATCCCTGGGCTCTACTCCACAACAACGATAGGTAAGGATGAGTTCTTCGTTCCGGGATTTACAGGTCTGGCAACGAGCCATCCAGACAAGTGTGGCAATCTACCGTCTCACTGCCGGTTTTCCTAAAGAAGAGACATACTGTCTCACCAGTCAGTTACGGCGAGCCGGAGTCTCTGTAGCAAGCAACATTGCGGAAGGCTACGGTCGTGGTACTCGCGGCGAGTACAAGCAGTTTCTGGCAATCGCCCGCGGGTCCATTCTCGAAGTCCAGACGCAATTGGTTATCGCCACCGAACTCGGTTTAGGTGACCCTGAGGCGCTCATCGCAACGACGCGTCTCTCAGAAGAAGTAAGCAAGATGCTGTACGCCCTTCTTCAAAAGCTGTAATGGTTCGTTTTCTGAACCCTGGGCCCTGAAACCTCAAGAAGCACCGGATCGACCAGAAGGCCGAACCGAAGGAGATCACCCATGCGTCACCGCAATGCAGGATACAAACTAGGCCGCAACACCAGCCATCGCCGCGCCATGCTGCGCAACCTCGTCACCTCCGTCATCCTGATGGACCGTGTCGAGACCACCGTCACCAAGTGCAAGGCGACCCGCCCCCTCATCGAGAAGATGATCACCCTCGGCAAGCGCGGCACCGTCCACGCCCGCCGTCAGGCCGCGGCCTACCTCATGACGCCTGAGTCGGTCGATCGCCTCTTCGCCACCGTAGCCCCGCGCTACGCTGCACGTAACGGAGGCTACCTCCGCATCACGCGCCTCGGCGCCCGCAAGGGTGATGCAGCCGAGATGGCCTACATCGAACTCCTCGGTGCCGAGCACGAGCTCAACGAGAAGGCTCAGAAGCGCGCCGAAGCTCGCACCAAGAAGCGCGAAGAGCTCGCCAAGCAGATGGAAGAGCGCGGCGAAGGCGACGCCGGCGAACCCAACGCCGAAGCTTAAGCTTCAGCAAATCTGCAACAGCAAATGAGGCGCACCATCTACTCTTCCTCCTCTTCGTCTTCGTCGTTATCATCCTCGAATCCTTCCCATCGGAGCGGTGTGTCTTCGAGTTCGACGACGGCGCCGGGTTGGGCGAGGTCGAGGCCATCGGGGGAGGGTTCGATGGCGCGGACGACGTTGGCGGCGAAGGGTTCGGTCGAGAGGCCACGGGCGTTGTTGCTGGCGAGCTGGAGGCCGTAGAGCAGGGCGGTGGCGCGTTTGATGTCGAGTTGCCCGGTGGCGAGCGCGTTGATGACGACGGAGAGAGCGACCTGGACGGATTCGCGATCTTCGAGTGCGGTGAGTTCGACGTGCTGGCCGGGGATGAGGTAGCCGCGAGTGGCCTGGGTGGGGCGGAAGGCGCTGTGGCGCTGGTGGAGGCGGTGGTGGAAGTAGCACCAGATGCCTCCGACGAGGGCGGCGCCTTTGCATTGCAGGCCGTTGGTTTTGATGTGGCGGCAGAGTTCGTATTGCATGGTGTCTCCTTGATTTCTTGGGAGGGGTACCCCCATTGCCCGGCGATAAACCCAATGAATGCAGAGGTTTAGCGGTGATGATGGACGCTAAATTTGGGCAAACAAAGGGGTTACCGCTAAATTTGGGCAAACAAAAGGTTTATGGGTTAAATGCGAAGCCCCGGCGTGTGCCGGGGCTTTTTATTAACTCTATATTTAGTATACCGGATTGAAGCTAACTAAAATGCAAGTTGGCGAAACACTATATTTGGTTTGTTATGTGTGTGTTAGCTGGTTTTAGAGCGATCTGGGGACTTGACATGCGATTTTTGGGCTGAATTTGAAGAAAAAAGTTGTAAAAACAACAAATAAAAGCAGATTCCCCATTCAACTTCGCTCAGGCTCTCCGGGGTTGCATTAATTGTTCGACTTATCGAACAATATGAGCGCCCATGAGATTTGGTGATGATGAATCCCCCATTCGCTCAGGCTCTCCGGGGATGACAGCAAGAAAGGTGACAGCAAAGGCAACAACAGATCCCTACGGGATGACAAACAAGAAGGCAATGGCAACGGCAGCAGCAGATCCCTCGGGGATGACAGTCAGCAGTCCGGCAGGACGTCTACCCGCTATGCACCATCACGCGGTTCTTGCCCGCCCGTTTGGCAGCATACAGAGCCTCATCGGCCAGTTCCACCAGCTGAAACCCGCTCTCCAGCGACTCGTTCATCGCCGCCATCCCCACGCTGATCGTCAGCGGCTCGTTCTCCCACTCCTCTGCCGCCACGCGCTGCATCACGCGTCTCGCCAGTCCCATGGCGCTCTCTTCGCCGCTCTCCGGCAGCAGCACCACAAACTCCTCGCCGCCATACCTTGCCGGAAGATCCGGCAGCCGCACCGTCGTTCGCAGAATCGTCCCCAGACGCCGCAGCACCTCATCGCCCGCCGCATGTCCCCACCGGTCATTGATCGTCTTGAAGTTGTCCACATCGATCAGCAGCACCGAAAGCTCCCGCTTCCTCCGCCGCGCCATGGAGAACTCCATCACCAGCCGCTCTTCAAACGACCTGCGATTCCGCAGTCCGGTCAACTCATCGGTCACAGCCAGCTTCCGCAGCTGGTCGTTCGCCTCTTCGAGTTCGCGATGATAGCGTTCCAGCTCAATCTGGTGCGCCACCTCTTCGGACACATCCACTGCCACCCCCGCAAGCAGCACATTCCCGGCAGAGTCATGACACGGAAACTTGAACGATCGCAGCGAACTCACAGTCCCATCCGAGTTTCGTATATGCTCTTCAGTCTCGACCATCCGCCCGCCCGCCATCACCTCCAGGTCATGCGTCCTAACCGACTTCGTCAGCTTCCGCGACCAAAGCTGTTCATCCGTCCGCCCCAACCACGCATACTCGCTCACCCCGAATCGCTGTGCGAAGCTGCGGTTATAAAACAGCAGCCGCCCGGCAGCATCCTTGATGTAGCTCAGGAACGGGCTGGCATTCATGAACGCACGAAATAGCTCTTCGCTCGCCCGTAAATTCGCGGTGGCTCTTTCTTTCTCCGCCATCACCTCGGCCAGAGCTTTGCGCTGCACCATCGCCTCCAGCCGCACGCTCACCTGCCGCCCCAGCACTTCGAGCGCATTGGCCTGTTCCGCCGCCAGTATCCGCGGCGACATATCCACCACGCACAAAGTTCCCAACGGCTCCCCATCTGACGTAAACAGCGCCACCCCCGCAAAAAACCGGATCGCCGGATCACTCGTCACTAGAGGATTACTCTCAAACCTCGCATCCATTAGCGCGTCCTTCACCAGAAACATCTCGGTCTGCCGGATCGCATGCGCGCAGAAGGCCACCTCCCGCGGCGTCTCCCCCATCTTCAAATGTTCGGACGCGCGGTACCATTGGTGCCGCTCATCCAGCAGCGTCACCAAGCCGATTGGAGTTCCACAGATTGCAGCTGCAAGCTGCACCAGTTCCTCGCATTCAAGTTCTGGCTGGGAGTCCAGTAAATCACGTGTCCAAATCGCCCTTAGACTAGCGGCTTCAGCTTCTGTTCGACGTACGTTCATCGTTCACCGTATTGTCAAAATCTAGAATAGCCGGGGCAACTTTCATATGCTAGAAGCATTTTCAACAGCTTACGAAAGTAACCTACGCCTCGATCCCTAACGTGGGATATTCCCCGAATCTGCCATTTAGTCCCCTCTTTGGGGAACACAAGAGTAACCCAGCCTTGCCCACACCTTCACCCTGCACTAAGCTAGAACCAATCATGTATGAAGACTTCCGCATAACCGACCGCTGGACCGGAGAAAACCTGCACTGCGAATGGAAGGGAACCGTCGTCGCCATCGCCACCCGCCATGCCGACGCCACCGATATCCGCTTCGCCGTCAACGGCCGCCCCGTCTGGATCGCCATGCCAAACCTGGCCTGGGTCGAGCAGAAGCGCCGCACCGGCTACGTCATCACCGACTACCTGGCCGCTCAGGCAGCCGGCCGCTACCTTCAACACGCCATTCAATCCGGTTACGACAACGGTCGCGAGATGTACACCATGACCGTTGATGAGGTTCTAGAACACGCCAACGCCGTCGTCAAAGAGGCTGGCCGCACCGACAATCTTCCCAGCCTCCCCGTCATCAACCCAGACATACGGCCCGAAGACGAGATGGGGATCCACCTTCCAGGCGAACCAGCATAGTCTCCCAGGGGATTGGCCCATGTTCACCCGTCGTCGATTCCTCGTCATCTTCCCTGCCTTCGTGGCCTCGGCACACGCACAAACCGGATGGCCCCTCAAGAAGAAAAAGCCGGTCCCCCCTCCACCGCCCCTCAACGTCTACATCGGCACGGATACCAGCAAGAATGTCAGCAAGGGCATCTATCAATCGCACTTTGACACCACCCGTGGCCAACTGACGCCACCCGTTCTCGCCGCCGCCACCGCCCGTCCGTCCTTTCTCGCCGTCACTCCCGTCGGTCAGGCGCGGCGTTCCCTCTACGCCGTCAACGCCATTAACGACCCGGCCGCAACGGCCACCACCTTTGTCATCGACCTGAAGACCGGCGCCCTCAAACAGACAGGCCAGGTCTCATCCTGCGGAGCAGGCCCCTCCTATATCTCGGTCGACGACACCGGCCACTCCGCCTTCGTCGCCAACTTCTTCGGCTCCAGTATTGCCTCCTACCGGATCCAGCCCGACGGCACCCTCAGCCAGCCGGTCGAACGCATCGACTTCAAAGACCACCAGAAGTTCGGCGCACTCGGCCCCAACTCCGCCCGGCAGGATAGCCCTCACCCCCACTCCGCCACCATCTCGCCGGACAACCGTTTCCTCCTCGTCTGCGATCTCGCCACCGATCACATCACCGTCTTCCTCATCCACCCCGAGACTGGGCAACTCTCCAACCCGCATGCCTTCACCAACGACCACCACGGCTCCGGCCCGCGCCACGTCGCCTTCCACCCCAACGGCCGCTGGGTCTACGGCATCAACGAGATCGACTCCACCCTCGACCACTACCTCTGGACCGCCACCCGCTTCGCTGACACTCCCCAGGGCCTCCTGGTCAACACCAACACTCCAATCAAGACCATCGCCCCGGACTTTCCCGCCGACAAAAACACAGCCGCCGAACTCGCTATCTCCTCGGACGGGCACTTCCTTTACGCCAGCAACCGCGGCGAAGACTCACTAGTCGTCTTCTCCATCAGACCCAAAGACGGCAGGCTCGACTTAGTCCAACGCATCTCCTGCGGAGGCAAAACCCCACGCCACTTCACCCTGGATCCCACCACCCAGTGGCTTCTCTGCGGCAATCAGGACTCGGCAACGATCACCATCTTCCGCCGCGACACCATGACCGGAAAACTAAACGGCCCCACCCAGACCGTTCCGCTCGATTCCCCCCTCTACACCCTCTTCGTGTAGTTCTCTGATTTCCGTTCTCAGTTCTCAGTTGGGAAAGCCAACACCTGACAACTTGATAACTGATAACTGAGAACTGACAGCCACCTAGCTCTTCGGCAACGTAGCCATATCGATCACGAAACGATACTTCACATCCGCCTTCACCACGCGCTCATGGGCCTCGGCAAGCTTATCGATCGACGTCAGCTCAATGTCGGACACAATCCCATGCTCCGCGCAGTAGTCCAGCATCTCCTGCGTCTCTTTCATTCCGCCAATTCCCGAACCCGCCAGCGAACGTCGATTCGCCACCACCGAAAACGGAGCCACCGACACCGGAACCTCAGGCAGCCCCACCAGACACAACGTCCCGTTCAGCCGCAACAGGTTCAGATACTGATTCACATCGTGCGGCGCCGAAACGCAGTCGAGAATGAAGTCGAAGCTCCCCACATGCTTGGCCACAGCAGCCGCGTCCCTGGTCACGACCACCTCGTCAGCCCCCAGCCTCTTCGCGTCCTCAATCTTGCTCGCCGAGGTCGTGAACTGCACCACATGCGCGCCAAACGAGTGAGCAAACTTCAACCCCATGTGCCCCAATCCACCCAGCCCAACCACACCTACCTTGCTGCCCTTGCCCACCTTCCAGTGCCGCAGCGGCGAGTACGTTGTAATCCCCGCGCACAGCAACGGCGCAACCGCAGCCATATTCAGCTTCGGCGAGATCGTATGCACAAACCGCTCGTCCGCAACGATGTTGTTCGAATACCCTCCATACGTCGGCTTACCCGAGTAGTCGAGCTTGTTGTAGGTCTCCACCGCGCCCTTGATGCAGTATTGCTCTTCGCCTGCCACACAGTTCTCGCACACCCGATCCGAATCGACGATCACTCCGACAGCAGCCAGATCGCCCACCTTGAACTTCGTCACAGAACCGCCGACCGCCGTTACATGCCCCACGATCTCATGCCCCGGCACCATCGGATAGATCGACCCACCCCACTCATCCCGTACCTGATGAATATCCGAGTGGCAGATCCCGCAATAAGCAATCTCAACAACCACATCATTCGGCCCGGGCTCCCGTCGCTCGAAACGAAACGGCACCAGCGGCGATTTCTTATCGTATGCAGCGTATCCATGCGATTTCATCGCTCGTCCCCTTTTCATGTTGAAATGCAGTGATGCTTTATGGCGGACCGAAAGCGTAATTTACCGTGATCTGAGTATCCACGTCCACCGGTTCGCCATTCAAGAGATACGGTTTGTAGGTCCACTGTCGTACAGCAGCCAACGAAGCGATTGCCAGATCCGCATCCGGAGTCGAGACTATTCTCAAGGAGTGGATGTGTCCGTCGCTGCCAATTCGTGCCCTCAAAATTACCGACCCGGAGACGTGATTCCTTCTGGAAGTTTCAGGGTAAAACGGATTGACTCCGCTGATCTTCAGGCCCGCCATAACTCCGGCCGATACCATGACCCCGTCGGGCTTCACCTCTTCAAGGTCTGCGGAAGGAACGAAATCGCCCTCGGTGGGCTCAATGGATTGCAATGCATCCATGTGAGCGCTGACTAGTGTGACAGAATTTTGGAGTGTCTTTTGATCGATCACGACTGTTCTCTGCTGAAATGTTCCCAGCCTGTTCCTCACGATGAGTTGAGAACCGAAGTCGTAGCTGACCCGCAATGAATCAGTGTCGCGATCGAAGCAGTGCGTAGGAAAAAGTCCGAGAGGAGCATACGCGACGTTTTTAATTTGCTGCGCCAGCATGATGCAATCCATTGGCGTTTTGCCGGGTGTCTCCTTCCGAAGATCGGGTTTGGAGTCTGCAATATCATGTTCACTAGGCATGGGATGCACGACCTGCCGAAGAACCAACTCAATTGAACTCGGCACGTACGACATCCCTTTGCTTCGGAAAAGACCATCCTTCGTCCGAATTTCCGTACTCGTGTACGAAGGGCTCGTATACACCGTCTTATGCGTCGATGGCCCGGCCCACCATTCTTCAATCGTTCCTTTTTCTGTCGGCGTACCCTTAGCGTCAAACAGTTGGAAACTCAGTTTAAGATGCCAAGGTTTCATCGTCGCATCATCAATTGAATTGAGAGCAGCCGCCCTGTGCAATCTCCCGATCAACGCAGTCGTATCTTCCGCACTAGCATCACACGCCAGCGCAACGAGCACCGCTGCACACGCAAGAACCAGCTTAAATCCCCGTCTACTCGTCATAGTGCAGCAAGCTCAGCACATCATACCCTTGAAACTTCTCCCGCCCCTTCAGAAAATCAAGCTCAATCGCAAACCCAAGCCCCGCGATCTCCCCGCCAAGCTGCCGCACAAGCTGCACCGTAGCCTCCATCGTCCCGCCGGTCGCCAGCAGATCGTCGACGATGACCACCCGCTGCCCCGGCAGAATCGCATCCAGATGAATCTCCAGCGAGTCCGTCCCATACTCCAGGTCATAGTTCACCCGAGCCACCGTCGCCGGCAGCTTCTTCGGCTTGCGCACCGGCACAAACCCGGCATTCAGCCGATACGCCAGCGCCGGCCCAAAGATGAACCCGCGCGCCTCGATCCCCAGCACCAGGTCGATCTCTTTCCCGATGTAATACTGCGCAAACGCATCGATCAGCGTCGCAAATCCCGCCTTGTCCTTCAGTACCGTCGTAATGTCGTAAAAGAGAATCCCAGGCTTCGGAAAATCCGGCACAGTCCGGATCAGCGTCTTCAGTGGTTCACAATTAATCGGTAGCGTCATCAGTCCTTACCAGGCTCCTTCAATCTCAAACGGTCCAAGCCGCGCAGATTCGCTCTCGGCCAGTTCATCTTCCAATACAGCATCCACGCGGCTGCCACGCGAACCCTTTCGCAGCGCGTCCTTCAACTCAGCCAGTTCCTCAGCCGTACCCGAAGCAACGACCTCCACATGTCCATCCTCAGTGTTCCGAACCCATCCCCGGAGCCCAATCTCCGCTGCCTCCCGCTGCACAAACCAGCGAAAACCAACGCCCTGCACCCGGCCTTTGACGAGGTAATGGCACACCATGGAAACCTCCACTTTCGCAGAGCCGCAACGGTCCAATTCAGTTTCTATGCCCGGCTGATGTAAGCGCCTTCGGCCGTATCCACGCGAATCTTCTCACCCTCGTTGATGAACGGCGGCACTGCAACCACAAGCCCGGTCTCCATCTTCGCAGGCTTCGTCACAGACGACGCCGTCGCCGACTTGA
>WNFD01001139.1_pt1 | contig 26727 bp, 24 predicted proteins | sample 5400491 | NCBI WGS metagenome assembly WNFD01 (sample SAMN13153343, study PRJNA577476) | soil metagenome | isolation source: 120 cm saprolite under Douglas fir tree site 2 hole 2 replicate 2 | place: USA:California | collected 2015-04-18
GTCGACGGCCGGGTCATCGACACCTACAAGGCGCGCGACCTCTGGAAGGAGATCGCCGAGGCGGCGTGGGTTTGCGGCGATCCGGGCGTGCAGTTCGACACCACCATCCAGGACTGGAACGTGGTCCCGAACACCGGCCGCATCAACGCCACCAATCCTTGCTCGGAGTTCGTTTTCCTCGACGACACCGCCTGTAACTTGCTTTCGCTGAACCTGATGAAGTTCCAGGCGGACGATGGCACGTTCGACGTCGATCGCTTCCGTCGCGCCGTCGACATCTGCTTCACCGGCCAGGAGATCATCGTCTCCAACGCCTCCTACCCCACTCCGGCGATCGGCAAGAACTCTGAGGCGCTGCGCCCGCTCGGGCTGGGCTACGCCAACCTCGGGGCTCTGCTCATGTCGATGGGCCTGGCTTATGACTCGGACGAGGGCCGTCGCTTCGCCGGCGCCATCACCTCGATCATGACCGGCCGCGCATTTGCGCAGTCGGCGCGCATGGCCCAGACCAAGGGACCGTTCAGCGAGTACGCCAGGAACCGGGAGCCGATGCTGAAAGTGATGGAGAAGCACCGCGCGGCAGCGCACCAGCTGCCCACGTCACCGGAATCGGCGCAGGTCGTGAACGCCGCCCGAGAGACATGGGACGACGCGGTCAAGCTGGGGCGGCAGCACGGCTATCGCAACGCACAGGCCACCGTCCTTGCTCCTACCGGTTGTCTCGTTGGCGACTCCCTGGTCCTTACCGATCGCGGTCTGGTCAGGCTGCGCACTTTGGGAGATCCCGAAGGCGCGAAGTGGCAGGCTCTGAACGCCGAGGTCGCCACCGACACGGGGCCACAGAAGGCGACCAAGTTCTTCGTTAATGGCGCAGAGCCGGTGGTTACGGTTGAGACCAGTCGCGGCTACCGGATTCAAGGCACAGCGACCCATCGCATCAAAGTGGTGGACACCGAGGGCCAGTGGACCTGGCGGCGTCTGAGCGATGTCCGCACCGGCGATCGAGTCCCAATGATGCTCGGCGGCATGGTCGGGGAGCCCAACGCGGTCCAACTTCCGCCGCTACCAGACGCGTACTGGACATCGGATCCGCGGACGTTCGTGCCCCGCCGGATGACTCCTGACCTTGCTGAGTTCATCGGCTACTTCATGGGCGACGGCTCGCTCCACTCAAAGGGCATTCGTCTCTGCGTCTCCGCATCAGATCGCGATGTAGTGCAGCGCATGGCCAACCTCGGCGAGTCGCTATTCGGTCTCACAGCCGCGATCACCGACAAGAAGGGCTATGTCGAGGTGGCATTCCACTCGGTGCGGCTGACACTCTGGTGGGAGGCTTGCGGCTTCGTCAAGCGAGCCCCTGCGCCCGAACACAAGGGAAAGGGATACCTCGCGCACGTCCCCGACGCGATTCTGCACACCAACGATCGGGCCGTGTATGGCGCCTTTGTGCGTGGGCTCTTCGAAGCCGACGGTACGGTGTCATCGGGCTATGTTTCCTTCACAACCGTCTCCGAGCAGTTCAGCCGCGACGTGCAGGCGATCCTGTTGGCCCTTGGTTTCGTCACGACCCGAAAGGCGGACGAGCCCGGAAACGGATCCTGGGGCGGCTCGACGCGATATGTGCTCAGGCTGCTAAACCAGTCTGCAGCTGGGCCGTTCGGCGAGACGGTTGGCTTCATCTCCAGGCGCAAGCTGGCCCTGGTCGTCCCAGCCGACCACCCGCAGGCCGCCCGTTACGATCACATTCCTTTCTCAGCCAGGATGGTTGACGAACTCGCCCCGAACAACGACCGCCTGCGAAAGATCCTCATGATGTCCATCCGGCGCCACGGGGCAGTCTCGAGGCGATCTGCGACCCAGCTATTGGAACGGACGGGCAGCCTGGAGCTGAAGCAGATTCTCAGCTTCTTCTACGACTCAGTCGAGAAGTCTGAGCTCGGGGAGGAGCAGTTCACGTACGACCTCTCAGTTCCTGAAAACGTCACGTATGTCGCAAACGGGTTCGTAAGTCACAACACCATCTCTCTGATGATGGATTGCGACACCACGGGCATCGAGCCGGACCTGGCCCTCGTCAAGTACAAGAAACTTGTCGGCGGCGGCCTTCTCAAGATCGTGAATAACACCGTCCCCGCCGCCCTGCGCAAGCTCGGGTACGACAGCAAGGAAGTCAAGGAGATCGTCGAGTTCATCGACGAGAACGACACCATCGAGGGCGCCCCTCAGCTGCTGGAAGAGCACCTGAAGGTGTTCGACTGCGCGTTCAAGCCCGTCAAGGGCATGCGGTCGATCGCGCCCATGGGCCACGTGCGGATGATGGCAGCGGTCCAGCCGTTCATCTCCGGCTCCATGTCCAAGACCGTGAACCTCCCCACCGACGCCACGGTCGAGGACATCCAGCAGACCTACATGGAGTCGTGGAAGCTCGGGCTCAAGTGCATCGCCATCTACCGCGACGGCTGCAAGCGCTCACAACCGCTCTCGACCTCGCTCGAGAAGGAGAAGAAAGCCGTCGAACCCGCCGGACCCGACTACCGCGCGGTGCGGCGCCGGCTGCCCGATGAGCGCAAGTCGATCACGCACAAGTTCGACATCCAGGGCCACGAGGGCTACCTGACGGTCGGCATGTTCGAGGACGGCCAGCCGGGCGAGCTGTTCGTGACCATGGCCAAGGAAGGCTCGACCATTTCGGGCCTCATGGATGCGTTCGCGACCCAGACGTCATACGCCCTGCAGTTCGGGGTGCCGCTCAAGTTCATGGTCGACAAGTTCAGCCACATGCGGTTCGAGCCCTCCGGGTTCACGAAGAACAAGGAGATCCCGATCGCGAAGTCGATCGTGGACTACATCTTCAGGTGGATGGCCAGCCACTTCATGCCGGTCGAGGAGCAGGACGAGGCGGGCGTGGTGCGTCGCGATGCGCCGGCGGCGACGGTCCCTGCTCCAACCGCCGAAGCCAACCCGTTGCAGGAGTTGAAGGTGATCGCGACGCCGACGAGCGGAGTCCAGAAGATCGCGTTCATCAACACCGACGCGCCCGCGTGCCCGGACTGCGGCGCCATCACGGTGCGGTCGGGCTCGTGCTACAAGTGCTTGAACTGCGGAGCGACGACGGGCTGCAGCTGACGAACGCCCCTGGCGTTTGCTGATCTGAGGCGGCGGCGGTGAACGACTTTCCCGCGGAGGACCGCTTGCCGTTCTCGCGCGAGGCCGACGTTCGGGCCAATCGCGAGGCTCGGATCAGCGCTCGCCAGCAAGTCGGTCTGTGGTACTCAGGCCTATGGCGCTTGCTCACCGGCCTACCCACGGCGGGGATTGCCGTTGCAGTGGCCTGGAACCCTGACTTCGGGGCGATGCTGATCGGGATCGGTTTTGTCGGTGCCGGCCTGTACCTGGCGTGGCGAGGATTCAGCTTCCTTGCCGACGCGATCACGGGCAGCTTGTCGTACATCACCGGACGCATAACTCCCGAAACCCGCACGTACCGAGGCTCCACCTCTTACTACATGGTTGTCGGGCCGGTCAAGACACAGATCTCTCGACGGACTTATCGCGCCCTGCCAGCCGGATTGAACTGCCACATGTACTACGGCTCCGGCAGCCTGCACCTCCTGTCACTCGAACCCGCGACTGCGGAAGAGCCCCACCCGTCTTTGCGTTTTGGCGGCGACACAGCGCATTCATGGGACCGGCTTCGCTGGCGAGTGATCGTCGGGGCCGTGGCCGCATTCGGCCTGACGGCCGGTGCCCACGCAATCGCCACCGCCCATCCGGCGCAGACATTCTTGGTCAGCGGCCCCATCAGCGACTACCAGGAAACAACGGGTAAGGGTGCCTATCGCCACATCTACCTGGAGGGCGTCTCACAGCAGTTCTCGCTCGACCACCTGAACTCCTACTCGCCTCCGATTCCCGATTTGGGGTCCTATATCGGCAGCCAGGTCGACCTCTACGTCGATGCCGACACACGTGACCAGGTGCTTGCGCTTCGACTTCGCGAGACCTTGTACGCCGGAGACCACTATCTCCATCCGGAGCACCAGAAGGACGAGATGATCTCAGCGGGGTCAACCATCGCGCTGCTTTCGGGCATCGTCCTTGCCGTTGCAGTGTGGTGGCGGCTTCTCGTGCGCGCGAAGTCGGCGGTGGCCCCTTAGCCGGCGGAGTCGCGTGAGATAGAGTCGCGTGCGACTGCCAGTGATTGGCGCTGCCGGCCGTCGGCGTCGAAGTTCGCCGGCGCCAACCAGGCCTCGAAGCCGGCGCGGACAAGCGGCCACTCGCCGTCGAGGATCGAGAACCATGCGGTGTCGCGGTTGCGGCCCTTGACCACCAGGTGCTGCCGGAAGACACCCTCGAACGTGAAGCCGAAACGCTCCGCTGCGCGGCGAGAAGGCTCGTTCAGCGCATCGCATTTCCACTCGAGCCGCCGGTACCCGAGGTCGTCGAACGAGTGCCGCGCCATGAGATAGATCGCCTCGGTCGCCTGGCGCGTGCGCTGGATCGCGGGCGAAAACCAGATGTGGCCGATCTCGATCACGCCGTGCTCCGGCGCCATGCGCATGAAGGCGGCCATGCCCTGAGGAGCGCCCGTGTCGGCGTCCACGACGCAGACGAAATAAGGATCCGATGAGGCTGCGCGCTCTTCCAGCCATGCCCTGAAGTCGTGGAAGCCGTGGAAGGGCCCATAGGGTAGGTGTCGGAAGAGCTGCTCGGCCGCCCCGGCATCGTGAGATGCCTCGAACAGGGGCCGTGCGTGCCTTTCTGGATCGATCGGCTCGAGCCGTACGGTCACACCGGCGAGCGTTTCTCGCGGCGGTACCCTTGCCGGCGTCCAATCGAGGCTCATCTCACCGTCTCGAATAAGGTGGCCGTCAACGGTTGTTCTAGTCCTTGGTTTTGGGAGTCGAGGAGGCAGGGAGATCGAGATGAAGATCGCAATCATAGGCTCCGGTAACACGGGCAAGGCGCTGGCGTCAGCCAGCGTGCGCGGCGGCCACTCGGTGACAATGAGCGCGGCCAACCCCGAAAACGCGGCGGCGGCGGCCAAGGCGACCGGCGCACGCGCCGCCGGCTCGAATGTCGAGGCGGTCAAGGATGCCGAGCTCGTGATCATCGCGGTGCCGTATGACAGGCTCGGCGAGGTCTTCCGCGGGCTGGGGTCATCGGTCGACGGCAAAGTTGTCGTCGACGCCACCAACCACATCAATGTGCAGAATCCTGAGGAGGTGCTCGGCGGACTCTCCAACGCCGAAGAGATCCAGAAGCGTCACCCCAAGGTCCTTGTGACGAAAGCGTTCAATTACGCGTTTGCCGTCAGGATGGCCGACCCATCAGTGAACGGGATCCCTCTGGACGGTTTCGTTGCTGGCGACGACCAGGAGGCCAAGGACAAGGTGCTCGGGCTCGTCGAGTCGATCGGGTTCCGTCCCATCGACGCCGGCCCGCTGGTCATGGCCCGGGCCCTCGAGGCCATGGCGCTTCTCAGCGTCTCATTGCAGATCCGTCACAAGTGGCCCTGGCAGAATGGCTGGAAACTAGTCGGTCCGCCGAGCGATTGGCGGACCAGGTCGGAGGGAACACTAGGAGCATGAAGGCCGAAATCGAGAACCCGACCGTCAACGCCGTCACCCCTCGCGAGAGCGCGCCGCGCCCGGTCGCGCCGGGGACCAGGATCGGTCACGTCCACCTCAAGACCGCGGACATCGACCGCGTGCACCACTTCTACGTCGAGATCCTCGGATTTGACGTCATCTTCCGCATGCGAGACGCCTTGTTCCTGTCCGCCGGCGGCTATCACCACCACCTGGGCTTCAACACCTGGGAGTCGAAGGGCGGTTCTCCCCCACCCCCCGGCACCACCGGCCTTTATCACGTCGCGATCCTCTACCCAACTCGAGCCGCGCTGGGCGACGCGTTGCGACGCCTGGCCGAGGCGGGCTGGCCGCTCGACGGGGTCAACGACCACGGCACGCACGAGGCGCTCTATCTGCGAGACCCCGACGGCAACGGCCTCGAGCTGGCCTGGGACCGCCCCGAGGACCAGTGGCCTAAGGACGCTGATGGCCATCTCTCGTTCAGCGGGGGAAGGCTGGACCTCGAGGGCCTGCTGAGAGAAGGGCTGGAACCGGAAAAGAAGTCGGAGTAGCCGCCCGGCTACTTGGTTCCCGTGACTCCTCCGTCGACGACCAGGCCCGACGCCATCACGAACTTCGATTCGTCGGACGCCAGGTACAGGGCCGCCGACGCGACGTCCTCCGGACGGCCCAACTCGCTCGTCAGCTGGCGCTTCCGGATCGACGCGTAGCCCTCCTGGGGATCCTTGTACGACTCCTTGATGTAGCGCTCGACGAATGGCGTGAGGATCGTTCCTGGCAGCAGTGCGTTGACGCGGATCCCGTGCTGCGCGAGGTCGACCTGCATGGACTTGGTCATCGACAGGACGGCGCCCTTCGATGCCGCGTAGGAGACCCTCCGAGCAAGGCCGATCTCAGCGATGCACGACGACATGTTGATGATCGAGCCTGACCGCTGCTTGATCATCTGCGGCACCACCGCCCGGCTGGTCAGATAAACGCCGCGGACGTTCACCTTCATCACGCGGTCGAACAGGTCGGGCTCCGTCTCCAGCACGTCTCCGACTCCGCTGATCCCGGCGTTGTTGAAGAGGACGTCGATTCGTTTGAATCGCTTGACGACCCTGGCCGCGAGAGCGATCGTGTCCTGCTCATCCGTGACGTCGACGTGCTCGGCTACCGCCTCGCCGCCGCTCTTCCGAATGCCTGCCACCGTGGACCTGGCGCCGCGGTCGTCAACATCGGCCACGACCACGCGAGCCCCCTCGGCCGCGAAGAGGCGCGCGGTGGCCTGGCCGATGCCGGAGCCTGCGCCTGTGATCAGGCAGACCTTGCCCTCGAGGCGGCCGCGGCTCACGCGCGTTCGGTTCCGATGAGGCGCGCCAGGACAAGCGCGATAAGGATGATGGCGCCATCGACGGCATCGATCCACGTGGAGCTGATGTTGGAGAGGGTCAGGATGTTGGTCACGAGGGAAAGGAGGATGACGCCGGTCAGTGCGCCGATCATTCGCCCCCTCCCGCCTTCGAGCGAAATGCCGCCGATGACCGCGGCGGCGAACACGCCGAAGATCAGGTTGGAGCCCTGACCGGCGGTCACCGCCGTGACCCGGCCCGCCTGCATGAGGCCGCCGACTGCAGCCAGCACGCTGGCGACCATGAAGACGCCGATGCGGATCCGATCGACCTTGATCCCGGCGGCCCTCGCGGCCTCCAGGTTGCCGCCGATCGCGTACATGGCGCGACCCACGCGGTGATAGCGGAGGAAGGCGGCCGCGACGATGAACGTGCTCACCGTGACCCAGACCGAGACCGGGATGCCGAACCATGACTCGGCGCCCAGATAGATGAAAGCCTCGGGCAGGTTGTAGATGGTTTGGCCTCCGAGCCAGCCGAGCTGGAGACCGGTCAGCAGGATGCTCATGGCCAGAGTGAAGATGAAGGCGTTGAAGTTGGCCTTGATGACCAGCAAACCATTGAAGGTGCCGACGACGAGACCGACGCCCAGCACGATCAGCACGCCGACATAAGGGCTCCACTGCGTACCCAGCCCGCCGGCCTGGAGCTTGGGAGCGATGAGCCAGGCGCCGAGCAGCGCCGCAAGTCCGAACGTTCCCTGCAGCGAGATGTCGAACTTGCCCGTGAGGAGGATGAGCGATTCGGCCACCACGACCATGCCAAGGTCGGCGCCGCCCTGGGCGACGTTGATGAGGTTTGATGAGGTGAAGAAGACCGGATTGACGATCGCGCCCGCGATCATCAGGACGATGATGACCGGCACCAGGGTCAGCTCCCGGAACGAGTTGAGCACCACCATCCGCCAGTCCCGCCGGCCCACCTGCGAGCCACCCGGAGCGGCCGGCCGGCCGGCGGTCGTCTCAGCCATCTGAATCCTTCATCGTTGGTCGATCCCCGCCGGCTCGAGGCCCTCCACCGCGGCGATCAGGCGCTGCCTGTCCCAGGGCGGCCGGTCGAACTCGCGGGCAATCCTACCCCGCACCATGACCAGCAATCGCGTGCATATGCGCAGGTCCTCGAAATCGTCGGACACGCAGAGCACCGCCATGCCCGCGTCACGCGCCTGGCCCACCGCGTCGAGCAGCGCCTCCTTGGACGCCACGTCCACGCCGACAGTGGGATTCACGACCACCAGAACGGACGGGTCTGGGGCCAGTGCGCGGCCGACCACGACCTTCTGCTGGTTGCCGCCGCTGAGGCTGGCAACCGGCTGGTCCAGGCTGCGGGCGACGATCTGAAGCTTCCTCGCCTGCTCCTGCGCGATCCGGTCGCGCTCGGCGAACGAGACCACCCCAAAGACCGGGTTCGAAATCCGCTCGAGGATCGACATGGTCAGGTTCTCGCCCACGCCCAGCTGAGGGGCAAAACCACGAGCGTGACGGTCCTGCGGCACATATCCGACCCCGAGATGGAGGACGGCGTCGACCCTGCCCGCCGGAACCTGCTTCCCGTTGATGACGATCGTTCCCGCCACCGGCTTGATGAGCCCGACCACAGCATCGGCGACGGTCGAGCTTCCGGACCCTTCGAGGCCGACAAGGCCCAGGCACTCGCCGGCACGTACCTCGAGGCTGACGTCCGCGACCGATCCGGATCGAGAGCGGACCGACAGATTCGATACCTCGAGCCGCAGCTCGCCCAACGGCCCTCGTTTCTGCACCGCCTCGATCTCGGTCGCGCGTCGGGGCGGAGCGCTGCCCACCATGCCCGCGACGAGGTTCTCCTGGCTGATGTCTCCAACCCGCCCGTGGAGAACGAGCTCTCCGTCGCGCAGAACGCTCACGCGGTCACAGATCTCGTAAATCTCTTCGAGGTGATGCGAGATGTAGAGGATGCCAACGCCGCCGTCGCGCAGTCGCTTGACCCGCTCGAAGAGGCGCTCCACCGCGGCCTTTTCCAGCGAAGCGGTCGGCTCGTCGAGGATGAGGAAGCGCGCGCCGATCGACAGCGCGCGAGCGATCTCCACGATTTGGCGCTGCTCGACGGTGAGACGGCCTGCCTCCTGGTCGACGTCGAGGTCAAAGCCCCACTCGAGCATCACTTCGTGCGCCTGCTCGCGCATCCGGCGCCAGTTGACCAGGGGGCTGCGGTCGCCATTGGTCGGGCGGTTCAAGAACACGTTCTCGGCCACCGTCAGTGGCGGCACCACCATCGACCTCTGATAGACGCACGCCACCTTCGCGAGCCACGCGCCGCGGTCGGCCAGGCCTGGCGCCGGCTGCCCACCGAGGCGGATCGCTCCGCGATCGGGCCGGGCCAACCCTGTCATCAGCGTCACCAGCGTCGACTTTCCGGCCCCGTTGCGCCCCACCAGGCCGTGGCACTCGCCCGAGAGGACGCTCAGCGAGACGTCGATGAGCGCCCTGGTCTCGCCGAACGTCTTGGAGACGCCCTCCGCCTCCCCGACCGCTTCGGCGATCACCTCTCCTGACCAGGCACCGGGGAGCCGGCTGGCCGCCGGCCCCCCCGGTGAATTGCCCTGCATCAGTTGAGGATTCTCTACCTCCGGATTACTTGTTGTTACACCACAGGCTTGTGCTGTCGACCGCTGTCGACCCGTTGTCGCCGGTGAGGGTGACGAGCGGGGCCGCCAGTGCGTCTTCGAGGTTGCCCTGGACGGTGACGATGCTGCTGCCGTGGTCGGTGGTCTGGCCGGCGGCGTACTTCGTGCCGGCGATCGCCTGCTTCGCGTAGTAGATCGCGTAGTACGCGTACTTGTCCGCGGGCTGGTCGATCGTGGCGTCGAGCTGCTTGCTTCGGATCAGGTCGCACTCGTGCGGCGAGCCGTCGTTGCCGACGAGCAGGACCTTCTTGTTCTTCTGTTTCTCAGCGGCGAGGATGCCGTCCTCGGGCACGCTCCAGTGCACGTAGATGCCGCGGAGGTCGGAGATGGCGGTGAGCGCCGTAACAGCGTTCTGGACCGCGGGGTCGGTGCCCCAGTCCTTGGTTTCGTACGACTTGACCGTGAAGTTGGGGTACTTCGAAGAGATGACCTGAGTGCAGCCGGCCGCGCGGTCGCGTGCATTCAGCGAAGTGAGGTCACCTTCGACCATGGCGATGGTGCCCGGGCCGCTCGCGTGGGAGGCGATGTAGTCACATGACTTGCTCCCGTAGGCGGTGTTGTCGGCGCGCACGATCATGTAGACGCTGCCCTGCGACGGCGCCACATCGACGGTGACGACGGGAATGCCCTTGCTCTTCGCGTAGTCGAGAGCCGGGGCGATGGCCGCGCTGTCGGCCGGGTTGACGATGAGTGCCTGGACGCCCTGCGAGATGAGCGTCTTGACGTCGGTGATCTGCTGGGCCGCCTCATTGCCCTTCGCCTCGACGTTGGCGACCAGCGGGCCGACCAGCTTCACCCCGAGTTGGGTCTCGTACTGGGATTCGTAGCTCAGGTAGTTGCCCCAGAACCCCGGGAGGTTGTATGTGAGCACGACGCCGATCTTCACGGGTCCGCTCGTCGTCGACGTGCCGTTGCCGCTGCTCCCACAGGCGGCCAGAAGGGCAACCACGGCCGCTGCCCCAATGATTCGAATCTGATGTCGGTACGCTCTCAAATTGCTTCCTCCTCCATGACGTTTTGGGGCGACGCCGCCGCCAGTAATCCGATGTTTGACGGTTTCACGCACCTTAGTTCGCGCTTTGCCAAGTGTCAAGTACCAAATTGGCCAGCTCAGCCATCGGATGTCCGATCATTTGGCCATGGCGCGCCAGGCGGCCCCGTCGGGGAACCCGTAGACAGTCAGCGACTCGGGCCTCATCTCGGCGCTGTAGCCCGGCTGGGTGGGCGGCAGGTAGCGCCCGCCGCTGACCCGGACGGGGTCGACGAAATGCTCGTGGAGGTGGTCGACGTACTCGCAGACGCGGTTTTCGAGGGAGGCGCCGACCGCTATGTAGTCGAAGATCGCGAGGTGCTGGACGTATTCGCACAGCCCGACCCCGCCGGCGTGCGGGCAGACCGGAATCCCGAACTTGGCCGCCAGGATCAGGACCGCCAGCACCTCGTTAACACCTCCCAGCCGGCAGCTGTCGATCTGGCAGAAGTCGATCGCGTGCGCCTGCATGAACTGCTTGAACATGACTCGGTTCTGCACGTGCTCCCCGGTTGCCACTCTGATCGGCGCGATCGCCTCCCGGATGCGCAGGTGGCCGAGGACGTCGTCAGGGCTCGTGGGCTCCTCTATCCACCACGGATTCACTTCCGCGAGCCCGCGCATCGCGTTAATCGCCTGGTCGATGCTCCAGACCTGGTTGGCGTCGAGCATCAGATGCGCGTCGGGCCCTATCGCCTTCCTGAGCGCCCGGGCGCGGCGCAGGTCCGCCTTCGGGTCGGCGCCGACCTTGAGCTTCAGATGTACGAACCCGGCGTCCATCGCGGCGCGTGCCAGGGCGTCGATCTTCGCGTCCGAGTAGCCGAGCCAGCCGGCTGACGTGGTGTAGGCGGGGAATCCATCGCTCAGCATCTCGTCCTCGCGCTTGGCGCGCGTCGACAGGTTGCGCCGGAGAATATCGACCGCTTCGTCCGGCGCCAGCGCGTCATCGATGTAGCGGAAGTCGATGCATGCGACCAGCTGCTCGGGGGACATGTCGGCCAGCAGCTTCCACAGTGGCTTGCCCTCCACCTTCGCGTACAGGTCCCACACCGCGTTGACGAGTGCCGCCGTGGCGAGGTGTACCACGCCTTTCTCGGGTCCAAGCCAGCGCAGCTGGCTGTCGGCGACGAGCCCGCGCCAGAACGCCGCCATGTCAGAGGCGATGTCCTCGAGGTTGCGCCCGACCACGTGGTGCGCGAGCAGGTGCACCGCCGCCACGCACAGCTCCGTGCCGCGCCCGATTGTGAACGTGAGCCCGTGTCCGGCCAGGCCGTCGGGGCGGTCGGTTTCGAGGACCACGTAGGCAGCCGAGTAGTCGGGGTCTACGTTCATCGCATCCGACCCGTCGAGGGTTCGCGACGTCGGGAAGCGGATGTCGCGCGCGGTCGCCCGCAGGATCCTTGTGCCCACCTGGGTTCCGAGTTATATGCTAAAGCTCCGATGTTTGTCAACCCGGTCGAGGCGGGTGGGTGGTTCTGAAGCGCCTTGGCCAGCAATAACGTCCGACCTCTTGGCAGGCGGCCCGGTATGCCCCACAATCGACTGCCAATGAGCGATTCCGTTGCAGCGCGCCGCGGGCGGCGCAGTCCCAGTGTCACCGACGAGGCGATCGACAAGATCCAGAAGCTGATCATCTCCGGCAGCTGGGGACCGGGCGACCGCCTGCCGAAAGAGAGCGAGCTGGCGGCTCAACTGGGGCTGTCGCGCAACTCGCTGCGCGAGGCGGTGCGTGCGCTGTCGCAACTGCGCGTGCTGGAGGTCCGCCAGGGCGACGGGACGTATGTGACCAGCCTGGAGCCCGAGCTCCTGCTCGAAAGCACGAGCTTCGTGAGCCACCTCCTCGTCGGCGAATCCGCCATCGAGCTGTTCGAGGTCCGCCGTCTCCTCGAGGGCGCCGCGGCCGCGCTGGCCGCGGCCCGCATCGACCTGGCGGGAAAGGAGGCCCTGCGCAGCAAGCTCGAGAGAATGATCAAGTCCACGACCGTGGAGGAGCTCGTCGAAGCCGATGTGGACTTTCATGCGGTCATCGCGGGTGCGACACGCAACACTTTTCTGACGTCGCTCCTGGCGAGCCTCTCCTCACGCACCATGCGCGCCCGCATGTGGCGAGGCCGGGAGGTGAACAACGCGCTCGATGTCACGAGGGACGAGCACAGGCGGATTTATGAGGCGATCGCGAGCGGCGATCCGGAGCTGGCGCGAGCCGCCGCGATGGCTCATATCGCCAGCGGCGAGCGGTGGCTGCGAGAGCAGGCTGCGGCCGCCGGCGGGGAGTCGCCCGCAGCGCCGGCTGAGGCGGGCGGTTGAAAAAAATTTACACCCCTGGCGGGGGCCCTCCCTTCCCGTTTGGCTCCCTCCCCCAGCCTGCGCACCGTGCCGGCAACACTACGAATTCGAAACGCAGCCTCCAACCCCGGTTGTTAAGACCATGAAGATAGGTCTCCACACCCAGCTCCAGCCCGGCGTCGAACAGCGCTACGAGGAGTACCACCGCGCGGTGTGGCCCGAGGTGCTCGACGGCATGCGCCGCGTGGGCATCACCAACTACGTGATCTTTCGCGACGGCCTCGACCTCTTCCACTACATCGAGTGCGACGACTACGACCGCGCGATCGCCGAGCTGGCGCGCAGCCCGCTGAATCAGAAATGGGAAGCCGAGATGGCGCCGATGACGACCGTCGCCCATGACTTCAGCGGCCAGGGCAGCGATCGCATGTCACTCATCTTCGACTTCTAGCCGTTTCCGAAATGAATCCGCACGAAGCCGTCCCGCTGGGCCGCACTTCGCTCACGGTCACGCGCTTCGGGCTCGGCACCGCCCCCCTGGCCGGCCTGTTCGAGGCGGTCGACGAAGCCCAGGGCGTAGGCGTCATCGAGCGCGCATGGGAGGCCGGCGTTCGCTTCTTCGACACCGCGCCGCTCTACGGCCACGGGCTCGCTGAGATGCGACTGGGCAAGGTCCTGAAGCAAAAGCAGCGCGACGAGTTCACCCTTGCGAGCAAGGTCGGCCGGCTACTCCGCGCCGACGCCCCGCCCGAGCCAGGCCAGTCCTTTCGCGGCGTCCCCCCGGTCAACCCGGTGTTCGACTTCACCTACGACGGGGTCATGCGCTCGGTCGAGGAGAGCCTGCAGCGGCTTGGTCTCGACCGCATCGACATCCTGCACATCCACGACCCGGACGACCATTACGAAGCCGCGCTGCACGGCGCTTACCGCGCGCTCGATCGCCTGCGCGCCGACGGCGTCATCGGCGCGGTCGGCGCGGGTATGAACCAGGCGGAGATGCTCACCCGCTTCGCCCGCGAGGCCGATTTCGACTGCTTCCTGCTCGCGGGCCGCTACACGCTGCTCGACCAGGTCGCCCTCGTTGAGCTCCTGCCCGAGTGCGTGAAGCGTGGCATCGCCATCATCGCGGGCGGCGTCTACAACAGCGGCATCCTCGCCGACCCCAAACCGGGCGCCCACTACAACTACCGGACCGCGCCCGCGGAGCTGCTCGAGCGCGCGCAGCGGATCCGCGACGTCTGCGCCCGGCATGGCGTTCCCCTGAAGGCCGCGGCCGTGCAGTTTCCCCTCGGGCACCCCGCCGTGACGTGCGTCGTCGTCGGCTGCCGCTCATCCGCCCAGCTCGACGAGACGCTCGAGATGTTCGAGCTCGACATCCCGCCGGCGCTGTGGGACGACCTCAAGGCGGAGCGGCTGCTGCCCGCCGAGGCGCCGACCCCGTAATTGGTAGTCGACGCCCACCACCACCTCTGGGATCCCTCGCGCCACAGCTACCCCTGGATGGGCGACGAGCTGGCGGCGATCCGCCGCCGATTCGGTCCTGAGGACCTGGCGCCGCTGCTGGCCGCGGCGGGCGTCGACCGGACCGTGCTGGTCCAGACCATCTCGAGCCTGGACGAGACCCGCGAATTCCTTGCCACCGCGGGGAGCACGGACTTCATCGCCGGCGTGGTCGGCTGGGTCGACCTCACCGACCCGTCGGTGGATGACACGCTTGCCGAGCTGCGTGGCGGCACCGGAGGGGAATTCCTCGTAGGCATCCGGCACCAGGTGCACGACGAGCCCGATCCGCGCTGGCTCCTTCGCGATGACGTGCGGCGCGGAATCCGGGCGGTCGGCGACGCGGGCCTGGTCTACGACCTGCTCGTGAAGACGCGCGAGCTGCCCGCAGCCTTCGAGCTGGTCAGGAGCCTTCCGGACGTGCGCTTCGTGCTCGACCACATCGCCAAGCCTCGAATAGCGGCGGGACCGCGCGACCCCGAGTGGGAGATGGCCATGAAACCGCTGGCCGATTGCGAGAACGTGCACTGCAAGCTGTCCGGGATGGTCACCGAGGCCAGCTGGAAGGCATGGAAGCCTGATGACCTACAGCCGTACGTAAGCCGCGCCCTCGAATGGTTCGGACCCGAGCGCTGCATGTTCGGCTCCGACTGGCCGGTTTGCCTGCTGGCCGCGGACTACAAGCAGGTCATCAACGCATTGAAGCTCACCATCATTGGACTGAGCTCGAAGGAAACGGCGGCGGTGCTCGGCGAAAATGCGGTGCGTGTCTACAGCCTGGACGACTGAGTACTAGGCGACGTCGTCGACGAGCGCGCCCCAGCGTTCGTCGATGCGCCTCACCTTGTAGATGGTGAAGGCCAACGCCCATGCGACCACGAACGCGCCCACGATGACGTACCCGGCCTTGCCGATGAAGTCGAAGCCCGCGATGGCGTCGAACGCGCCGCCGCGCAGCCCCACGACTTGAATGAGGATCTGCGCCAGCTCGACCACGCCGACGAACAGGGCGACAAAGACCGAGAGCGACGTGACCGTCAGGTTGTAGAAAACCTTGCGGATCGGGCTCGCGAAGGCCCACGAGTACGCCTTGGACATGAATGCGCCGTCCGTGGTGTCCATCAATGACATGCCGGCTGCAAAGATCAAAGGCAACGAGATGACAGCCGTGAACGGAAGTCCTTGAGCCGCGGCGCCGGCCGAAATCGCCAGCAGCGCCACCTCGGACGCGGTGTCGAAGCCAAGCCCGAAGAGAAATCCGATCGGATACATCTGCCAGCTGTGCTCGACCAGCCGGAACATCCGCCCGAACAGCCTGGTCATCAATCCGCCGGCGACCAGGTCCGTCTCGAGGCTCTCGCGGTCGTACTCGCCGCGATGCATCTTTCGGTACACGTTGATGATGTCAAGGAGGATTACGAGGTTCATGATCCCGATCAAAACCAGGAAGCCTCCGGAGACGAGCGTGCCCACTGCGCCACCGACGTTCCTGAGCTGGCCGCTGTCGCCCACGAGCCCCTGCACGACAGACTTGACCGCGAGCCCCAACGCGACGGCAATCAGGAAGACCACCGTCGAGTGGCCCAGCGAAAAGAAGAACCCGACGCCGACGGGCTTGCCGCCCTGCTGCAGCAGCTTGCGGGTGGTGTTGTCGACCGCCGAGATGTGATCGGCGTCGAATGCGTGCCGCAGCCCGAACGTATAGGCGAGGCCCCCCAGCGCCAGAAAGCCCGGGTGCTGGGCGCCGTACGCGAGGAGGAGCCCCCAGCCGGCCACGTGCAGGAGGCCGACACCTCCATAGAAGCCGCCCAGGCGCGCCCTTTCGCCGCGATCGAAGGAGCGCCCGATCAAACCCCAGGGCGAAGCCACCGTCAAAGCCTAAGGGTTATCGCGACAAGGTCGCAACTTGGTATTCAACCGGCACCCGTGCACCTGCGAACTCTTCTCAACTCGACCTCCGCCCAGCCTCGGCGGTACGCTTCCAGACGTGGACTTCGACCGGCTCCCGCCCCAGCTGCAGGCCGTGCTCCACGCCCTCGCCCGCGCCACGAGCAGCCGCGAGCCGGCCCTCGAAGCCAACCTCCAGCGGCTGCGGGCACGGTATCCGCACTTCACCAATGACCAACTGGCCCTGGCGCTGATCCGTTCCACGCGCAGGCGCGTGGCCACGACCGGGGCCTTGAGCGGAGCGGCGGCGATCGCCCCCGGGCTCGGCACCATGATCGCGATCGGAACCGTCACCAGCCAGGCGCTCTACGCGCTCGAGCAAGAGGTCGAGCTCGTCCTGTCCATCGCGATGCTCTATGGCCACGAGCTCGGCACGTCGGACGAGCGAGTCCTGGAAGCGCTGGTCGTGGTCGGCATTACCAGCGGCGCGGTCAAGCTGCGTGAGGATGTGCTCGTCACGGGCAGCGAGCGCATCGCCGTGGCCGCTTTCCGCCGCATTCCGAGCACGCTGCTCGCACACGGCGGCAGCCGCATCCTGACCCGAATCCTCACGCGCCTCGCGACCAGCGGCGGGGCCAGGGCCGCCGCGCGGGTCATCCCCATCGGCGTGGGCATCGCAGCCGGCGCGGGTTTCGACTGGCTCGCGGTCACGGGTCTCGGACGGGCCGCGATGAAGTACTACGGCCCGGGCGGACGAGGCGCACGCCCGCTATTGCTTGCCGGTGAAGATCCCGCGCACGTCGAACTTGGCCGCTGAAGCGATCTGATCGAAGCCGCATTTCTTCGGCGGCTTGTCGAGCCGCCAGCGCAGGAAGCGAGTCGCATGGCGAAAACGCTCGCCCGCCTCGAGCTTGTCGTAGGCGACCTCGCACACGAGCTCGGGCCGCACCGTAACCCACTCGGTGTCCTTGTCCTTGCCACGCGACCATCTGCTGATACCACCGGGCATTCGCCCTGAGCTGTATGAACCCCACTCGCTCGGCGGCACGTCCACCTCGAGCGGTTTCAGCTTGGCGATCAGCTCCTTGCGCTCGGCGGCACTGAACGACGAGGTGTGCCCGACGTAGTTCAGCGTCTTCCCACGATATAGCCCGAGCAGCAATGAGCCGAGCGACCTGCCGTCGGATGACTTTCGCCAGCCGATGACGACGCAGTCGGCCGTGCGTTGGTGCTTGACCTTCACCCACAGGCGCTTCCCGGGCAGGTAGGCGCCGTTCCAGGACTTCGCCATCACGCCGTCGAGGCCCGCGCCCTCGAAGCGGTCGAACCACTCAGCCGCGGTCGCGTGGTCTCGGGTGTAAGGCGTCAGAAAGACCGGCTGCTTCACGCTTTTCAGCAGATCCTCGAGGCGCTTGCGTCTCTTCCCGAGCGCCTCCGAGCGCAGGTCGACGTCGCCCTCGGCGAGGATGTCGAACGCGACGTACCAGGCCGGCGTGGCCTCGGCGAGCATTCGCACCCTCGAGTCCGCCGGGTGGATGCGCTGCTGGAGGGCACCGAAATCGAGCCCGTTCGCGCCCACCACGATCAGCTCGCCGTCGAGCACCACCTTGTCGGCGCGCAGCTTGCGGAAGGCCGACAGCACCTCCGGAAAGTACCGGGTCATCGGCCGCGCCCCACGGCTGACCAGCTCGACTTTGTCGCCGTCCCGGAACACAAGGGTGCGGAAACCGTCCCATTTCGGCTCGTACTCCCAACTGTCGCCCTTGGGGATGCCGTCGCTCGGAGCCGAAAGCATCGGCTCCATATCGAGAGGGATCGGAAGCTTCATGCGGACATTTTCCCCAGTTTGTCTATATCTTGTGGATACCGGAAGCCTGTGCTACCATATCGCCGGTCGGTAAGCCGGCCCACTGAATTCGACTCCACGCCCCCACCCCAGCCTTGGGAAGCTCGCGCAAGCGGGCTTCCCGCTTTTTGGGGTGCGTCCCGGGAAGACGCTCAGAACGCACCCCCTAGGCCGAACAGCTCTCAGGCTTACACGCCGAACCGCGACAGGAGCTCGGCGACGGTCATTTTGCCGTAGTCCTTGGCGAGGACGTTTTCGGCCGTGTGCCACACCATCTGCGCCTGGGCCGGGCCGCGGTCGGCCAGCTGGTCCAGGGTGACGGAGCTGAACAGCTGGATCTGCGGGATCTGCTTGAGCTGCTGGGCCAGCCACTTCGCCCACTGCGCGGTGTTGCCGTCGTTGGGGGCGACCTTGGCTTCGACCGCCGCCTTGATCGCGGTGGCCTTCGCTTCAGCCGTCGCCGCGGCCTTGGTGGCTTTGGCCGCCGTCTGCTGGGCGACCTCAGACGCGGCCTGTGCTGCTTCTTTGGCCTTGGCCTCCACCTCGGCAGCGGTCGCCGACGCCCGGGCGGGCATGGTGCTGAGCTCGTGCTCGCCCTTGTGCATGATCTCTTCGGCGGCCTTCCCCACCTCGCCTCGGCCGTCCCCAACGCCTGCTCCTTCGCCAGTCCGCAGACGGTCGCCGAAACCTCTACCGAGTGCGCCACCGATCAAGCCCGGCACATCCAGGCCGGTGAGCCCTCTGATCGCGGTCGTCGACTCCACCATCGCGCGTGTGGCGTTGCGAACGAGGTCCGACGCACCGTCGGCGCTCATCACCGTCAGCGAATTGATGTGGCCCATCGGCTCTGCCGCCGCCCGCACGATGTCGGGCAGCGCTGTTAGCACCGTCTGGATGATGGCGGCCTCGTTGAACTGCTTGTATGCCTCCGCTCGCATCGCGAGCGCCTTGGCCTCCGCCTCACCCTTGGTCAGCACGATCTGCGCCTCCGCGCCACCTTCGAGCCGCGTGGTCTCGGCGTCGGCCTCGGCGGACGCGATACGGGCGCGCTTGGCGCCTTCGGCGCGGGCGATTACGGCCTGGGCTTCAGCCGCCGCCGGTTTTACGGTGGACGAAAGCAGCTCCTTCTCCTTGCGGTCTGCCTCCAGTTGGGCGAGCTCGGTCTGCCTGCGCACGACCTCCTGCTGAGCCTCGGCCTGGGCCAGAGGACCGGCCTGGTCCGCCCGTGCCTGGGCGGCCGCGACCTGCGTCTTGGTCTCCGCCTCACGGAGGGAGACGTCACGCCCGGCGTTGATCTTCACCTGCTGCGCCTCGGCTTCTCTGACCGCGGCGGTCTGGTCCGCAGACGCACGCGCCATGCGCGCGTCGCGCTCGACCGTGGCCAGGTTCTGCTGGCCGAGCAGGCCGATGTAGTTCGACTCGTCTGAAAAGCTCTGGATGGTGAAGGCGTCGATCTGGAGGCCGCTCGTGGCCAGGTCGCCCTTGGCCGCGTCCTGCACCTGCTGCAGGAGCTTCTGGCGGTCGCGGATCAACTCTTCGATGGTCAGCGTGCCGACGATCGAACGCAGCGATCCTTCGAGCACGTTCTTGACGATGGAGTCGACCTGCTCGGGTTTGGCGTCCAGGAATCGCTCGGCCGCGTTGCGCAGCGACTCGACGTCGCGTCCGATCTTGAACGTGGCCACGCCCTGCACCTGCACCTTGATGCCCTGGCTGGTCACCGCGTCGCCAAGCTGCACGTTGATCTGGCGCGCGGTCAGCTTGAGCTTGCCGACGCGGTCGAGCAGGGGACGCACAAACGTGCCGCCACCGACCACGACCTTGACGCCCTTGTCGCCCGAGATCGCCATGACCTGGCCGCGCTCGTCGCGAACCTTGGCGCCGCGCGAGCCGGCGACGATGAGGGCCTCGTTTGCCCCGGCGACCTTGTACCGGCTGGCCACGAAAGCGATCAGCAGGACGAGGACGATCACGCCCGTCACCGCGAGGAACGGAATGGACGTCACGAAACTAGGCATCGGATCTGGCTCCTTCTTTGGTCGCTGTGGTGGCTGCTACTACGAGGTTGGTTCCGGCGACAGAAACCACCTTCACCTCCCGGCCCGCAGGGATCTCGGCGTCGGCGGTGGCGGTCATGTTGTGTGTCGAGCCGGCGAAGCTGATCAAAACCGAGCCGAAATGATTGGCCGGTATGCCGACCGAGACCCGGCCGGTAGAGCCGACCATGTCCTGCAGGCTGAACGTCTCCGTCGATTCCGCCGAGCGGAGGGCCTTGAAAGCCCCGAACACCACGCCTGAGCCGAGGAGGCCGGCAACAACGCCCGTGAGCGTGGCCACGCCCGGACCGGCGTTCAAGCCGTGGAGCCCGAACAGGCCGCCCACCCCGAACATGGCGATGAAGCCGAGCAGCATCGGGGTCGGCGACACGCCCGCGACGTCAAACCCGAGATGGATGGCGCCCAGCAAGCCCCCGAAGATGTCGTCGACGATCAGGGTGAGCAGGAGGAGGCCGCCTCCCAGTAAGAGGCTGACGCCGAAGACGAGGTCGGCCGCGTTCAAACCCTGACCACCAGCGATTGCAGTTTAGGCCGAGTGGTGCGGAAGAGTGCCCGGCCTTCACCTGGTCCCAAATCGGAGCGCGCCGCCTACCGTATTCGCCATGGCCAGGGTGGTGCTTGCGGCTCAGATGTGCGCCGTTGCGCTCATCGCCTGGAGCTTGCCGGCCTGCTGCTGCGGTCCCCTTCCACCCAAACCGGGGCCCCCAGGGTTCATCAGCGGCGAGATTCAGCGGCCGCCGACGACCACGCCGGTCGCTCTCGCCGTATACGCTGTCGATGCGCTGAACAGCGGCGCAAATTACGTCGTGACCTACGTTCCGGCAACGGAATCGACATATCAACTCGTGGTACCGCCAGGCGAATACCACGTCGTCGCCAGGATGGACAACGATCCGCTCGCGGCGGGCGGATTCACGTTCAACGTGATGTGCTCAGCGTCTGGCACCTGTGGTGGGAATGCCGGCAATCACACGCTGTTCTTCGTCCGGGTGGAGAGCGAGCAGAGTGTTTCTGGAATCACCATCGGTGATTGGGGCACCGGTAATGCCCAGGCTTTGATCTGGTACGTCGATGTGAGCGGCTCACCACTGTCTCTCACCCCGCAGGTCTCACCATCACCGAGACAGCTGGCGTCGCGCCAGCTGCCCGCCGTGTCATCGACCGACGCCACGATCGGATACACGAGCTCGCTGCTCGGCGCGAGCCTTCAAATCCCGGTCGGCTGGGCCGAGATCAAGCCCCCTCCGTCAGTCCTCTATCCGACAGAGCGCTACTTCGCCAACCAGCCGGTGCATGATCCGCTGGCGCTCGACAGCCAGGGCGTCTGGCTGACCACACAGATTCGCACGGGGCAAGGTTGCCCCTTCCCAGACTGGCGGTACGCGACGTCCCGGGCGACGATCACGATGCAGGGCGGAGCCAACCATTTCTTCTTCGAGGATCCGCCGCCGAGAGGTGGACCGCAGCCGTTTGCGGGCTACACCGTTCGCGGCGGCACGTTTGTGTTCGGCAACTGCGTCGAGTTCATCTTCACCGGGGTCACCCGGGAAGCGCTCGAGAACAACCTGGTCCCGTTCTTCCTCATGATGGAGAGCGCCCAGTTCGTGCCGCCGTCCTGATTGCCGCAAACCGTTAGCCTGTCTCGAGCCCATGAGCGCTTCCTTCCGCATCGGCGCCGAGGCCGCGGAGCATGTCGCGGTCGAGGTGCTTGCGCGGGAGCATCCGGACCAGTCCGATTACTGGGACGGGAACTGGCTGACCGCCATGGTCGACGTCGCCTGCGGCCCTTGGCGCGGCAACTACCGCGCGGCGCTGCGCGCGGAGGAGTTCGTCCACTTTCGCGATCAGCTCCAGAGGCTGAACGACGACCGGGAAGCACCGCCGGCAGAGTTCGAGTCGATGGAACCATGGCTGCGGTTCGAGGTTCACCGATCCGATAAACATGGGCACATGCGCGTCAGCGGCCGGGCTCAGACGGAGCCATTCTTCGACAGCCACAACGTGTTCTATTTCGTGCTGGAGCTCGAACAGAGCTTTCTAGCGACGACACTCGATGAGCTGGGGAAGGTCATCGAAGAGTTCCCGGTGGTTGGTTCCCGTTAGCCAACCCAACCCCACCCGACGGTCGAACAGGTGGATCTTGTGGTTAGCGGGCGGGTGCTCGATCTCGGTTATCCTCGCGGGCGCCGTCTTCGGGTTTGCATTCTGGGCCGCCTTCAACATCACATCCAAAATCACATCCGGCTGCTTGCCATCCGACTTTCCCAAATACCCCGGCGCGATTTGGGGTGGCAGCAGTTTCGGCGGCACAGCCTGCCGCCGGACGCTCCTGACCACCGATGACTCCAGCCGCATCATCGACTTCTATGCGAGCAAGTTGGGCGCAGGCAAATGGACAGTGACATCGATCGATCGCACGATCGAGCGCATCGACTTCAGGCATGTCAGTGGATCAAGCATCACCGGCGTCGTCTGGCTGGTTGATCGCAGAGTCTTCAGGGCGATCTGTATCGAGGTCGACAAGTCAGCGTCAGCCGGCGGGGCGCGGCTATTCGCGCAAACACAGGGTGTTCTGACGGCCACAAGACAGGGCGTGTGCGACGGCGGCATCCCTCAGGCACCCGTGCCTGCGTAGCTGCCAAGAGCAGCGTTCCGGTGAAAGTGCCGGCCCTCATGAACCCGGTCAACCCCAGAATGCCGTGGGCCGTAAACGTTCCCACGAGCGTTCCGTCCGCCGCCACGTGTGCGGCGAAGTTGCCGACTATGGCTCCGTTTCTCGAGGCGGGGGTGCATCCAGGTGACGAGCCCGAGCCTCGCCTCGTTTGACGCGACCTACGCGTTCGCCAAGGGAGGAGTGTTCAAGAACGTAAGGCTCGCAATCGTGTTCAGGAACTCCGCCAGCGAGTCACCATACGGGCGGCGATCTTCATCGCCAATCGCGTCCGTTTCAACGTACTGGTGAGTCTCCTGGTCGAATCCGAAAAGCCCGTTTCCGCCATCGCTACCGAAGATAAGCAAGCCCGGCCAGTGGGTCGCTGCATCCAGAATTTCGTGCGTGCTAACCCAGTCTTCGAGCGGATAGACGCTTAAGTAGCCACCCTGTCCGATGAAACCCCCGCCACTGCCGCGCGAAGTCAGGAGGTCTGCCAGGTCAGGCGGGACCCGCATACGCAATGCGGTCTCAACCTCGGCCACTTGGGCGGCCGTGGCTGGCGATTCGGACCAGCTGAAATCGCCCAGGAGCTCATCGACGCTCGGCACGGTGTTTTCAGAGCGAATAATGCACGGCGGATGGTCGGGCGGGCGAGATTTGAACTCGCGGTCTCCTGGTCCCAAACCGGACTTGTCGGCCTACCGTAGTCGGCCCGATCTTAGCGCGCAATCCACATTTGGCTGCAAGTCTCTTAACTCGGAAGTGTCCGCGCGCCAACCGAATCTATGAGCAAGCTGCTAAGCAACCATCTTGTGATCCTGGGGCGACGGTCGTTCCCGCTCAAGATCCGGAGCATATGATCGGGATGTCAACACGCAGCCAAGGAGGGCTACGACGTGGGCGCTCGCGGCAGGCTAATCGCCGCCGGCTTAGGGTCGTTCTTAGTGCTCGCCGGAGGAGCTGCTTTCGTGACAGGCATCATTCATTTGCCTATCAGGTGCGAGGGGCCGCCGTCTCCCGCGTGGGGGGACGACCCGTACCACGGCTACGGAGTCCAGGTGGCCGACGTGAAGGAAGCGGCGCCCTATCTCGCCTTCACGCCAGTCGTTCCGAGAGCTCTCGGCCCAGCCGCCAAGTTCTTCATCAGTGGGAACAAGCCGGACATGAGCGCGAGGAGCCTGATTTGGGTGTATGACCAGCCGGTGTATGGGCGGTTCTGGGTCGAGGAATCAATCAGCGAGACTACGCAGGCCTCGATAGACTCGCTGCGCAACAACCCGACGGGCTGCAGTCTGAACTCGGTCGTGACACTCCGAGGTGGGACCAGAGCAGCCGTGTTGGTTGCTAACCCGGCGGCCCACGGTAGCGGCACGGGCACGACCAGCATCATGTGGCTCGATCACGGGCTTCTCATCTCAGCGCTTGGATTCAGCGATAGTTTCACGAAGGACCACGCGATCGAAGTAGCGAATCTGATAAGCGGTTAAAGCTAATATCCGCGCCGCGACCAACGTGGCATGCCCGACGCTTTCAGTTACTCGTGGTCTCTTAGTTCGGCAGGTTCCAGGAGTTTTCCACAGCCGTTCCAACCCCGCGCCCAATGCCTTCCCAAACGGCTGAAACGAGATCGAAATCTGCCGTTTTCAAGGTCTCAAAACGCGATGGTCGGGCGGGCGAGATTTGAACTCGCGGTCTCCTGGTCCCAAACCAGGCGCTTTACCGAGCTAAGCCACCGCCCGACACTGCCGCATCAGTGATTCAAACAGACACGCGCTCGAGCGCGCCGGAGGCGAGCATCGCCCTGACCGCCCGGGCGCGATGGCTGTATCGGGCCTTCTCCTCCGGCCTCATCTCGCCAAAGGTCCGCCCCGCTTCGGGAACGAGAAAGACCGGGTCATAGCCGAAACCGGCGACCCCCCTCCACTCCGGGACGATCTCGCCTCCGCACTCGCCCTCGAAGAACTCGGTTGACTGGCCGGGCGCCGCCAGGGCGATCGTGCATGCAAATCGCGCCAGCCACGGGCGCGGATGACCCTTCAGTCGGTCCAGCAGGGCCTGCGTGCGCTCCTTCTGCGTCGGACCGATGCGGGCTGAATGAATGCCCGGGAAGCCCTTCAACACCGCGACTTCGACGCCGGAGTCGTCGCCAATGGCGGGCAGTCCGAGCGCCTCGCGGGCCGCCTCGGCTTTCAGCTGGGCATTCTCCGCGTAGGTTGCCCCCACCTCCGCCACCCCCGGATCGACCACCTTCAGCTCGAAGCCAGCGCCAGCCAGGAGCTCTCGGTACTCGCCCAGCTTGCCCGCATTACCGGTGGCAATGACCAGCCGGCGCTCAGCCAAGAGTAGAGATGGCCCGCTTCTGCCCGACGATCAGCTCTTTGATGCCTTTGTGAGCAAGCGCCAGCATCGAGTCAAGCTCCGGCCGCGTGTAAGGAGCGCCTTCCGCCGTCGCCTGCAGCTCGACCAGCCGCCCATCCTCGACCATCACGCAATTGAGGTCGGTCGAGGCCTGGAAATCCTCGGTGTAATCGAGGTCCAGCATCGGCGTGCCCTCGACGATCCCGCAGCTGACCGCGGCCAGATACTGCCGGACGGCGATCTCGCTCACCATGCGCGCGTCCTTCATGCGCTTGATCGCCATGTACAGCGCGCAGAACGCGCCGGTGATCGAGGCCGTGCGGGTACCGCCATCGGCCTGCAGCACATCGCAGTCGAGCGTGATCGTCCGCTCGCCGATCTTGCCCATGTCCACTGCGGCCCGCAGCGAGCGGCCGATCAACCTCTGGATCTCGTGTGTCCGGCCGCCCAGGCGGCCCTGGATCGCCTCGCGCGTCCCGCGATCGTGGGTCGAGCGAGGCAGCATCGAGTACTCGGCCGTGATCCAGCCCTGGCCGCTTCCGCGCCGATGCGGGGGCACTCGGTCCTCGACGCTGGCCGTGATCCACACGCGCGTCCGCCCCATCTCGATCAGGCACGAACCCTCGGCGTGTACGTTGACGCCCAGGTCGATCTTCAGAGGCCGGAGCTGGTCAGGCTGGCGCCCGTCCGGACGCGATCTCACAGTCGTGGGCGCGCTCATCGACCGCTTACCTTGAGGATCAGCGCGCTCAATTCGAAAAAGATATAGAGCGGCACGAACATGAGCAGCGGCGTCAGCGGATCGACGCCCGGGGTCAGGAAGTTGGCGACCAGGGCGAGGCCGATGAACCACCAGATGCGGTTCTTGTAAAGCCATCGCGAGCTGATGATGCCCAGAAGTCCGAGCACGACGAGCACGACCGGCAGCTCGAACACGATCCCGAAGCCGATGACCATGAGAAGAATGAATCCGACGAGCTGCGCAACGTCCGCGAGGTACGTGACGTTGGTCGGAGCAAAGGAATTGAGAACGCGGATGTAGAGAGGCAGCGCATACAGTGCCGCGGCCACGCCCAGACCGAAGAAGAAGATGGTGGCGATGACCAATGGCAGCGTCAGCCTCCGCTCGTTCCGGTGCAGACCCGGGCTCACAAACCACCAGATCTGCTGGATCACCACCGGCGCCGCAATGATAAAACCGATGTAAATGGCGACCTGGAGGCGGGTAAGCACGAAGCTGCCCGGACCCAGATAAACAGCATGCCCGAGCCCGGCTCTGCTGACGAGCCATTCGACCACCTGACCCGATATGACGAACCCGGCGATGGTCGTTATCGCCCACGCGACGAGGATCACGATGAGCATCCGCCGCAGCGCCTCGAGGTGCTCGATCACGGACATGCGCTGCTCTTCGACCGGGGCCGCGACTCGAGGCGCGCGCCGGAGGACCCTGTCTA
>WNFD01001801.1_pt1 | contig 26727 bp, 23 predicted proteins | sample 5400491 | NCBI WGS metagenome assembly WNFD01 (sample SAMN13153343, study PRJNA577476) | soil metagenome | isolation source: 120 cm saprolite under Douglas fir tree site 2 hole 2 replicate 2 | place: USA:California | collected 2015-04-18
CCCATAGACCGACACATCCTGCCCCGACCGCACCACCGGCTTCCTTCTCACGGCTCTATCCGAACCGCTCCACCTCAACATCCTCAACCACTCCATCTCTTCGGAGCGGTTTCCGATAGAGTCCTAACGTCACTCGGAAGGAATGAGGGCCTCTAAGCATGGGCATGCTGAGACCGTATCTTCCGCCGGTTTACCGGTAGTGACTCGTCTATGACAAATGCCGCGAACTTCAGAATCTCCGCCTTTGAGCGATACGGAAGCCGGCCAGTGATTGCCAGTTTTGCAATGCCATGCACCATCGACCAGGCGAGCAGGGCCAGGTCAAGCGGGTCTCCGGACGTCAACTGCCTCTTCTCCTGGCATCCCTTTACAAGACTCACGAGGACGGAGAACGCACGCTCCGCAGCGTCGGCCGCCTCAGGATGCGTTTGCTTGGAAAACGGCGCGTCGAACATGACAGTGAAATGTTCAGGCCTGCGCAAGGCAAAGGAAACATAGGCTAGTCCTGCATGTTTCAGGCGGCCCAGAACATTGGGCTCCTTGCTGGCCGCCTCCAGCATGGCATCGGTCAGCTCGCCATAGCCCTGTGTGGCGACGGCTGCCAACAAAGCATCCTTGTCCTGAAAATGCCTGTATGGTGCATTGTGAGAGACGCCTGCCTGCCGAGCCACCTCTCGTAACGTGAAAGCTGTTGGCCCGACCTCTGCGATCAGTCGGATGGCGGATTGGAGCAAGGCCTCTCGTAGGTTGCCATGGTGGTAGGGCTTAGGGTGTCCCATCGTATTCGTGTCATTCTAGCTCGCAGTGTTGACAGGGGCAACATGACCTGCACCGTCAAGAAAAATGCCTCACGCGATGTTGACATCGACAACATTCTTGATGCATGATGGTGCCACTGGGATGTTGTCACTGTCCACATAGTCCATTACACATCCCATCGAAGGGAGACTGCAATGAATAAAATGCGCGTTCGTATGCTCCATAAAGTTTTTCATTCTACTGGTGCATGGATGAGGTGGATGAGGTGGATGAGGGCAAGGCCCATGATCCCGGCAGTGCTGTCAGGCATCGCCTTGCTCGTGCTGGCCGGCTTCGCAAGCGGTTCAGCCGACGATGATCACGAGACAGATAGAGATGCAAGCAAAGCAGCGATCGAACGATTCTGGAGTGTCTATCACGGCAATCAGTACAGCGCCATTCCGCAGGTACAAGCCCAGTTGCAAACCGCCATTCAGCGCGACCCGGACAATTCCACACTCTATGCGCTTCTTGGGGCAACGTACTTCTGGCACTATGGCGAATACACGCGAGACACCAATCTCAATCTCGGCGTCTTGCAGCAGGATCTGCCGACCGCAGTCAGCTTTTTTGGAAAAGCCCTTGAGCTCGATTACTACGGCAAACACCTGATCGGATATATCAACGACGATCATCTGCCCGGATATCTGGGAATCACCACCGTCCATCTAGGCCAGCAGAACAGAGATCCGGATCTGATTGCGAAAGGCGACCAGATGCTCGACTTCGCCGCATACCAGTTTCCGGAGTTCAACAACTTCAATCGCTGGGCCGCGCATAATACCGATCCCAAGGACAGCGACAGCTATAAGAAAGCCCTCGATTCGCTTTGGCAGGCCCTCGATACCTGCGCGGGAACCACAGTCGATCGTTCGAACCCGGATTTGAAACCGTACCTCTATCTTCAGACCCCAACTGGACGCAAGAAAGCCTGCTGGTCAGAAGGCGCTCTCGCGCCGCACAGCTTCGAAGGATTCATGTTCAATCTGGGCAACGGCCTGGTCAAGGCAGGCCAGGTAGAAGCCGCCAAAGTCATGTACGCGAACGCCAAATACGCCGATAACTACTCGACGTGGCCTTACCGGAAATTCTTCGAAGAGGTAGCCAATTCCGATCTCTACGCCCGAGCGGCGCTGTATGCCGATAGCGATTCCGCAAACGATCCCCCGACGGGCGTTCCCAACCGTGGCTGCTCCTACTGTCACGCAACCGTCCCTGAGCCCGACACTCCTTCAACCAGCGGACAAAAATAAGCACCTTCGCACGGAGGAAATCATGCGCGCATTTGTTACAGGCAGCACAGGGCTTTTAGGAAACAACCTGGTCCGCAATCTTCATCAGGCCGGCCATGAGGTGTGGGCGCTTGCAAGGTCGAAAGAAAAAGCGCAGCAAACGCTTGGAGACGTGGGCAACCCGCATCGTCGTCGGAGACATCCGGAAGGTAGCCGAGTTTGCGCCCTGTCTTAAAGGCGCTGACGTCGTCTTCCATACAGCCGCCTATTTCCGCGAATACTACGGCCAAGGCGGAGAAGGAACTGAGTGTGACTTTTCGTCGATTCCCGGTCACGCTTGCCGATAACGGTGGCTTGGGCGAGGACCAGGCTTGAGGAGGGGGCTAACCGGAGGCAGCTAACTCTATCGGCATCCCAGACAAAAACTGCCTGATTGGGCAGGCATTGTTGTTGCCGCGCGTCTGCTCCCGAATATTTTTTTCGCGTTTTCCGCCCAAAAATCGCATGTCAAGCCCCAAAACCACCTAACTCACTCAAACAAAACAAGATCGAGTTGGCATGTTAGTTCCACTCAATCCGCTATAATGAGTATATAGATCAAAACAAACAAGCTCGGATATCCCGGGGCTAACTCATTGATATAGGAGAATTTGCATGCAACTCATTTGCTATCAATATTTTGCAGGCACCATCACCCTGCAAATAGTTGAATCCAAGTGATTTACGCCCAAGATACCCCAGAGGGGGAGGGGGTACCCCTACAAATTGAACAGCTCTCGTAATCGCTTGGTCTGCGCACGGCTCACCGGAATCTCGGTCTTCTGCGCATCGTCCATCCGCAGCTGATAGCTCGACTTGAACCAAGGCACCACCTCGCGAATATGCTGAATGTTGACCACATACGACCGGTGCGCCCGCCAGAACGTCTCAGGATCGAGCTGGTCCATCAGCTCCTCGAGCGTCCGGCAGTTGGAATGGCCTTCAACCGACCGGGTCACCACGCTGATCGTGCCCTCTTCGATCGAAGCAAAACAAATCTCGCGCTGGTCCACCAGCAGCAACCGGCTCTGGGCCCGCACAATCACCTTGCCGGAGTTGGCCTTCTGCGGCTGCGCCTGCTCTTCGACCAGCCGTAACAAGGCATCCAGCTTCGCCTCACTCGCCGACTCGACCGGGGCGGCCAACCGCGCCTGCGCCTTCTCGATCGTCTGCATCACGCGCTTTCGATCGAACGGCTTCAACAGATAATCGACCGCGTTCACCTCGAACGCGCGAACGGCATACTGGTTGAACGCAGTCGCAAACACCACCTGGGGCATCGGCACCTTGCGGTCCAGCAGCTTCTTCAGCACGCCAAACCCGTCCAGACCTGGCATCTGAACGTCCAGAAACACCAGGTCCGGCTTATGCGCCCGGATCAGCTCAACCGCTTCGATTCCATTGGTTCCCTGCGCAAGGACGTCGACCCCACCCGCTCGCTCCAGCAGATACTGCAACTCCTGCCGAGCCAACGGTTCATCATCGATGATGAGTGCTCTCAGTGACACAACTAGTCACTATATACGCGCAGCCGCGCCGGAGCATGATCCTTGGCAAGATCATGCCCGCACTGCGTGCAGTACACATCCGTAATCTGCACCCCGCGGAAGCACCGCCCGCAAACCGGAGCCAGTTGGAACTGGCACTGCGGGCAGAAGTGCACGCTCGACGTAATCTCCGTACTGCAATGCGGACAAGGAGTCATCATCGGCTGCCGCAACAGGAAGTAAACCACGGCTCCGATTCCGCCCGGCATCACCACCACGATCAGCATCCACAACCCGGCCGGCATTCTGCGGCGCCGGACGTCGCGGCTGACATAACCCACCAGCAGCACATAACTGGCAAACGCCGTCCCCCACGAATACCCCATCAGCAGCCGCATCGGAAGCAGCTCATGCTTGTGGTGAGGAAGAACACCATGAAACAGATACTGCACCGCACCAAACACAATGATCGCCAGCACAACCGACCAGGTCGGGATCATGCTGAGCTGATCCTCCCCCGCTGCCGTGTTCTCCTGCGATCGTTCCGATCCCTGGCTCCAGAACCTGTTCATTGGGCAGCCTCACGCCGACGGGCACGCTGAAACAATACCACTGCCAACAACGCCGTCGATACCGGGAGAAACCATAGACACAACACGAGGAACTGATTGCTGGCATCCGGCACACCGCTCGGCGTCACATCGTATGCATCCAAAGCGCTCCAGACTGCGGTACAGATGATGACCAGAAGCGATGAACATACCGCCATGGGAATCCACAGGCTGCGAACCTGGCTACGCCGGGCCGCCATCCTCTTCGCCCGTTCCCGTACCACCCGATGGGTACGATTGACTACCGACGCTCGCGCAACCGGACGGGAGTCTTGCGAAATGGACTTATCGAAGGCGCTCATACCCCTGCCTCCGCAAACTGACGTGGCGCACGAAGCTGCTCCATCTGGGGCTTCAACGCTGCCAGTCCGCGATAGAGCCTGGACTTGACAGTCGATAGGGGTGCCCGGGTTACGGAAGCGATCTCTTCCAAAGAAAGCTCTTCATAGAAACGAAGAACCAGAACCTCTCTGTAAGTAGGTTCCAGTTTGAGCAAAACCTCCCCCACCTCAGCGCAATCTTCACGGGATTGAAACTGCTCCAGTGGAGAGGGCGCGGACATGGCGATCTCAAAGGGGCGCTCATCCTCTCTCCCCTCGCTCATCTCGTCGAGGCTGGCCATGGTGCGCTTTCGCGACAGATCGATCACGAGATTGCGCGCGATGGTGAAGAGCCACGTATCAAAGCGTGCCTTGCCGTTATACTGAGCCCCTCGCAGGAGAACCCGCATCCACGTCTCCTGGAAGAGATCTTCGGCAACCTCGCGCTTGCCGGTCAGGAAAAGGAGATATCGCAAGAGACGATGCTGATACAGCTCAATCAGCTGATCGAGCAGCTCAGGATTCTGCCGCTTCAATCCATGAGCGATTGCCGCGTTTTCACTTTGGACTTGCGCAGTCTGCGCAGCCGCGAGCGTGATGGAACCAGTTTGCACAATGTCAGAGACGCTCTTTCGGCCAGAGAAGACTCGCTTTTTAGTTGAATGATCCATAAAAATGAAATATTCACTCTGCCAAACGTCTTGAAGGGGCGGCTACTGAGCCGATTTCGACCTATTAACATTCTAAGGCCTCGGGACTATATTTCCATTTAGAAAGTAAACTTGAGGGATGGAAGTTTTATACGGTCTCCACCCGGTCGAGGAGGCCATCCGTTCAGGTTCCCGGCAGCTCGATCATGTCAGCGTGGCGCGGGAGCGCCAAGACGACCGCCTGGAACGGCTGATCGTGCTCTGCCGAACGGCCGGTATCCGCGTTGCGCTCGAACCCAGGGACCAGCTGACCAGGCTTGCCCGTACAGATGCACATCAGGGCGTATTGGCGATCGTTCGGGAGCGCAAATTCCTGGGGATTGAGGATCTGCTGGCTCCGGGTGAGGCAGGACAGCACAAATTCTTCCTTGCTCTCGATGGCGTCGAAGACCCGCACAACCTCGGAGCATTGCTTCGGACCGCAGATGGCGCTGGCGTCGACGGCGTCATCCTCCCGGAACGGCGGTCGGCTCCTGTAACAGCGACGGTGGCCAAGACCTCGGCCGGGGCTTCGGAGCATGTGCGAATTGCCCGGGTTACGAACCTCGTTCGCGCGCTCGAGCAGATGAAGCAGAAGAATGTCTGGGTGCTTGGACTCGATGAACGCGGAACGCCCGATTATACCGAGTTTGACTTCAAGACGGATTGCGTTCTGGTGTTGGGGCGAGAGGGCGCGGGATTGCACGATCTGGTGAAGAAGACGTGTGATCATCTGCTGCGGATTCCCATGGCGGGTCAGGTTTCGTCTCTCAATGTGTCAGTCGCAGGAGCGATCGTGATGTATGAGGCCATGCGCCAACGCCGTCAACCTGCGGGGATTGCGATTGCGCGGAAGCCCGTGAAAGAGCGTAAGGGATTGGGATCTTGAAGAGTATCGCAGTTGTGTCTGCAGTGCGTCGTTTCTCTCTGTTGGCGATGGTTCTTGTCGTAAGTTCAGCCGCGAGGGGTCAGGCAACACCGCCTCCCGATCCGGATCAGGCCGCTCCTCATGGAAAGATTTTGTTCAACAGAGATCAGGACTCTCTGGCAGTCGAGAAGGCGAAGACCCCGGTTAAGCAACCCACTGTGGCCGTCACCGATGTAGAGCGTGCTTCGCTTACCTTCGTGGCGTACGATCTGGACGTTCATCTGGCGCCGGCGCAGTCGCATCTGGCTGTCCATGCGGGTTTTACGGTAAAGAACTCTGGGAAGGAGCCTCTGGCGAGGCTGATCTTTCAGATCTCTTCCTCGCTGCATTGGGAGAGCTTTGCGATGCGGAGCGGTGGGCGAATATCCCCGCTGTCGTTCACGGAGCAGATCATCGATACGGATGCCGATCATACGGGTAAAGCGACGGAGGCTGTGATTTCCCTGCCGCAGCCACTCGAATCCGGCGCGAGTCTGGAACTGACCGGCTTTTATTCGGGTGAAGTGACACAGTCAGCCGAGCGGCTGGAGCGTATCGGAGCGCCTTTGGACCAGGCTGCGCGTGCGGATTGGGATCGGATCAGCCCGGAGTGGACCGCGCTGCGTGGATTCGGGAACGTTTTGTGGTATCCGACGGCTACAATGCCGGTTTTTCTTGGCGACGGCGCGAAGCTTTTTCAGAGCGTTGGGCAGACCAAGCTTCAGCAGGCGGCGGCGACGGTTCATCTGCGGCTGACTGTTGAATATGTCGGGGATGCCCCGGATGCGGCGTTTTTCTGCGGGCGGCGCGAGCAACTGAAGGCTGTTAGCGAGAACCAGAGCGTGCCGGTGGCGGAGTCTCCCGGCGTGGCGACGGCTGAATTTTCCGAACGGCCACTGGGGTTTCGGACGCCGAGTCTGTTTGTGACGGACAGGGCGGGCACCGTTACCAACGATAGTCTGATCTCCGCCGTCACGGATCACTACGATGCGTTGTCTGGCTATGGGGCAGCGGCTGAGAAGGTGCGGCCGCTGCTGGCGGAGTGGCTGGGGACGGGGCCTTTGAGTGTGCTGACTATCCTTGACCATGATGGGCAACCGTTTGAGGACGATGCGCTGCTGGTCGCTCCGATGCGGGCCTCGGCGCCCGATGCGCTGGCTCCGGCGTTGGTGCATTCGCTGTCGCATGCGTGGTTCCGGTCGTCGCATGTGTGGCTGGACGAAGGCGTGCCACAGTGGATGTCGCTGCTGTGGATGGAGGAAAGTCAGGGACGCGAAGTTGCAGTCGCGCACCTGCAGGAGGAGGCGAAGGCGCTTGCCCTGGTTGAACCGCCGCCGGCAAAGAGTGCAAGCGCCCCGGAGGAGGGGGGACAGAGCCTTATTCGGGCCAGCGATGAGGTCTACTTCCGGACGAAGTCTGCCGCGGTGCTGGAGATGCTTCGGGCCATTGTGGGAGACGATGCCCTGAGACGTGCGCTCCAGTTCTACCGTGAGGACAAGATGGACAGCGATCCCAAGGAGTTCCAGCGGGTCCTGGAGCGGACTTCGAGGCGGGAGCTGGGATGGTTTTTCGATGACTGGGTGTACCGGGACCGGGGGCTGCCGGACCTGAGCATCGCCAGCGTGACGCCGCGGGCGATCGACCAGATTGGGAACAAGGGCGCGGGCTGGCTGGTGGCGGTCGAGGTGCGGAACGACGGCGGTGCGGTGGCGGAGGTGCCAGTGACGGTGCGATCCGGAACACTGACGGCGACGCAGAGGCTGCGGATTCCGGGCCGCTCCAGTGCATCGACACGGATCGTGTTCGAGGGGACTCCGGCTGAGGTATTGGTCAATGATGGGACGGTTCCAGAGGTGGAGTCGTCGGTGCATACTAAGCAGATCGTCGCTCATTAGGTCTTTCCCTTACTTGGATGTACCCCCCTCCCCCGGGGGGGGTATTTTGGGCGTAAAATACTTGGATTCAGTGGCTTGCGCGATGGTAGTGCCTGCAAAATATTCATAACAAATGGGTTGTGCGCAAAATACTCTTTATCAATAAGTTAGCCCCGGCTGGTGGCCGGGGCTTGTTTTGTTTTGATCTATATATCCAGTATAGCGGATTGAGGGTAACTAACATGCCAATTCGATCTTGTTTTGTTTGTGTTATTTAGGTGGTTTTGGGGCTTGACATGCGATTTTTGGGCGGAAAACGCCAAAAAAAAAATGCAAGAGCAAGGACAACAGCAAAAACAAAGGCAATATTAGTCGCTTCACCCTTCGGGCTACGCTTATGCCTTCGGCAGAGCGGTAGGCCGCTTCGCGGCTGGGCTAGACGCTGGGCTGAACCCAGCTCTACCTAGAAGCAACGGCAAGAGCGACGGCTCAGTGGCTGGTGAACTGTTTACATCCCACCCATCCTCACCCCATTGAGCAAGCTCAAAGGGGGACCCGATTCTCAAGTGCGCGATGGATGGGGCACCCGAACGGTTGTGGACTGCGAGAGGAGCGTGAAACAACAACAGGAGACAACGACAGGACAACAACAAGACAAAAGCGAGTGCAGAGCAAGGCGAGTGCGTGGTGTTTTGTGGAGTCTCGATGGTTAGTTGGTTAGTTGTTGCGGAGGGCGACCATGGGGTTGATGCGGGAGGCTCGGCGGGCCGGGATGTAGCCGGCGAGCAGGGCGATTGCTCCTAATACGACGACCATGCCGAGGAAGGTGAGGGGGTCGGTTGGGGTGGTTCCGAAGAGGAGTGAGGCGATCAGGCGGGAGGCTCCGAAGGAGGCTACGGTTCCGATGGCGATGCCGATGAGCGCGAGCTGCAGCGTTGTCCGGATGACGTCGAGCCGGATCCGCGCGAGCGTTGCGCCGAGCGCCATGCGGATGCCGATCTCCTGGGTTCGCTGGGTGACGGAGTAGGAGATGACGCCGTAGATGCCGAGCGCTGCGAGGAAGAGACCGAGCGCGGCAAAGATGCCTACGAGGTAGACGAAGAAGCGGCGCGGGGAGGAGGCGCGGTCGACGAGGAGCTGGATAGGCTTGAGGTCGGCGGCGGGCTGGCCGGGGTTGATCTGTCGGAGGGCGGCGAGGACAGTGGGTTGGAGGGTCTCGGCGGGCAGGCTGGAGCGAATGACGAGCTGGGAGTCTTCGGCCCCGAACTGGGGGGCGGCGGCGGAGATGTACATCTGCCAGCCGGATTTGGCCTCGGCGCTGGTCTCGCGGACGTCGGCGATGACGCCGATGACACGGGCGTCAGCTCCGCCTACTACGGCGATGCGGTCGATGGGGTCTTCGTTGGGCCAGAGGTAGCGGGCGACGGTCTCGTTGATGATGACGACGGCCTGCTTGGGGTCGTTGTCTTCCCAGGTCATGTCGCGACCCTTGATGAGGCGCATGCCGATGGCGTTGAGGTAGCCGGGAGAGACGACGTAGACGAAGGTTCCGGGGAGTTCGTCGGGCTCGTAGTGCTTGCCCTTGGCGGAGATGCCCCAGGAGCGATTGCGGGACATGGGGAGGGAGTCGGTGATGGCGGCGGTCTGGACGCCGGGGATCTGCTCGACGCGGTGGAGGACCTCGCGGTCGAAGGCGGCGGTTTTGGCTGCGGTGTCGACGCGGCGGGAGTTGTCGAGGAGGATGGCGGAGGCGCGGGAGGGCTCGAAGCCTAGGTCGACGTCGAGGACGCGGAGGAAGCTGCGCAGGAGCAGGCCCGCCCCGATGAGGAGGACGCAGGCGAGGGCGATCTGAGAGATGACGAGGGTGGTGCGGAGGCGAGCCGTTCCCCGGCCGCCGGTGGTGCTGGCGGCTGAATCCTTGAGCGCGTCCTGCAGGTTGCCGCTGGAGATGCGCAGGCCGGGAACGATGCCGAAGAGGAGTCCGGCGGTAACGGCGATGAAGAGAGTCCAGGCGAGAGCTGTCTTGTCGATGCGAATGCTTGAGAGGAGCGGAAGGGCGATAGAGCCCTGATGCGCGAGGTAGAAGACGGCGGCGAAGGCGAAGCAGAGGCCGAGGATGGCTCCGGCAGCAGAGAGGACCAAGGATTCAGTGAGGAGCTGGCGGACGATGCGGCTGCGTGCGGCTCCGAGTGCAGAGCGCATGGCGAACTCCTTGGAGCGCGCGGCGGCGCGGGCGAGCAGGAGATTCGAGAGGTTGACGCAGACGATGAGGAGGATGAGTCCGACCGCACCCCAGAGGACGATGAGGGAACGGCGAAGGCTTCCGGAGACGAATTCTTTGAGGTCCCAGAGGTGGGCGGTGTAGTGGCCTTTGTATCCACGCTTGACGCTGCCGTCGAGGGTTGGGAAGAGGAGGTCGGCTTCGGCCTGGGCTTGGGCGAGGGTGACGCCGGGGTTGAGGCGGCCGGTGAGTGAGATCATGTTGCCGTACTCGCGGACCTGATCGTAGAGGTAAGGGGTGAAGACATCCATCTTGGTGCCGGGGGCGTAGATGGCGCCGAAGTCGAAGGTGTCGGGGAGAACGCCGACGACGGTAGTGGGAGTGTTGCCGAACGAGATGGCCTTGCCGATGATGTTGGGGTCGGCGTTGAGCTGGCGCTTCCAGAAGGGGTAGCTGAGGACGACGACGGGCGGGCCGTTGGGCTTCGATTCTTCCGACGTGAAGACGACGCGGCCCATGAGAGGCTGGACACCGAGGGTATGGAAGAAGTTATCCATGACGTCGATCTGAGAGACGGGAAGGGGGACGCCGCCGCCGGTGAGCTTCCAGTTACCGGGCGCGGTGAAGGCGTCGTAGCCGGTGAAGTCGGAGAAGGATTTGTTCTGGCGCTGGAACTCCTGGACGGCATCGGTGGAGTAGGTGGCGCAGGAGGCTCCGCACTTGGAGACTTTGGGGGCGATGCGGACCAGGCGGTTCGCTTCGGGGAATGGGAGCGGGCGCAGCAGGATGGTGTCGACGACGGAGAAGACGACGATGTTGGCACCGATGCCGAGAGCAAGGATGAGGATGGAGATGGTGGCGAAGCCGGAGTCGCGGCGAAGGGTGCGGGTGGTGTAGCGGAGGTCCTGCAGGAGGACGTCTAGCCAGGGGAGGCCGCGGGCTTCGCGCTGGTGCTCCTTTGCCTGCTGAACTCCGCCGAAACGGATGAGGGCGCGACGGCGGGCTTCTGCGGGGGACATGCCGTGGCTTATGTTTTCTTCAACGGCGAGATCGAGGTGGCTCTGGAGCTCGGCGTCGAGGTCGGAGTCGCGCTGCTGCTTCTGAAAAAAGGAGAGGCTGCGGTTGACGGCTTCGCGTATGGCTCCCATTAGAGGTCTCCTTCGACTGACATGGATAGGACGCGGCCCATTACCAACGAGAGGCGGTTCCAGTAGGCGGTGTCCTTTGCCCACTGCTTGCGGCCGGCTTTGGTGATGGCGTAGTACTTTGCCTTGCGATTGTTGTCGGAGGTGCCCCACTCGGCGGAGATCCATCCGCGCTGCTGGAGGCGGACGAGCGAGGCGTAGATGGTTCCCTGATTGAGGAGGACTTCGTCGCCGCTGACCTCTTCAATGCGGCGGGCGATGCCGTAACCGTGCAAGGGGCCCATGGTGGCGAGGGTTTGCAGGACCATGAGGTCGAGGGTGCCTTGCAGGAGATCGAGTTTTTCGGACTTGTCTGGTTTTTCCGACTTTTCTGAGGGCATGGACGCTCCTGTGTTAATGCCACATCAGTATGGCATGGTTTTGTGTGGCTGTGCCACAGGAGAGTTTTTTATCTGATGGGGGTCAGGGTTGCTGAACGCGGCGCAAATGCGGGGGTGTGGGGTGGGCGGTGTTGTCGGTCCAGGTTTGAGGTTCTCCCCAGGTGCGGGTGGCGGTGAGGTCGATGCGGAAGGGGCTGGCGGCGCGATTGGTGGGCAGGACTTCGGCGAGGCCGTCGCCGAATTGAGGGAGGGCGGCGGCGAGGGCGTGGAGGCGGGCGATGGAGGCCATGCCGGTGAGGTGCAGGGTGTAGCCGGTGGTGTCGAAGTGGCCGTCGAGGATTGCGGGGTCTTTGCCGCCGAGGGCGAGGGTGGTAGGAGCGAGTTGGAATCCGCTCGGGGATGGGTCGGGGGCCTGTTTGGCGGGCGGCTGTTTTTTGTGGTGGGGGTCGGGCGGTGGCGGAGCGACGGATTGGAGGGTGACGTCGCCGGTGACTAACGACGTTGTGCCGGCGCCTGGATTGATGAGGCTGGCGTTGGTGAGGAGCATTTCGCCCTGCCAGGGGGTGAGGCTGGCTGGGTCGGGACGATAGGAGAGGGTTCCGGTGAGGGTGCCGGAGGCTGCGATGTCTGCGGGGACGCGGGAGCTGGCTACGTGCAGCCAGTCGAGGAGGGTCGCGGCGGGGAGGCCGGGGGTGCTGATTTCGATGGCGGCGGAGTTGGGGTTGCGGATGTCGGGGATGGCGCCGGAGATGGCGAGGGTGGGGGGATTGGAGGAGCCGGCGGGAGGCCAGCTGCAGTGGATGTCCTGAAAGCTGTGGAAGTCGCCGGTGGCGGTGCCGAGGCACTGGAGGTTGATGTCAAGCGGCTGGGCGGGGACGAAGTCGGCGCGGCGGGCACCGCTGAGTTGGATGCGGCCCTGGATGGCGCTGTTGCTGACGGTTCCCTGGGCGTTGGCGGAGAGGATCATGTCGCCGCGGAGGCCGGCGTCACGACCGAAGACTACGAGGCTCGCCTGGCCGAGAGGAACGTTGCGCCATTCGCCGCGGAGGCTGATGGGGACCTGACCAAAGGAGGCTGCGCGGCCAAGGGTTCCTTCCAGTTGAAGGGTGCCGGTGTCGGAGGCGTTGGTGTCGGTGCGAGTGGGGCGGGCCTTGATGCGGAGGTGCCACTGCTGGGGATCGGGGAGCCAGAGGGCGAAGTCAGCCTCGGTGAGGGAGAAGGGGGACTTTTCATGGTCGAGCTTGAAGTTGAGGCGGGCGCCGGTGGCTTCGATGTAGGGGAAGCGAGGTGCGGAGCCGGCATTTTTCTGGGCGGTGGGCGCGGCGGAGATGTGGGCGGCGTGGAGGAGGATGCTCTCGAGGTTCCACTTGCCGTTGGCGAGGTGGACGAGATTGACGCTGGGGTCGGTGAAGCTGATGGTGGAGAACTCGACGCGGCGGCGCCAGAGGGAGGTGATGCGGAGGGTGGCGCGGACAGAGTTGGAGCGGATGACGGGTTCGGAACCGAATGCGGGGTCTTCTTCGACGACTAGATTTTCGAGGGTGAAGCCGGGGAGGGGGAGGAGGTTGAGGCTGACTTTGTCGAGATGAACGGGGCGGCCGAGACTGTCGCTGATGCTGTTGGCGATGCGCTTCTGATAGCGATTGACGCTGATGAGAGGCGGGAGGAGGACGAGGAGAAGGACCGCCAGGGTCGCGAATGCGAGGTAGAGAAGGCGACGGAGGGTACGGGTGCTGAGAGAGGGCGGGCTGTCAGCGTCGACAGCTTCGCCATACTCGTAGGTGGGATCCATTTTCTGCATGAGTTCTTAGGTTCTCAGTTGTCAGTTCTCCGTTGTCAGTTGTCAGTGTTCGGTGGTGAAATCTTCGGCTTGACGGACTCACTGAAGACTGAGAACGGAGAACTGACAACCTTCTATTTGCAACCTTCTATTTGACGAGATGAAAGGTGCGTTTCCAGCGCGTCTCGTCGAAGATGTGGAGGAGGATGTGGCCCATGAAGCCGATGCGCTCGCCGATGCTCTGCTTGTTGATCTGGTCGGCGGGGGTTTCAAAGGACCAGTAGACGAACATGGGACGGCCTACGATGTTTTCTCGGGGGACGAAGCCCCAGAAACGGCCGTCGAGGCTTTCGGTGCGGTTGTCGCCCATGGCGAAGACCTTGCCGGGAGGAACGACGAGGTCGCCGTCGACGATGTGGTTAGGGAGATCGTAGGCCCAGCTTGCGGTGACTTGATCGTAGGAGCCCGGAGGGACGGTGGGAAAGTCGTCGCGATAGGCGTTGAAGGCGTGCTGGGGGTTGTCGTCGGAGGCGGGCATGCCGGCCTGGGGCTCGTTCTGCGCGACGCCGTTGAGGTAGACGACGCCGTTGCGGAGATGGATGTGATCGCCGGGAATGCCGATGGTGCGCTTGACGAGGAAGAGGTCGGGTTCGCCGGGCTTGAAGAAGACGATGATGTCGCCGCGGCGGACGTCGCGGTAGAAGGTGAAGGGCGCCCACTTTGCGGGAGGGGCGAGGGAGATGCGGTCAACGAGGACGTGGTCGCCGATGAGGAGCGTCTTGACCATGGAGGCGGAGGGGATCTCGAAGTTCTGGAAGATGAAGGTCATGACGAAGAGACCGATGGCGAGAACGGTGCAGATGGAGGCGAGGGACTCGAGCGGGGTCTCGGTACGGTCCTGCTCGGCGGTTTTGATCTCGTTTGTTTCGGTTGCCACGGTGTCGGTCAAAAGGGTCTCCAGCGATGCAGCTATTAGTGTATCGCTGATGGAGGCTGGTTTTGAAAGGGAGTGACGCGGTGGGGTGGGTCAGCGAGAATAGATCGGGCCTTCAGCCCTTGGTCATTGGGCGGGACCGATTTCCTGGGGCTATGCCCCAGGCTGGTATAGGGTGCGCCTTTGGCGCTCTGCGGCGATAGCCCAAAAAATGGGCACCACCCTTGTAGGATGGTGCCCTTCCTGGTCCCGTTCGCCCAGGCTAGAAGGTTATCCTCCCACCTAGTTGCACCAATCTTGGGAATCCAAGCGTTCCTTGGATCTGTCCAAAGTTTGAGTTTTGGATCTGGGTCGAGGCGCCAAATCCATTGAACTGTGGCGTGTTGAATGCGTTCAGGGCTTCGGCACGGAACTGCGCATTGATCCGCTCCGTGACCTTGAAGGTCTTGTTAAGCGAGAGATCCGTGTTCAAATATCCCGGCCCATAGCAGCTCGTGGTGCGTGGAGTGTTGCCGTAGGTGAGGGCCGGAACTGCAGCAAACGCAGCCGAGTTGATATAGTTCGTCAACCTGCTCTCCGGTGATCCGCTATAGCAGGGCTGGGTGCCGGTCATGTTTGGCCGCTGCACGCTTCCTCCGATCGTGCCGTTTGCCCCTGTAACTGCATTGGCGTTCACCTGCGTCACTGGCAGTGGCATTCCCTCCTGGATAATGGTGACGTCGTTGAAGGTCCATCCGCCTACCGCCATGTCGACTAGCCTGCCCGCTCCGCCGAGGAACTTCTTGCCACGGCCGAAGGGCAGGTCGTAGCTGCCGGTGATGGTGTAGCGAACTGGAATGTCGTTGATCGCGCGGGAGTACTCCGACCTGATGGACTGCTGGTAGGAGGTCGGCGTACTTGTGTCCCAGTCCTGCGGACCATTGTTGCCCGGGTTCAGAGTATTGGAGGCGCCCCAGGAGTTGTCCCAGTTCGAAGCCCAGGTGAACGCAGTCAGCAACGTGAAGCCATGGGAAAAGCGCTTCTGCAGCTTCAGGTCCAGTGCGTTGTAGTTGGAATATCCGACACTGACGGAGTCGCTGATGGTGGTGTATTGGGGATAGGGCAACAGCGTCTGTTCATAGGGGATGGTGGCCTGGCCGACGAGTCCGGCTCCTCCCGCCTTGTAGTAGGGATTTGGAACCTTGGCCAGCAGGGCGGTCTGTCCCAGGGAGAGATATTTGTCCGGCAACTGGTTGATGTTCGCGGTCAATGGAAGGCTTTTTCCGTGCGCCCCGACGTAACCTACCTTGAGAGCGAAGCCGTATCCAAGGTCTCGCTGCACGTCGGCAGAGTACTGCATCACGACGGGGGCGTGGCGATTGGAATCGAGCAGTGTCAGCGAGCTGCCCACGCCGGTTGCGTAGCCAAGCGAGTTCCCCGTGGGACCAACCAGGCCGTTGGGGAATGGATTGCTCAACGTATACGACGCCGGGACCGGTGCTGTTGAGGACGCCGCAACGAGACTGTTCGTCTGAGTGTATCCGGGAGCGAGCGACGGACTCGTCGAATAGACCAGAGGCGAGTAAAACACCCCGAAGCCGCCGCGGACCACGGTGTTCGGGAGCACGCTATAGGCAAAGCCGACACGCGGAGCGTATTTATTTCCGCTGTTGCAACAGGCTGTCGGATATCCGTTCTGTCCGGCAAATTTGACGCCGCCCAAGATGGTCGTACCTGGCGCAGTTGTGGCCGGATTGACTACCGTTGGGTCGAGACCGACGGCATAGTGATTATTTCGTTCGTGAACGCCGGGCTCATGCTCATAACGGAAGCCGTAGTTGATCGACAGCTTCGGGGTTACGCGGTAGTCATCCTGCACGTAGAACGCGTTGTAGGGGACGTTGAGTGCGAGCTGCGATGTCAAAAGCACCGATCCCGAGGATGGCAGCCCAAGCACCATGGACGCGGTGTCGGCGCCCGTCGGCGTTGTCCCTGTGGCAGGCGTCTTCGAGCCGCTGCTTGAAGTGTAGCTGCTGTCGAAGGCGTAAGTGCCGTTGCCGGTGCCTACGTTGGTGAACGTAACGCTGATGCTGCGGTAGACATAGCCGGCCTTCAGTTCATGCTTGCCGAGAGATTTCGAGACTCCAAGAACGAAGTTACGCGAGTAGTAAACGGAAGGCCCGGAGTTCAGCGTGCCTTCTGTTGACAGCGATTGATTGGTTATCTGGGGAAAGGCCTTTTTCTGTAACGCACCGACATAGCTTGATGGAAATCCGAGTGTCGTCTGGTCAAATCCATTGCTGATATCGAGCGAGTTGTTGGGAAAGCGATTGAATCCGAATCCTGCGGTGACGATCATCGTCGGACTTACGGTGATCGTATTGTTCACAGCAAACGCATCGACTTTGCGGTAGAGGAGGTACGAGCTCGAACTGCCTGCAAAACTTTGGAGTGCATTTCCGCCTGGCTCCTTGCTGCCGTAGTGCATGTAGGAAACATTTGCCTGCCATCGCCTCAACATCTGATGGTCGATCTTCCCCACGAACTCGTCTGCACGATCGCCGAGGGTATCGCCGCCGGTAAAGTTATTTGTGCCATAGGCCAGTCCTTGTGCGCCGACCGGATACGCGTTTGCCAAGGCTACACCGACCTGGTTCAGGCGCGACGTGGGAATTACGTTGTCCGTCGGTACGCCGTTGTGGAGTCCCGCGTTGCCGTTTGCAACAGAAAACTGCTTTCGGGATCCGTTGGAAAACGCGGTTGCGGGATCGTAGATATTAAGCGGGACCAGCGCCTTCGTGTTTGGGTTCACGGTGAGGGATTGCGAAAAGTCTCCTGAGCGCTCTAACGCGGTAGGGACTACGAAGGAGTTGCTTGCTGTCAGGGGCGATCGCTGCCGGTAGCCTTCTTCGGTTATCCAGAAGAATGTCTTGTTTCTTCCGTCGTAGACGTGGGGGATAAGAATCGGACCACCGATCGCTCCGACGTAGCTGTAGAATTCCGCAGCGCCGCGCGGGATTTGTGGCGTGCTGTGATTATTGAAGAAAAGATTCGCGCCCCAGTTCGTCTGGCGCGTCTCCCCTTGCAGTACGCCGTGCAGGGTGTTTGAACCGGACTTCAGGGTTGTGTTGAAGACGCCACCTCCGGTTCGGCCCATCTCCGCGTCGTAGGAGTTCTGCTGGACCTTGACCTCGTTCACCGCTTCAATCGAAGGAATGATTACCGCGCGGTTGCTGAAGTCGGTGATGGGAATATTGTCGATCTCATAGTTATTGCCGCTGATCGGGCCGCCGGCAAGCGAGATGGTGGAAGAACCAGACTGGTCCTGAAACCGCACAAAACGAGGATCGCCAACCTGCGTCACGTTGTTGTCCAGCTTGGAAAAGAAGAACGGGTTGCGGCCTGCGTTCGGCAGGTTCTCTAACTTCTGCGAATCGATTACAAGTCCATTCGAGGCTGTCGAGTCATCAATCAACGGTGACGCCGCCGTCACCTCAACGACCTGACTCATCTCGCCGAGCGTGAGGGTTACATCGAGTGTCACCGACTGCTGGGTTGCGACGATCAGGCCTTTTGCCTCATGCTTCTTAAATCCGTTTGCCTCGACCGTCAGCGAATACGTCGCCGGATCGAGAGCAGTGAACACGTACTCGCCCGCGCCGTTGGTTTCGGCCGACCGTTTGATGTGAGTTGCTTCGTTGGTCAACGTCACCGTCGCCTGCGATAAGGTAGCTCCCTGCTTATCCATCACGAGGCCACGGACACTTCCGTAGTAGGTCTGTGCTTTCGCGCCCACAACAGCAGCCAACATCAAAACAAATACAACTACGCTGTATGTCTTCCTATGATTTCGCATGTATTGGCCTCCAATGGTGATTTAGCGTTGAAAAATTCTGTGCCTCTGCCGAGGCAGAAGTCGTTGGGTCTACGGGTAAGGCCAGAGACACTTCGGGCGAGGTCGCCGAAGATGGCATCCTGCCCGGCGACTCGACAAACATTCCCGGTCCTGTTCGGATTTATTTAATTGGTCTTTTGACTACTCTGCTGTGGGGCAACGCTGCCAAGGTCAAAGTGGTCAGGATGATAAGCAAATCGAATTACACGAGGCGGTGGAGTCAAAATAGGCTGGCGCCTTGTCTGCTCCAAGGTTGGGAATGTCACGGTACAGTGGGGCTAAAAAACACTTCGGATTAGGAAGCCCCTAAGATTGCTCTTGTTTCAATAACGTGAAAATTTGTTTTTAGTGTAATGTTTCGAGGGTAACGAGGTGCCTGCAGCCTGTCAACAAAATAATTTCATTTGGTGAAGGCGGTCGCTGGGCCGGTGAAGGCAGTCGCCAGATCGACGCGTAGCATGAGTGCGGACCCACACAAACAGCAGATCCCTCCACTCCGCTGCGCTCCGGTCGGGATGACAAATTATGTCAATCATTTTCAGAGACAGATCAGTAGGTGGGTTAGCGAGGTGGGTTAGCGAACGATTTGGAAGGTGCGGCCCCAGCGGGCGAAGTCGACGAGCGAGTCGATCTTGCTTGAGTGCTGGCGGCGCTGGTCGGCGACGGCCTCCTGGGTGAGAGTGGACGCGTCATCGGTGTCGTGCTGCTGGAGGGAGAAGTAGATGAGCATGGGTTTGCCGACGATGGCTTCGCGCGGCACGAAGCCCCAGTAGCGGCTGTCTTCGCTATCGTTGCGGTTGTCGCCCATGACGAAGTAGTTGCCGATGGGGATGATGAGTTCTCCGTTGTCGATGAGCGAGCGCATGCGGATCCACCAGCGGGAGTCGATCTCGGGGTCGGCGCTCTGGAAGCGGGGGAAGTTGTCGCGGAAGTTGTCGGGCGGGCTGGGGCGGTAGACGGCGTAGGGCTCGGAGAGGGCGTGGCCGTTGATGAAGACGCGGCCGCTATGGAGGCGGAGGTGGTCGCCGGGCAGGCCGATGACGCGCTTGACGAGATGCAGGGTGGCGTCGACGGGGTCGTGGAAGACGATGATGTCGCCGCGATGAATGGTGGCCGACGGGAGGGGGCCGGCGAATTCTTCTGCGTTGGGAGAGCCGGCCTGCTTGTTGACCAGGAGGAAGTCGCCTACGAGAAGGGTCGACTCCATCGACTCGGAGGGGATGCGGAAGGGCTGCGCGCAAAAGGTGATGATGAAGATCGCGATGACGATGAGTTGGAGGAGCGATTGGAGCGCAGGAAGGACACCGGTTTTGTGATGGTGGGTGGAGGCTGCCTGCGGACGGATGCTCTCGGAGGAGGAGTTGAGGGCAGGGATTTGGGGCTGGGTTTCGGGCTGGATCTGAGTCTCGAGTTGGGACTCGGTTTGGGCCTGAATCTGGCCGGATTTCACATCGGCTAGGGGATGCGTCATTCGGGCACCTCCACTGCGGAGACGGCGGCGGGCTGGGCTTCGGAGATCAGACGCTGGAAGGCCAGGCGCGCGGCGTCCTGCTGAGCCTGCTTTTTGGTTGTTCCCTCGGATTCGGCGAGGGCACGGGATCCTCCTGTTTTGTCTTGGATGCGGACTTCGACACGGAAGCGTTTTTGATGGTCGGGACCGCTCTGGTCGGTGAGGACATAGTGGGGCTGACCGGCGCCGGTGGCCTGAAGGTGCTCCTGGAGCGCGGATTTGTGGTCGCCTATGGCTCCGCTGAAGGTGTCGCCACCCTTCATGGCGAGGTGAAGATCAGGGAGGGTGGGCTCGATGATGTGCTTTTCGATGAAGGCGCGGGCGGCGTCGAGGCCGCCATCGAGGTAGAGGGCGGCGATGACGGCTTCGAGGGCGTTGGCGAGAAGGGCAGGCTTGCGGCGGCCGCCGCTTTGCTCTTCGCCACGGCCTAGACGGAGGAGAGAACCGAGGTCGATGCGGGCGGCGACCTCGCCCAGGTGGCGGCGGCTGACGAGGGAGGAGCGGAGACGGGTCAGTTCGCCCTCGCGGGAGGCTGAGAAACGACGGAAGAGCGATTCGGCGACCACGAGGCCGAGAACGGCGTCGCCGACGAACTCGAGCTGTTCGTTGTCGGCGGTGGGGTCGGGGAGTGAGTCGGGGTTGGTCTCATAGGCGAGCGAACGGTGGGTAAGGGCCCAGGTGAGCAGCTCAGGCCGCTGGAAGTGATGATCGAACAGAGGCGCAGGAGTGGTTTTCTTTTCCGATTGTCCGGCCCTTTTGTGGCGCGTCGTCATCGAACCCCTCTAGGTTTACTTTACCGGACGGACGCCCGTGTCCGCAGGCGTGGTTAGTGTGGGGGTGGCGGACGATATGCGTCTTTCTCGGCTTTGCCGCTAGGGTCCAGGGGTGCGTCATCGGATTCGTCGGGGGTCTGGTGCTCGACTTTCGGTGCAACGAAGGGTTGCTTGATGCCCTGTTCGGCGGCGGCCTTGGTATCGGGCTGGGCGTCGCGGACGGTTAGGGCGGCCTGATACTCGGCGATCGCCTTCTGGCGCTCAGGCTGCGGCATGATGTCGTAGAGCCTGCCCAGGTAGATGTGCGACCAGGCGAGGGTGCGGGGGTTCTTCGAGGTGTCGAGGACCTCCTGGAAGTTGCCGATTGCGGCTCCGGGCTGGCGCTGCATGAGGTTGACGCGAGCGAGGACGTAGTAGGCCTGTGCATGGTCGCCGGCGGGATCGGCGAGAACCTTGTTGGCGATTTCGGAGGCGCCGGTCAGGTCACCCTTGAAGATCTTCAGCTCGGCAAGTTGCAGGCCCGATAACTGGTTTGTCGCGCGGCGTAGAACGTCATGGCTGCTCTCTGGAAGGAAGGCGATCTGCTGATCTTTGTGGCGCTCGTGATCCACATCCATCCCGTAGACCATCTGGCCCATGTTCTCTTTAAGGCTGATGCCTTCCTTCTCCATCGTTCCGATCTGGTCATAGAAATAATCGACGAGCACCCATCCCTGACGCATGGCGAGGTTGACAGCTTTGCGGCGGACGGCCTCGGCGTCGTGGTCATAGGTGCTCATCTCAGCGTCGTAGCGTTCGAGATCGGCGCGCGCTTTCACTTGAGGGCCGGGTTTCTGGGGCTTGGGAATACCTACGTCCATCGTGTGGGTCTCGATCGCTTTGATGAGGCACTCGGTGAGGAGGGGCACGATCTCGGTCTTATAGGTGTACTCGAGAGGCGCATTCTGAACGGCCTTGAGGAGCGGCTGGAGGCGCTCCATGGCCTGAGCGCGCGCGTAGACCATGGGCTGTAGCTGCTGACGGGGAGCCGCAGATAGATGTTGGTGTTGAGAATCATCTTGGTGAGCGGACCGTGCACGCGGGCGGTGAGGTCTTCGTACTCAGGACGATGTTCGACCCAGATAGCGTTGAGGTGAATATCTTCGGCGAAGGTTCGGAGGAGGGGAAGAATGTTGACGACTTGAGTGGAATCGGGAGGGAGTTCGGTCTGGTCGACGGTGGGGGTCAACTCGGGTGGCGGAGACAGGTAAAGAGCCAGCGAGATGTACTGGGCGAGGTTGAGGCTGCTGTCGGCCAGTGTGTGTTCGCGGACATAGGTGCAGAGGGCGTCGCGGCTGGTGCGGGCCGCAGCCGAGGCTGCAAGCTGAGTGTTGATCTCTTCGCGAATCCTGGCGCGCACTGGGCTGGAGGCGGCGAGATCGGAGCCGCCCGCCTCCGGCTGTGCAACACGCGGGGCGGGTTTCGACGGTGCCTCTTTTGAAGGAGTATCGGAAGAGCTGCTGCTTGAGGAACTCGGCTCTTGCGCGTTGGCGGGGATGACCGATGCGTTGAGGAACAGCGAGGCAGCGAGGCACAGAGAAAATAGTGCAGGGCACCGAAAAGACGACTTAGCTGGAGAAGACACGATAAGGATTCGACGCTCCCGTGAAGTTTAAGGGAGCAAAGGGCGAGGTGGCAACCTGCGGGTGGGGCTGGAGCGACTCAGGAGGACTCGCCGGAGCGAATTTCCATGCTTTGGATGCTGGTCGAGAATGACCTTGCCGCTAAGATCGCGAACCGTTTGATGGACTTGGACGAGAGTTCTGCCGACGGAGTCGGTGGTAAAGCTGACGGGTTCGACGTGAGGGTCAAGCGAACTCCACTGGCGGATCCAGTATTCGCGGACTCCACTATGGCCGTGGACCCGGCCACCCTCCATTCCATTCGGCCAGTCCACATCTTTGTGCATGGTGCTGAGAACGGAGTCGATATCGCGGGCGTTGAAGGAGCTATAGGCGGAGGCGACAAGGTCGTAGTCAGTCTGCATGACGTCGAACCTTTGCAGATAGAGGTAAAGTCAGCGGGCGATTTGCGCCGACGTAAATTCCTATCCGTGGACTGAGATTCCGGAGAAGGTGAGGACGACACGGCCGCGGACAGGGGCGCCAAAGACGCTGGCCGGTTCGAAGACGCTCGTCAGGAGTTGATGGACGACCTGGCTATGAACCGCTGGATCCTCCGGCCCGGAGACGATGTTGTAGTCGTAGACGCGGCCCTGGGCGTTGACATAGGCTTCGACGACGATGACTGAGTCATGATCGCTGACGATGGCAGTTGGATTTACTGTGGAATAGAGATAGTGCGGGGTGGTGATCGCCCCCAGGGGCTCGTCGTTCGCCATCACAGGCTCGGGTGCTGCGACCATGCCGAGGAGAAGTCCAATGCCTCCAACGAGAATGACTGCCCCGGCAAAACCTGCGGATACCTGCACCAGCATCGGACGGACGGCGTTATCCCACTTCAGGCTCAGGGTGTCGAGCCAGCTTGATTTTCTTCGGGCCTGTTCATGCGAGATGGCGAGACGGAGCTTGAGTCCGAGATCTGGAGGAGCCTTCGCCGGGCCAAGGGCGGCGAGCGAGTGCTGCATGGCGCGCAGGGCGGCAAATTCGCGCGCGCAGACGGCGCAAGACTCCAAATGGAGGGCGATCTGCTGCATCCGCTGTCCGCTGACGGCGCCGTCGAGGTAGGCCGAGAAAGAAGATTGGCACTTCTGACAGATTTGAGTGGTCATCGCGTCACCAATTCCTTGGATGTCTCTACTGGAGGATACGACGCATCGTTTGTGGGGGAGATAACACTTTCGATACTCAGCAGCGTGCGCAGGGCGGAGCGTCCACGGGTGAGTCTGGACTTAACGGTGCCAAGGTTCACGCTAAGGATTTCGGCTATCTCTTCATAAGCGAAGCCTTCAATTTCGCGGAGTATGACGACGGTGCGGAAGGCCTCGGGAAGCTGGCGGAGAGCGGCTTCGACGCGTTCGCGGACTTCAGCCTGGGCCGCGTGGTCGAAGGGCGAATCGGAGTGATCGGCCAGGGTTGCGCTAAGGCAGAGACCGTTGCTTTCGTCATCGGAGTTGGATTCGTACGGCGAATCGATGGTGATCTCCTGCTTTTTGTGGCGCGACCACCAGCGTCTCTGGTTGGAGGCCTCCCGGAGAGCAATGCGATAGAGCCAGGTGCGCAGGCTGGCTTCGCCATGGAAGCCGCGAATGCTGCGAAAGACCTTGATGAAGACTTCCTGGGTGATGTCGGCGGCGTCGGCAGGATCGTTGAGGCTGCGCGCAATCAGCGAATAGATAGGCTGATGATATTGCGCGATCAGGAGAGCGAACGCCGACTCAGAGCCGGCTTTTAAATCGGCTACGAGAGCAGCATCTTCGGTCGTGATGCCTATCGCGCTGGCTAGATTGCCCACTATCGTGCCCGCCTGCATATCGGGTACCTCTACAGTACGACTTTGGTGAAACAAGTTGCAAATACCGAGCTGGCGAGGCTCAGAGATTAGACGAAACAGCGCCTGCGCAGGCCGAGTGCTCGCTCACTCTATTACCTTTAGACACCGGGAGATACCCGATAAGTTCCCGCTCACGTTGACGAAAGCGCTACAGTCAGCCAGAATAGAAGGAGTCCTTGCTAAGAGTGGGCCTGTGGCGCAGCTGGGAGCGCGCTTCCATGGCATGGAAGAGGTCATCGGTTCGATCCCGATCAGGTCCACCAATAAATCAACAACTTAGCGGCTCCGCCTCTCCCGGCTTGGTAGCATTTGGTAGCAAATTTTCAAAACCCTTCTGCAAAGGGGTTTCGAAATCTCTTGCGCTCCTCCTCTCTTGAACTTTGCGGCCGCCCGAGATTCGGGCTTTTCCACTCCCGAACCCTATCTTTTTACCGATGGGCCGGGATACTTCTTTGTTCGTTCTGGAGCCCGCAACTCTAGGCTTGGGGCTCTTCATCAGTTCGCGATGGATGGAATCAATCGTCCCTCGCACGCCTTCCGGAATTTCCTGCATGTAAACATCGGTGGTCGTTGCCGTGCGAGAGTGTCGCAGCACACCTTGCACGTCTTTCACCGTTCCCTTCTTTTGGGCCAAGGTTGCAACCGTTCTCCGAATGACCTGGAACGTAAGTTTCGGAAGTTTCAGTTTCCGGGCGAGTTTGTGAAGCACCCGCTTACGGTAGTTGTCCGTATCCAGAAACCCACCCGCCCCGTTCGTGAAAATGAAGGCATCTGGGGATGGATCGGAACATTGCTCCCGCCATTGCTGAAGATCGTCCGCAACACTCCTCGGGATATGGATGACCGTGAGACTCTTCTTGGTCTTCCCCCAAGGTCGAATCTTGCTTTTGTAGACAGTTTCCACAATCTCCAACGTGCAAGCTTCGTCCTCGAAGCACTTCCACCGGAAAGCGAATAGCTCACTCGGTCGAAGAGCATTGGTCATATCCAACTCCAGCAGGATGCGATCCTGCAGAGTCAGTTCCATGAGAGCAAGCCGGAGTTGATCCCAGGTCAAGACGGTCTTGTCAGTCTCACGGAGGTGAGCTGGAACCTTGACTTTGCGAGCCGGATCTTTCGGCAGATAGTCCTGATCGACTGCTTCCGAAAAGATGGCCTGCATATACGCTCGAATCTGGAGCACTCTGTCTCTCGATTGAACTTTAGCCAGTTTGTTGAGATGCGTCTGCAAGGCGAACTTGTCGATGTCCTCAAGCCGGTCTTCATCGAACTTCTCGATGAGATCCGCCTCAATGAGATACTTCTTCACCTTCGCAGTTTCCTCCCTCCAATCTGCCTCCTTCAACGGAAAGAAGCGGTTGCGAACAAACCATCCGAAGGTTACGGACACATTGGTTGCGGATCGGTCATTGGAAATGGACCCCGTGACCCTGGCAATCTCGCGTTCCAGTGCTTCCTTTGCTTCGAACTTTGAAAGCTCCGATTTAGCCCCAAGAACTACTGGGATGATCGTGGCCTTTGGTTGATTGGTTTCAGGATCGATCACTTCTCGGCGGAAGTATCCGTACCACTTCTTGCCGCGAAGGATGATCCAACCCTTCTGATGCGACTTGCCCATCGATGCCTCGATTTCTGTGGGGGAAATACGAGCAGGGCTGCCTCTATTTTACCGTCATTTCGGCCGATTTACCGGCGTTTCCGCCGCATGGCCGAGAGGCGTTCCCGCTCGTTGATGAACTCTTCCACTTCACTGGAGCGGTAGCGAAGCACCCCATCGCTCATGCGAATGACAGGCAGGTACGGGGCCTTCCGCGAGGAGTGATCCCAGACCCAATCCTTCGTGACGTTCAGTCGTTGCGCAACGTCCTCAACGGTGAGAAGCACATCCCTGGAAGGCATTTGCTGAACGCTTGCCGCGAAAGCCATACAGCATCTCCAAACGTGGAATGACGGTATCGGAAGATACCGGGAAATGTGCCTAGCCTCTCTCGACAGAAGAGTCCTGTCTAATACTTTCCATTTATCGGGTGATACGTTCCACGTATCACCTCGGGGCAACTTCGTCGAAAGCAAACATCTCGCCGCGAGGCGTAATTATGGCCAAAATGGACTTTTCTGTTGATAACCGGGATTCGTATTGCCAGAATTTCCACAGGCGGAGATGCGGTTAACCCGCTCGTTCGGAGTTGAGTCGAGAGCACTACTTCTGGTCGAGCGGTGCGTCATGTATGAATGGGCCGAGCTTCGCCATTTCAGATATTTGCTGACGATCCCAGAAAGACAGGGATTCCGAGCTGCTGCGGAAGAGTTGCGTACCGCGCAACCCAATCTCAGCGTTCAGGCCCGACAGTTCCAGGAGAACGCTTCGGTTCGTCTCTTTCGCAAGATGAAGGGCGGGCGTATTCGGCCCACAGAAACCGGCCTTGCCTTCATCGCGCTGGCAAAGCTGCTGCTGGAGACGCGGGATGAGGTCATCAACGCATTGATTGCGATTGAGCGCGGTGAGGTTAGTTCCGTTCGATTCGGATGCACTCCTTTGATCGATCAGGGGCTGTTTCGAACCTTCTGCGATCTACACAAAGAGATCCTTCCTGTGTGCCCTGTACGGCCAACGCATGGAGACACGGCGCATCTGGCGGAAGAAGTTGTGTCGGGAACGGT
>WNFD01001292.1_pt1 | contig 26708 bp, 24 predicted proteins | sample 5400491 | NCBI WGS metagenome assembly WNFD01 (sample SAMN13153343, study PRJNA577476) | soil metagenome | isolation source: 120 cm saprolite under Douglas fir tree site 2 hole 2 replicate 2 | place: USA:California | collected 2015-04-18
CCATCTCGATCTCGCGCGAATACGACCGCGACGAGGACGAGGCGCGGCGGGCGACAAGAATTGGCGAGATGATCGAGGACGTGCTGGAAGGCAAACTGCGGCTGCCGGACGCGGTGGCGCGCCGCGCCAACGGCCGCAGCGGCAAGGTGCGCGCCTTCGTGGTCGAGCCGGAGGTGACGATCAACAACCAGTGGTCGGAGCTTTACACGGTCATCGAGGTCTCCGGCCTCGACCGGCCGGGGCTGCTCTATCAACTGACGACGGCGCTCTCGAAACTCAATCTCAACATCGCCTCCGCCCATGTCGCCACCTTCGGCGAGCGCGCGCGCGACGTGTTCTATGTCACCGACCTGTTAGGGGCGCAGATCAACGCCCCGACCCGGCAGGCCGCGATCAAGAGCGCGCTGTTGCATCTGCTGGCGACCGACGAGAGCGCCGCGCTGCCGGCGGCATGAGTTCGAGAGACCGCCGCTCCATCCATTCGTCATTCCGGGATGCGCGAAGCGCAGGCCCGGAATCCATTGGGCGGCATGCTCCGTGGTGAAATGGATTCCGGGCTCGCGCTTCGCGCGCCCCGGAATGACGACGTGGAGAGGTCTCGGCATGACGATCAAATCACCACACCCTCGTGCCGCAGGAGCCAGCGCTTGCGCTCCAGGCCGCCGCCATATTTGACCAGCGAGCCATTGGCGCCGATCAGGCGGTGACAGGGGACGACCACGCTGATCGGGTTGGAGCCGTTGGCGTGACCGACAGCGCGCATCGCGTTCGGCATTCCAAGCTGCGCCGCCAGCGCGCCATAGCTCATGGTTGTACCGGCGGGAATTTTGGGCAGCGCGGACCAGACCTTCTGCTGGAACGGTGTGCCGGCGACTCGCCATTCGATTGCGGCCAGCGACGCGAGATCGCCCTTGAAATACGCCGTCAGCGCGGCCCGCATCGCCTTCGGCGCCGGCGCCTCGTTCAAGGTCACGGCGCCATGATGCAGCCGGAGCAGGTCCTTCATGCGCGGCGCATAATCCTCCCAGTCCAGCGCGCGCAGCACGCCCTCGGCATCGGTGACCAGCAGCGCCACGCCGATCGGCGTCGCCAGCCGATCGAGCCCGAAGGTTTCGGATGGCTTGGCATTCGCAGATTTGGCATTCGCAGGCTTGGTGCGGCGTCGGAGCATTGTCATGTCGGCCAAAAATAACCACAGGCCGCCGCATTTTTCATCGCGCGCGTGCTAGCGTCCACCCGAATTCTGGAAGCCGTTGGGGGAAACGCCGGCCATGATCTGGATCGCCAATGCGCTCGTGGCGCTGGTCGCGCTGCTGCATGTCTATTTTCTGATCCTCGAAATGTTTCTCTGGACCAAGCCGCTCGGCTTGAAGACGTTCCGCCAGACGGAGGAAAAGGCCCGCGATGCGGCGGTGCTCGCCGCCAATCAGGGCCTCTATAACGGCTTCCTGGCCGCTGGCCTGGTCTGGGGACTGGTTCAGGGCAACCCGGCCTTCGCGTTTCAGATCAAAACATTCTTTCTGATTTGCGTGACCATCGCCGGTATTTATGGTGCCGCGACCGTGAGCCGCAGGATCCTCTACGTGCAGGCCGTGCCGGCTGTGCTGGGGCTCATCCTGCTCTGGCTGGCGTAGAGAGGCCATCGGCCGCACTGCCTTGCGCGACACCGCATCAGATGATGAAGTTCAACGGCGAGCGCTGGGAACTGTTCGGCCCGATCATCGAGGACACTGGCCTAGCCGGTTAAGTTGCGGGCCCGGTTCACGACGATATACCGGCCGTACTCCCGTGGCGCCGGCCGATTGTTTGCAGGACGAGCCCGTGCCCGCGTTAATGCTACTTTCGTCGATCTGAAATCGCTAACCTTTTCAGCAGGGTTCGCCTTGCGTTGCAGCAACCATTCCGCCACTATTCCGGCCAGCGATGGCAGACGCCGAGTTTTTTCACCCGGACAAGATCATCGGCTTAAATCCCAATGAAATAGTGAGGAACGCATCGATATGAGGAACGGGTTTTTCCATCTTGCGTCAGCCACGGCGCTGACGCTCGCGCTGTCCGTCTCATCGGCCTCCGCGCAGAAGAAATACGACACCGGGGCGACCGATACCGAGATCAAGATCGGCCAGACCAATCCATTCAGTGGCCCGGCTTCCGCCTATGCCACGATCGGCAAAACCCAGGCGGCCTACATCAAGATGATCAACGATCAGGGCGGCGTAAACGGCCGCAAGATCAATCTGATCCAGTATGACGACGCCTACAGCCCGCCCAAGGCGGTCGAGCAGGTGCGCAAGCTGGTCGAGAGCGACGAAGTGTTGCTCACGTTCCAGATCCTCGGCACGCCGTCGAACGCCGCGGTCCAGAAGTACCTCAACTCGAAGAAGGTGCCGCAGCTCTTCGCCGCCACCGGCGCATCGAAGTTTACCGACCCGAAGAATTTCCCGTGGACGATGGGCTTCAACCCCAACTACTTCGTCGAGGGCCGCATCTACGGCCAGTACATACTGAAGGAATATCCGAATGCCAAGATCGGAATCCTCTATCAGAACGATGATCTCGGCAAAGACTATCTGAACGGCATCAAGGCCGGCCTCGGCGACAAGGCGACCAAGATGATCGTGGCGGAAGCCTCTTACGAAGTCTCCGATCCGACCGTCGATTCGCAGATCCTCAAGATCAAGGACGCCGGCGCGGACCTGTTCTTCAGCGCCTCGACGCCCAAGCAGGCGGCGCAGGCGATCAAGAAGATCGCCGAACTCGGCTGGCATCCGGTGCATATCCTCGACATCAACGCCACGTCGGTCGGCGCCGTGATGAAGCCGGCAGGGCTTGAGGCCTCCAAGGGCGTGATCAGCGTCAACTACGGCAAGGATCCGCTCGATCCGAGCTGGAAGGACGATGCCGGCATGAAAAGGTATTTCGACTTCATGGCGAAGTATTATCCGGATGGCGACAAGGACTCGAGCTTCAATGCCTATGGCTACTCGACCACGCAATTGCTCATCCACGTGCTCAAGCAGTGCGGCGACGATCTGACCCGCGAGAACATCATGAAGCAGGCCACCAACCTGAAGAATGTGGAACTCGACCTGTCGCTGCCGGGAATCGTCGCCAACACCACGCCGAACGACTACCGCGTCAACAAGCAATTGCAGATGATGAAGTTCAACGGCGAGCGCTGGGAGCTGTTCGGCCCGATCCTCGAGGACGCCGGTCCTGCGGGTTAGCCACGTTGCCTCACAAAACTCGTCATGCCCGGGCTTGTCCCGGGCATTCACGTCTTTGGCACCCGCTGAAGGAAGACGTGGATGGCCGGAACAAGTCCGGCCATGACGCCAGCGCATTTTTCGCGGCGGCCTAAGACGGAATCTCCCCGAACGTTTTTCCGATCGGCAGCACGGCGTGGCGGATCAGGCGGGAGTCTTCCACCGCAGCCTGCCGGTGCTTCACCGCCTCGCGATAGACGGGATCGCGGATCATCTCGGCGAACGCGGCCACGCTCGGATATTCGGCGATGAAGCAATGGTCCCAACGCTCCTCCTGCGGGCCGATCAGCATCAGTTCGAACCGCCCCTGCCAGATGATCCTGCCACCCAGCCGCTGGAACACCGGCCCGCTGTCTCTGCCATAGGCCGCATAGGCTTCCGCGCCGCTCGCCTTGCGTCCGTCCGGATAGGCCGCCTGTTCCCGCAGCCGCACCAGATTGAGCATATGGATCGGCCCTTCCCGGTCATTGGCCCGGAATTGCGCGAACACCTCCTTGGTCGGATCGATATGGCCCATGCGGCACTCCTCCTTTTGTTAACCTTTTTGATCCTTAACACGCTCCGCCCCAGCCCCTAATCGCGCGTTAACCTCTGGGTAACCGGCCCTTAAACTCCGCCCGCTAGCCTGCCGCGGGGCGAGGTGCGAGCTGCGTTAGTGTATGGCATGGGGTAAGAAAAAGAGCGGCGGACGCAAGGAGCCGCAATTCGGCGTTGGCTCGTCGCTCGCGGCCTTGCGGCTCTCCCCGCAGGACCGCATTCCTGCGGCCCATGAGCCGAAGCCGAAAAAGGCCAGGCCGAAGCCCGAGCCGGACGACGACATCGAGGACGACGATCCGCCGCCGCAACGGGAGCGAAAGCCGCGGCCGTCCCCTAGCGCGCGCAAGCGCCGCCCCGGATTCTTTTCGCGCGTCTTCTACTGGTGCCTCGTGCTCGTCCTGTGGGCGGCGATCGGGCTGGTCGGCGCGGTGGTGTGGGCCGGCGCGCATCTGCCGGCGATCCAGTCGCTCGAAATCCCGAAGCGCCCGCCGACCATCGAGATCGTGGGCGCCGATGGCAGCGTGCTGGCGCAGCGCGGCGAGATGGCCGGCGCCAATGTGTCGCTGAAGGAATTGCCGCCTTATCTGCCGAACGCCTTCATCGCGGTCGAGGACCGCAGATTCTATTCGCATCATGGCATCGATCCCATCGGCATCGCGCGCGCCGCGGTGGCCAACCTGCTGCACCGGGGGGTGTCGCAGGGCGGCTCGACCTTGACCCAGCAGCTCGCGAAAAACCTGTTCCTGACCCAGGAGCGCACGATGCAGCGCAAGCTGCAGGAGGTGGAGCTCGCGCTGTGGCTGGAGCGAAAGCATTCCAAGGCCGAGCTCCTGGAGCTTTACCTGAACCGCGTCTATTTCGGCTCCGGCGCCTATGGCGTGGAGGCCGCAGCCCAGCGCTATTTCGGCAAGTCGGCCCGGCGCGTCACGCTGGGAGAAGCCGCGATGCTGGCGGGCCTTGTCAAATCGCCGTCGCGCCTGGCGCCGAACCGCAATCCGGAAGGCGCCGAAAAACGCGCGCAGATCGTGCTCGCGGCGATGGCGGACGCCAAATTCATCACCGACACCCAGGCGCAGACCTCGATCGCGCATCCCCCCGCCTCCGTGAAGCCGGCCGGCGCCGGCACCGTGAATTATGTCGCCGACTGGATCGGCGAGGTGCTCGACGACCTTGTCGGCCAGGTCGAGCAGAGCATCGTGGTCGAAACCACCATCGACCCGAAGCTGCAGAGCGTCGCCGAAGCCGCCATCATCGACGAGCTAGCCGCCAAGAGCGTGAAATTCAATGTCACCCAGGGCGCGCTGGTGGCGATGAGCCCGGACGGCGCGGTGCGCGCCATGGTCGGCGGGCGCAATTATGCCGAGAGCCAGTACAATCGCGCGGTGACCGCCAAGCGCCAGCCTGGCTCGGCGTTCAAGCCCTTCGTCTATCTGACCGCGGTCGAGGCCGGCCTGACGCCGGATACGGTCCGCCAGGACGCCCCGCTCGATCTCAAGGGCTGGAAGCCCGAGAATTACAGCCACGAATATTTCGGGCCGGTGACGTTGACGCAGGCGCTCGCGATGTCGCTCAACACGGTCGCGGTGCGGGTCGGGCTCGAAGTGGGGCCGAAGAACGTGGCGCGCACCGCCCACCGGCTCGGCATCTCCTCCAAGCTCGACGCCAATCCCTCGATCGCGCTCGGGACCTCCGAAGTCTCGATGATCGAACTGGTCGGCGCCTACGCGCCGTTCGCCAATGGCGGGCTGGGCATCTCGCCGCATGTCGTGACCAGGATCCGAACGCTCGACGGCAAACTGCTTTATGCGCGGCAGCCCGACCAGCTTGCCCAGGTGATCGAGCCACGCAACGTCGCGATGATGAACGTCATGATGCAGGAGACGCTGGTCTCGGGCACCGCGCGCAAGGCGGATATCCCCGGCTGGGTCGCCGCCGGCAAGACCGGCACCAGCCAGGATTTCCGCGACGCCTGGTTCGTCGGCTACACCGCGAAACTCGTCACCGGTGTCTGGCTCGGCAATGACGACAACTCGCCGACCAAGAAGGCGACCGGCGGCGGATTGCCGGTCGAAGTGTGGACGCGCTTCATGCGCATCGCGCATCAGGGCGTTCCGGTCGCGGCGCTGCCGAACGCGCAAGTGGCGCCGCCGGCTCTCGCGCAGATCGCCTCGCAGATCACCGCGCCGACGCCGCGCGAGACGCAGGCGGTGCCGCAGCCCGCAAGCGGCGGGGCGAGGCCGCCACCAGCTCGAACCTCGGCACGCCCCGAGCCGTCCGCGGGGCTGGATGGCTGGCTGGTGGACCGGTTGTTCGGGCGCTAGAGCCTTCTTGGTTCTGATTGAATCAGAACCAAGGCTCCACATTATTGTTTTGACGCGTTTTCTTCACGCGAACCGGCATCCACTTCGCTCGAAAACGCTCTAGATATTTCGCGCACGTTGAGCGCCGCGATTGCCCTGGTCTGCTCGCGTCCCACAAGCTCACAACATCGAGTGATCGTCAGTGTGTTTAAGAGGTGGCCAGGGGGACAGTATCGCTGCGCGAGCCCGGTCGGGCCTCCGCGTGCGCGGCGGGTCAAATTGAGAAGAGCTCGGTAGAAACATAAGCTTTCCGCCGTGCTCGCGCTATTACATTTGCACCTCCCGGCTTTTGAGAATGGGCAAATAGGGCTAAAATGGTCGGCGAGCCGGTGTGGTGATCAGCCGAATTTCGTCCGGCTACGTTCCGGAGGGCCCATGCGCCTCAAGGTGAACGCGAAGACGCATGAGGTGGATGTCGAAGACGACATGCCTCTACTCTGGGTCTTGCGAGACGAGCTTGGAATAACGGGACCGAAATATGGCTGCGGAATAGCCATGTGCGGCGCCTGCACCGTGCATGTCGACGGCGTTGCGGTGCGGTCCTGTTCGCTGCGGGTCGGTGATGTCAGCGGCGAAATTACGACCATCGAGGGGCTGGGGTCACCAGGGGCGATGCACGCCGTGCAGGCCGCATGGGTTGAGCATCAAGTCGCGCAATGCGGCTACTGCCAGTCCGGACAGATCATGGCGGCAGCCTGGCTGTTGAGCGTCAATGCCGAGCCGACGGATGAGGATATCGACCGCGCGATGTCGGCCAACCTGTGCCGCTGCGGCACCTATCCGCGCATACGGACGGCCGTCATGACCGCTGCGGCCAAGCTGAGAGAACGCAAGTCATGAGCCGTGCGGGAAAAATCGCACGCCGCACTTTCCTGGTCGGCTCCGCCGCCGTGGCGGGCGGCGTTGCGTTCGGCATCTACGCTTACAAGCGGACACCCACGAACCCTTTGCTCAGGGATCTCGGAGATGGACAAGCCGCCCTGACCCCCTACGTGCGGGTGGACCAAAGCGGCGTCACGATCATCACGCCAAGGGCCGATGTCGGCCAAGGCGCCTACTCTGTGCAGGCGGCGCTGGTGGCGGAGGAACTGGACCTTCCCTGGGAGGACATCAAGGTCGATCCTGGGCCGCCGAGCGCCACCTACTATAATGGAAAGGTGTTGGCGGAAGGCTTGCCGTTCGCCGCCACGGACGAGGGTCTCCTGGCGCGCAAAGCGCGCGCTTTCGGCGATGTCGGCGGCAAGTTCTTGAGCCTGCAGATTACCGGCGGCTCGTCGACCGTTCCGGACGCCTACGAGAAGATGCGTGTGGCCGGCGCGGTGGCGCGCGAGGTGCTCCTGCTGGCGGCCGCCAGCCAAACGGGCATTGCCAAAGCCGATCTGAAGACAAGGAACGGCGCCGTCATCACGCCGGACGGCAGATCACTGAGCTATGCATCTCTTGCCGCGACGGCGGCAAAGATCGATCCGCCGGCGACCGTGACGCTGAAGCCTCCGTCAGAGTGGCGCTACCTCGGAAAGCCGATGCTGCGCATCGATATGGTGGCGAAGTGCACCGGCACCGCCATGTTCGGTATCGACCTCAGAATGCCCAACATGGTCTATGCCACGGTTCGCACCAATCCACGTCTAGGCGCAGGCATGAAGAGCCATGACGCCAGCGCAGCAGCGACATCGAAGGGGGTTCTCAAAATCGTGCCGATCGCCGGTGGTGTCGGCGTGATTGCCGACAACACCTGGCGCGCCTTCAAGGCCGCGAACCTGATCAAATTCGATTGGGACCCGGCTCACTACCCGCCGACGACGGCGGCGATGTTCGAGACGGTGGCGGCCTCGTTCGTTCCAGCGCGCCAGGACAGCCGCTTCAAGAACGAGGGCAATATCGAGGCGGCACTCACGGGCACCGGCGTGATCGAGGCCGAGTACAAGGTGCCCTACCTCGCCCACGCGCCGCTGGAACCGATGAACGCAGTGGTCCAGCTCAAGGACGGGCGCTTGGACATATGGACCGGAACGCAAATTCCGATGTTCATGATGGCGATGGCCGCGTCCCTGACCGGGCTTCGCGCTGAGAACATTCACCTCCACGCTCAGCTGTCCGGGGGAAGTTTTGGGGCGCGCCTGGAGGACGACTATGTCCGCCAGGCGATCGAACTCGCGAAGGCATTTCCAGGACCCCCCATCAAGATGACCTGGACGCGAGAGGAGGACATGACCCATGACTTTCCGCGCCCGCTTGCCATGGCGCGCATGCGCGGAGCCGTGAAGGATGGCCAAGTCGACGCCTACGATCTCAGCATTGCCTGCCCGTCGGTGACGGCTTCGCAGCTCGGCCGACAGAATCTGTCAATTCCCGGGCCTGACGTTGCCATCGTGGCGGGCGCCTGGGATCAGCCCTACAGGATTCCGAACTACCGTGTCACCGGCTATCGGGTGCCCGAGCTGGTGCCGGTCAGCTCGTGGCGCTCGGTCGGCGCGTCCGGCAATGGCTTCCTGCACGATGGCTTCCTCGACGAGTTGATTCACGCCGCTGGTGCCGACCCACTGAAGGAGAGGCTGCGGCTCTGCTGGCATGAGCCCTCACGCAAGGTTCTCGAGGCCGTCGGCGAGATGTCGAGTTGGGGAAGCGATCCCGGCAAGGATCGCGGACGCGGAATAGCCTTTACGATCTCGTTTGGCGTGCCCGTCGCCGAGGTGGTCGAGGTCACGAATACGCCGCACGGCATCAGGATCGACAAGGTCTTTGTCGCCGTTGAGGTTGGTCAGGTGTTGGACCCCGAGAACTTCGACAATCAGGTCCGAGGCGGCGTCATTTGGGGGCTCGGTCATGCGATGAATGCCGAGCTGACGCATGCAGACGGGGTAGCCCAGCAGACGAACTACCACGCCTTCGAGGCCATGCGGCTCTACCAGGTGCCGCTGATCGAGGTTCGAGCACTGACGAACGCGAAAGAAATTCGCGGCATCGGGGAACCAACTGTTCCGCCTGCCGCCCCAGCGCTCGCCAATGCCATTTTTGCCGCTACCGGCAAGCGTATCCGCGAGCTGCCGCTGAACAAGCACATCGATTTCGTCTGAGGAGCGCCGGCATGATGATCCGTTATGCTGTTGTCGTCATCCTCTTCATGTCCAGCCCTGTTTTCGCTCAGGATGCGAGCATCGCGACGTGGACGCCGATCTACGAGGTCTTCTCGCACCCCCGTTGCGCAAACTGCCATGTCGGTCCGGACAATTTGCCGATGTGGTCTGGATCCAGCTATGGGGCCAAGCCGCGGCCGCATGGAATGAACATCAACGCCGGGATCAGCCGCATCGGCGCCGAATACATCCCCTGCAGCTCCTGTCATGCGGTCCAGAATTCGCAACTGCCCCATGGTCCGCCTGGCGCTCATGAATGGTTGCTGGCGCCGGTCGAGATGCAATGGTTCGGCAAGTCGAGCGCCGAGATCTGCGCCCAGATCAAGGATCCGACTCGCAATGGCAACCGCACCATCGCCGCGGTCGCCAAGCACATCGAGGACGAGCCGCTGGTGCATTGGGGATGGACGCCAGGACCCGGACGGGAGCCGGCGCCCTATTCCGTCGCGCAGGTGGTCGCGTTTCTCAAGCAATGGGACGCGGCCGGAGCGCCATGCCCGGCGAAATAGGCCACACCTGGAGCATGATCCGGAAAAGCATGCCCCAAAGCATGTCCTTGGGGCTACGACCCGATGGGTGGATACCGGTTTTCCCTTAGCTAACAAACGCGGAACGCGTTTGCGCGGAGATCATGCTTCAATCCTCGATGCCGTAACGATGCAGATCGTTGCCGTACGTATCGAGCCACCTTTTGGCGCGCTCGACCGAGGGACAGATTTTCGCGACCACGCGCCAGAACCGCGGCGAGTGGTTCATCTCGACCAGATGCGCGACCTCGTGGGCGGCGAGATAGTCCAGCACGAAGGGCGGCGCCAGGATCAACCGCCAGGAAAACGACAGCGATCCGGCCGAGGTGCACGACCCCCAGCGGCTCGACTGGTCGCGGATCGAGAGCCGCTTCACCCGCACGCCAAGCATCCCCGCATAGTCCTGCGCGGACTTCTGCAATTCGCGGCGCGCTTCGCGCTTGAGAAAATCATGCACGCGCCGATCGATGTGCTCATGGCCGCCGGCGACGCAGATAATCCGCTCGCCGCTGTCGCGGATTTCCGTCCACACCGTGCCGCGTTCGCCCGCGCGATGCGCGATCCGGTGCGGAACGCCACGCAGCGGCACCACCGTGCCGGGCTGGAAGGGCGCAGCCTTCGGCAGACGGCCGAGACGTGCCGCGATCCAGCCGCCGTGGAGCTGCGCGAAGTCGCGTGCTTCCGGGATCGTGCCGCGCGGCGGCATGGTCAGGATGGCTTCGCGGTCGGTTGGATGGATTCGCAAGGTGTAGCGGCGCGCGCGCCGGTGCCGGCGCAATCGGATCGCGAACACTTGCGAGCCATGTTTGACCAAAAGAGTCGACGGTTCGGCAGGGCGCCGATAGAGGAGCGCGCGGGTGGCCATTTCTGTCATTCCGGGGAGTAGCAGTGCGGCCGGATTCTGCCATATCCGCCGCCAGGTAAATCGCTCCGCGCAAAAACAAATCATTTGCCCAATATACAGGGGTCAGGGGGCCGGCGGGCTCTACAGGATGGGGCTGATTAGTAAATTTTTCGGTCCGAAATCACCCTTCCGGGCGCCTCAAAGACTGAGTTAACACTCATTACTTCGAGGACCCGGAATCAACCAATTCAAGGCTGTTTCCCAGGGGTTCCCGGCCCCCCAGAATCGCGGTCAAATGCGGCCAATCGCGCCCGTTGCGGGAAAGATGAACGAAAAATCGCGCGAAGGCCGTTCTATTCGGCCGCTGCGGCCGTCGGAGCCTTCGGATTCGCCGTCGTCATCATGAAATCGGAGATGCGCGGAACGATTTCCGACTTGAATCGGGAACCATTGAACACGCCATAGTGCCCGACTCCCTTCTGCACGTAATGAACGCGGCGGTGATTGGGGATCGAACTGCACAATGCGTGCGTCGCTTCGGTCTGACCGAGACCGGAAATGTCGTCGTTCTCGCCTTCCACTGTCATCAACGCCACGCGATTGATCTTCGCGGGCTCGACCAGCTTGCCGCGATGGGTCATCTCGCCCTTCGGCAGCGCGTGCTTGATGAATACGGTGTCGACCGTCTGCAGATAATACTCCGCGGCCAGATCCATCACCGCGAGATATTCGTCATAGAAGACGCGATGCTTGTCGACCAGGTCGCCGTCGCCCTTCACCAGATTGCTGAACAATCGCTTATGGGCGTCGACATGGCGGTCGAGATTCATCGAAATGAAGCCGTTGAGCTGCAAAAAGCCGGGATAGACGTTGCGCATCACGCCGGGATGCGGGAACGGCACTTTGGTGATGACATGGCTGCGGAACCATTCGATGCCGCGTTCGGCGGCGAGATTGTTGACCGCGGTCGGGTTGCGGCGGGTGTCGATCGGTCCGCCCATCAAGGTCATCGACAGCGGAACGAAGGGATCGCGGCTCGCTTCCATGATGGACACCGCCGCCACCACCGGGACCGACGGCTGGCACACCGCGATGACGTGCATGTTGCCGCCCAACACCTGCAGCATCTCGATGACGTAATCGATATAGTCGTCGAGATCGAAGCGGCCCGCGGCCAGAGGCACCATGCGCGCATCCGCCCAGTCGGTGATATAGACCTCATGGGTCGGCAGGAAGGCTTCGACGGTGCCGCGCAACAGCGTCGCATAGTGGCCCGACATCGGCGCCACGATCAACACGCGCGGCTGCGGGCTGCGCAACGGGCGCGTGATCTTGCGGTCGAAATACAACAGCCGGCAGAACGGCTTTTCCCACACGCTGCGGATCTCGACCGGGGTGCGGATGCCGTTGACCTCGGTGTCGTCGAGACCCCATTCCGGCTTGCCGTAGCGGCGCGTGGTGCGCTCGAACAGTTCGCAGGCCGCGGCGACGGACTTGCCAACCTCGGTGCGCGACCAGGGATTCAGCGGGTTTTGAAACAGGATCTTCGTCGCATCCGTCACCGCCCGCACCGGGTTCAGCGACGCCTGGCCCATTTCGTACATCCAGTACATCGGCGTCGTCAGCGCCGGACTGCCTTCGGCCACCAGTGGCGGTGCGCCACCAAACTCACCTATCGGCATAATCGCTCAACCCTCTTTTGCAACGCAGCATATTGCCGAATGCGCAATAATGCGTCAACGCCCTATCTGTTGTGGAGATATGCTGAAGACCCCGTGAATCAACGGGAAAAGCGAGCTATTCGCCGCCGCCGAGCAGCGAGCCGTGACGCCGGGCGCTGTTCAAAAGGGCAAGGAATGCCGCAAATGAAGCCATCAGCAACACGGCGTTGATGAGAAGCGCCGACAGCATCAGGTCCGCCCGAAACACCTGATCGATCAAGAGCGCGCGCATGCCCTCGAAGACATAAGTCGGCGGCAGCGCCCATGACACAGATTGCAGCCAGTACGGCAGCACCTTGACCGGATAATAGACGCAGGCGAGCGGCATCAGCGCGAACATCAAGGTCCAGACGATGCTTTCCGCACCAAGGCCGTAGCGCAGGACGAGGCCTGAGACGAAGATGCCCACCGACCAGCTCGTAAAGATCAGGTTGCAGAAGAAGGCGATCAGCGGCAGCCCGAGGCTGTAGAAGTTGAAGTGGAACAGAAACAGCGCCAGCAGCGTCATGGGGACGACGCCGATCGCGAGCCGGATCAGGCTCATCACCATCAGCGAGATCAAGAACTCGATCGGCTTGAGCGGGCTCATCATCAGGTTGCCGAGGTTGCGCGCCCACATTTCCTCGAGGAAGGAGATGGAAAAGCCGAGCTGGCCGCGGAACAGGATGTCCCACAGGATCACGGCGCCGATCAGCGTGCCGCCGGCGCGCGCGAAGAAATTGGCGTTCTGCGCGATATAGGTCTGCAGGAAGCCCCAGGTGACGACCTGCATGACAGGCCAGTACAAAAGTTCCAGAAGCCGCGGCCAGGACGACAGCAACAGATACCAGTAGCGCAGGATCATCGCGCCGATGCGATGGACCGAAAGACCGCCGTGCAGGGCAAGGCCGTTCATGATGCGGCCTCTCTACCGCGCCCGACTTGATTGTTTTCGAGTTGGCCGCCCTCGATTTGGTCGCCCGCGGCCTGGCCGCGGCCGCGCGCGACGTCGAGGAACACCTCCTCCAGCGTGGCGCGGTTATAGCGGGCCATGATGCCATCCGGGCTGTCATCGTCCTCGATGCGGCCGCGCTTCAAGATGATGACACGGTCGCAGAGCCGCTCGACCTCGAGCATGTTGTGGGAGGCGAGCAGGATCGTCGCCTCATGGGTCTTGCGGTAGGTCTCGAGATGCTCGCGAACCCAGTCGGCGGTATCGGGATCGAGCGAGGCGGTCGGCTCGTCCAGCAGCAGCAGCTCAGGCTGGTTGATCAGCGCCTTCGCCAGCGCCACGCGCGTCTTCTGTCCGGCGGAGAGCTTGCCGTTGGGGCGGTCGAGAAACTCGTTGAGATCGAGATCGCAGGCCAGCCTGGCGATGCGCTCGGCCAGGTTCTCGACCGCGTAGAGCCGGCCGAAGATGGTCAGATTCTGCCGTACCGTGAGCCGCATCGGCATGTCGACATAGGGGCTTTCGAAATTCATCCGTCCCAGCACCGCGTCGCTTTCCTGCGGCATCGGATGCCCCAGCACCTGGACGCGGCCCGAGGTCGGCAGCACCAGTCCCATGATCATCGCGATCGTGGTGGTCTTGCCGGCGCCGTTGCCGCCGAGCAGGCCGGTGATGCTGCCCCGCGCGATGCGAAACGAGATATTGTCGACGGCACAGATTTTCTTGTAGACCTTCACCAGCCGCGACACTTCGATCGCCGTGGATCCGACCGGATCGGCGGCCGCCAGGCGGGCCGGGTCTGCGTCATTTTGCGCCATCGGGACCGTTCAATCCCCCATTGCGGGGACGAGCGCAACCTCTGCCCGGCGCCGCCGAGCAAATTTGTGATCGGGGCGCGGCGCAGCTAAACTTGCAGTATGACTGAAATTGCCGCCTCCGATTTCCGCCACCCGCGGCGGCATGTCCGTCTGGACACGATTCTGCGGTTGCGCTGGCTTGCCGCGCTCGGCCAGCTCGCGGCCATCTTCGTGGTCGCGCAGGGGCTCGAGTTCGAGCTGCCGATCATCCCCTGCCTTGTCATCGTCGGCCTGTCGGCGCTGCTCAATCTCGCGCTGCAGATGGCGTTCAACCCGATGCAGCGGCTGGAGCCGCTCTACGCAGGCGCCCTGCTCGCGCTCAACATCGTCGAGCTGGCAGGCTTGCTGTACTTTACCGGCGGATTGCAAAACCCGTTCTCGTTCATGTTCCTCGCGCCGGTGCTGATTTCGGCGACCGCGCTGCCGGTGCGGCTGACCGTCGCGCTCGGCGCGCTGGCACTGGCCTGCGCCTCGATCCTGGTTTTCGTCTTTCAGCCGCTGCCGTGGGACGGCGACGAGCCGCTGGTGCTGCCGCCGATCTACCTGCTCGGCGTCTGGCTCTCGATCGTGCTCGCGATCGGGGTCACCAGCCTGTACTCGTTCCAGGTCACCGAGGAGGCGCGCCAGCTTTCGGACGCGCTGGCCGCCACCGAACTGGTGCTGGCCCGCGAGCAGCATTTGACGCAGCTCGACGGCCTCGCGGCCGCGGCCGCGCACGAACTCGGCACGCCGCTGTCGACCATCGTCCTGGTGTCGCGCGAACTGGAGCGCGCCCTGCAGGGCAACGCGCTGGTCGCAGGCGACATCAAGACCCTGCGCGAGCAGGCGCAGCGCTGCCGCGACATTCTGTCCAAGATCACCCAGCTATCGGCGACCGGCGCGCCCTTCGACCACATGAAGCTGTCGACCTTGATCGAGGAGACGGTGGCGCCGCATCGCGATTTCGGCATCGCGATCAAGGTGCGCATCGCGATCTCCGGCATCAAGGAACCGGTCGGCTCGCGCAATCCCGCGATCCTCTATGGCGTCGGCAACATCCTGGAGAACGCCGTCGATTTCGCCCGCTCCACCGTGGAGGTGAACGCGTGGTGGAACAACGAGACCGTCGAGATCGTCATTTCAGACGACGGGCCGGGGTTTGCGCCCGACATCCTGAAGCGGATCGGCGAGCCCTATCTGTCGCGCCGCCGCGGCACGGACGATGCGACAAGCGAGCGCGCGGGCCTCGGGCTCGGCGTGTTCATCGCCCGCACGCTGTTGGAGCGCACCGGCGCCAAGATCTCGTTTACCAACCGGATATTCCCCGATCACGGCGCGGTGGTTCAGATTGCCTGGCCCCGCGGCCGGTTCGAGGCAGCGGAAGGAACCGTTGAAGGGCCGGGAGAAACCGACGAAAGTCCAATATCCTAGCGCGACTTTCGGCCGCAGCTTGGGGCATGCTGTTTGCGGTCTTGGCAGCTTGAAGTCTTGGCAGCTTGCAGTCTTGGCAGCGCCGGATTGGCTCGCCATATGTTGATATAACCGACACGGGATACAAAACCTTGGCCGCCATCGCCGAACTCGCCGACCGCTCGCTCCTGATCGTGGAAGACGACAAGCCGTTTCTGGAACGGCTGTCGCGCGCCATGGAAACGCGCGGCTTCACCGTGACGTCCTGCGATACCGTCTCCGATGGCCTCACGCAGATCGGCAAGGCCGCGCCGGCCTTCGCCGTCGTCGATTTGCGGCTTGGCGACGGCAACGGCCTTGACGTGGTCTCCGCGTTGAAGCGCAAGCGTCCGGACGCCCGCGCGATCGTTCTGACCGGCTATGGCAACATCGCGACCGCGGTGACCGCGGTGAAGATGGGCGCGGTCGACTATCTCGCCAAACCCGCAGACGCCGACGACGTGGTCGCGGCGCTGCTTTCCACCGCGACCGAGAAATCCGAACTGCCGCTCAATCCGATGTCGGCGGACCGCGTGCGCTGGGAGCACATCCAGCGCATCTACGAGATGTGCAACCGCAACGTCTCGGAGACCGCGCGGCGGCTCAACATGCACCGCCGCACCTTGCAGCGCATTCTCGCCAAGCGCGCGCCGCGCTAGGCTGCGCGGATAGCGAAGATCACATCGTCAACGGTTTCGATGCCGGTGTCTGCGCGGACATCACGAATTGGGAGGTTCGAAAACGCAGAACACCGACGGGTCCTCCCCGGCGCCAAAGCAGACGTGCCATCGGCTGTCGCGCGACGGCCGCCGGGACGTCGCAGCATTCACAAACAGCGTGACGCCATCCTCCGTCGTCATCAACAATCCGCCGGAGGCGCTTTGGACGCGCAGGACGGGATGACAGTCCCCGTCGTGACAACAATCCCTCGGATACCAGCTGATCGCGCTCCCGTCGGCGCTGTGATGAACATGGGCGCCTGCCGGCGATAAGGGTGCGATGCCTGCTACCATGAGCGGCATCAGCAACGCCGCCAATGCCGCCCGATCGCTGATCCCTTCGAGCCAGCCGCTTATGCCGAACATGAGCGATCTCACGAACCTGGATTTTCAGGGCGCGCCGAACCCGAAGCCTGCATGCCGACGCGGCCGACCAGAGACGGGAGCGCGAGACAGAGTTTGACGATCAAGGGAAGCGCGAGCACGGGAATGACGCATGCCGCGACATAACCCTCGGCGAGCGAGGGCAACCCAAAACTCGCCGCGGCCCAGGTGAGCGTGACGTTGCGATTTCCGCTGACCAGACCGATCGTTCCGGCCGTCCGCAGACCAAGCGCCGAAAAGACCAGCGCTGCCAGCGCGCAGAGACCGAAATTCGCAGCGATCGCAGCGGCGAGCATCGCCTCGAACCGGGCCGGATTGCTGTGCCACTGCGTCTGTATTCCCTGCGAGGTCGCCAGTCCGACAATGATGAGACCGATCACGGCGACGCCCGTCGCCGCCCGCTGATCGGGCAGGATGGGCGTCAGCACGTGACGAAACCGTAGCGACAGATATGCCACCACCGCTGCCATGCCGATGATCGAGAGCAGGCGGATGGCCAGCGCACTCATGTCGAACGCGATTCCCAGTCCGAGGATCGCCGCAAAGCCCGGGATCGAGATCGGCGCGGCCAGTGTCAACGTGATCGAGACCAGCAAGGCCAGGCGAGGCTGCAGACCCAGCATCGCAGCGATCGCGGCGGCACTGCCAACCGGCGGCGCGAGCAGCGAGAGCAGCACGCCGGCGCGTAGCGCATGATCGAGCGGGACAAACGACAGCAATCCGGCGGCCATCATCGGAAGCCCCAAGCCGACCCACGCGAGCACGATGCCGATGAGAGGCATGCCGATCTTGCCTTCGGCCGGCGCGAGACCTGCTGTGAGGAACGAGCCCAACGTCAGAAGAAATGCCGACAGCGGCAGCAGGGTGTATCCGACATAAGCGAGAGGATTGATCAAGACCCCCGCGCACAAAGATACCATCAGAAGAACGGGCCCCTTTCCGCCGAGCGCGGAAAGACAACTTCCTACAATACGCATACGCGCTCCTTGGCTGCTTCACTGCTGCGCATTTGAGCGTGGCCTCGCAATGATTGAGGCTCGATGCGGGACGTAAACATTGCTGAAGAGATGGCGCGCCCCCTAATTAGGGGAGACGCGCGAAACGACGTTAATGGGGATTCGCGACACGTCTGATGCGACAATCAGCATCAGCACAAGTTTTGAGCAGCTGTGAACGCGATCACTTGGCGACGTTCGGAGATCGTGTATCGTTTGTGATGCCGGGCATTGATCGTGACGTTGAAATTGCATGTTGGAATCGGAAATTCTGTCGGCGCTGATTGCCACTATCTATGATGCAGCAATCGATCCCGAACTCTGGCCTCAGGTCCTGGAAGGCATTCGCGATTTCATCTGCGGCTGCGCCGCCAATTTCTATTGGCAGGACGTGTCGAAGGAAAACGCCGGTATCTTCCACTGCGTCGGCATCGATCCCAGCTACCTGGATTCCTATTTCGAAACCTACACAAGATTGAACCCGCTCTATCCGGCGGCCGCATTTTTCACGCCCGGCGAAGTGTTCGGTTCCGACGCCGTACTGCCGCGGCAGGATCTCTTACAGACGCGATTCTACGACGAGTGGATGCGCCCGCAAGGCATGGTCGATTCTCTCTGTGCGAACCTTGAAAAGAGCGTCGACAGCGTCGCGGCTCTGGCGGTCATTCGGGGCGAACGCGACGGGCCGGTCGACGACGAGGCGAAGCGCCGCATGCGGCTCGTCGTGCCGCACATGATCCGCGCCTCGTCGATCAGCCATGTGGTCGCCGAACACATGAGAGGCAAGGCGGTATTGACCGACGCGCTGGATCGTCTTGCCGCCGGCGTGTTGCTCGTCGATGCGGCGGGACGCACGATCTTTGCCAACGCGGCTGCCGGCCATTTGCTCAACGCCGGTCAATTGCTGCGCAATGGGCCAGCGGGTCTGACCGCGACCAATCTTGCCGCGAACCGCGCGTTGCGAAGCGCACTTAGATCGTTGAGCCAACATGGCGCCGGGTTCGACACGGCCGGAGCGTCGATCCTGCTCAGTCCCGAGCAAAACGAATGTTGGCTCGCGCATGTGCTGCCGCTGACATCCGGCGCTCGCCAGGCGTCCGCGGCCCGGCATTCCGCCGTCGCCGCCGTCTTCGTGCGCAAAGCGTCGCTCGATACGCCATCACCGCTGGAGATGATCACGCGGCTTTACAATTTGACTGGAACGGAGGTGCGCGTCCTGCAGGCGATCGTGGCTACCGGCGGCGTGCCGGACGTCGCCGCCGCGCTCGGAATCTCGGAATCGACCGTCCGCAGCCATCTGAAGCGGCTGTTCGACAAGACCAGCACGCATCGGCAGGCCGACCTTGTCAAGCTGGTCGCCACGCACGCCAATCCGTTCTTCTGATGCCGGTCAAGATTGGGCCGCGCCCGGCGATCGAGCGGCTGACCGCGCCAGGCGCGGATCTCAGGGCTTGGCGATGATGATGTTCGCAACCATCTCGCCGACAATCTTGCCGTCGACCTGCAACGCCGACATCTCGTGCCGCACACGGGCGAAGAAGGCCTTCTGAACCTCTTCGGACAGCGCGGCGACGCGGGGCGACACCGGCGTGGCCGAAAACGCCCGGATGGCCTGCTCCACGCCGCCTTCCAGCGTCATCCGCATCGCCGGCGTCACAAGGCGGACCTGCCGAAAGCCGGCCTCCTCAGCGAGGTGTTGCAAAGCCTCGCCATCGGGCCAACTGAACGGCGCGGCCATCAGGCTCGCAAGCTCCTCGGGCACGGTCGCGCGCAGAGCGGTGTGGTAAGCCGCGAAGATCTGGTTGCGTTCGAGCTCCGCCCACACCGCGATCGCGGCGCGGCCGTTCGGCTTCAGGACGCGGTGCATCTCGCGCAGCGCGGCCAGCCTGTTCGGGAAGAACTGCATTCCCTGATGACAGAACACGGCGTCGAAGATGTCCGACGAACCCGGCAGCGGCGCCGCCTGCGATTGCAGATATTCGATCCTCGCCGCGCGGGCCAGCGCGGGCTTGGCCCGGGCCACGTCCAGCATCGGCTTGGAGAGATCGATCGCGAAGACATGTCCCTGCGAACCGATCCTTGCGGCCGCAAGGCGCGCGACCGTTCCCGGTCCGGTCGCGATATCGAGCACAATCTCTCCGGACTTCAGCTTGACCTCGTCCAAAAGCCTCTTGGCCCACGGCTCGAAGAGCCGCGGCACCAGATATTCGTCATAGGCCTTCGGCACCGACGCCTCGGTGAACTGGAATTTGGTCGCATCCGTCATGGGCAGGAACTCGCTCGCAAATTCAAACAATCGCTTGGTCCTATGCTTTGTCTTTCATCGGCCCCCGGCACAGACGATCCGGGATCTTCCGATCCGGGATCTTCGTCCGGGCAGGATCACGCGCCCCGGATTGGCACGGGCGCACCCGCGTTCAGCCCCTTCCGGATGGGCGGAGCCGGTCGCGCCGGCATTGCAAACCGCACCGTGACTCGCAGTCGCGATGCTTCCGTGGACGGCACGGATGTGTCGGCGACGAACGAGGTTCGAGCCCCGGCGGCCAGGCCTCGAAAAACGCGCGACAAGAGATGTCCCCTTCAAGAGTCCTCGATGGCCGTCAAATACCATCGGTAGTCGCATCCAAGCATAATCCGGTTCACACCGATTTTCTCGTTTATTCGCTAGGACTTATGGTGAAGCGCGAGTCCCACAACAAATGATTGTGGCCCGGTCGCCGCCGCTGTCTCGCTTACCAACAGCGGACGCGGCCTAAAATTCCGCGTGTCCCTGCGGATCGATCAGCCGGCTGATGCGCTGCGCCGCGGCAAGCGCGAACCGCACCGTCATCAGCTTGCGCGTCGGCGCCGGCAGGCGATGCTCCGGCGCTTCGCAAAAAAGATGCGCGCCATAGGCGTCAGCGACGATCAGGCCGGTATCCTTTGGAAAAAGATCGCAGCTCAGGTCCTGCGTGAAGGCGAAGAACAGCCGGTCGCAATGGGCGCGGTAGTCCTCCCATTTGTGATCGGCGCGGAAATCCTCCACCGACGATTTGATCTCGACGATCCAGATCTCGCCGCGCTCGTTCAGCGCCACCAGATCGGCGCGCCGTCCCGACGGCAGCGGCAATTCGCTGATGCAGGAGAAGCCGAGCGAGCGCAAAAGCCGCGACGTGCCGCGCGCGATCGCGAGCGCCGTCTCGGACTGGCGGCGATCCGGCGGCGGCACGAGGTTGATCTGGCGCGCAGGCGATTCCATCGCGCCATCCTAGCCGATCCCGTCCGGCTCGGGAACATAGGTTGAACATGGATCGCGGGGCCTCGGCCGACCGTGATGGGAACTCGCAGCGCCCTCACCGCTTATCACCCGGCCGCTGAACACAAATATCGCGTCGGCGGGCTCGACTATCTGCTCAAGCGCAGCGACATCGACATGGATTCAGCAGGCAAGGCCGCGCATCCGGCTTGAGCAAGCGCGGTGTCATTCACACTCTCTCCCCACGTCGTCCCTGCGAAAGCAGGGACCCATAACCACCGAACGCACTGTCGGGCACACAGCCAATCCCAGCGTCGCACAACACGAACGCCTGTGGTTATGGGTCCTGCTTTCGCAGGGACGACAGAGATTTACTGGGCGGCACCGATCACCACGCCTTCGTTGCCGCGCAAATCCAGCGCGCCGTGAATGCCCTCGCCTTCACGGTCCATGTGGGTGGACAGCAGGATTTCACTTTCGAGCCCGATCATTTCCGAGATGATCGAAACCGGCTCCGCGCCGAGATTGAGCGCCACCACGATCGCCTCGCCATCCTGTTCGCGCCGGTACAGCAGCAAGTCCCCATCCGCTGCGATCGGCGCATAGCTGCCTTCGACCAGCGGCGGCCGTTGCGTGCGCAGGGCGATCAGCGCCTTGTAGAGATTGAGGATCGACCGCGTGTCGGCATCGAGATTGACGACGTTCTCATGCACGGAATCGCCAGCGAGCGGCAGCCACGGCTCTGCTTGCGAAAAGCCGGCATAACGCGTCGCGTCCCACTGCATCGGCGTGCGGCAGCCGTCGCGGCCGACGCCGATCCCCGGAACATTCTTCTCGAAGGGATCGCGCACCTCGTCCGGCGCGATCGCGACCTGACGCATGCCGATCTCATCGCCATAGTAGAGCGTCGGCGTTCCCCGAAGCGTGAGCAGCAGCATCGCCGCCACCCGCGCCTGCGCCTGTCCCACCCGGCTCGCCACCCGCGGACGGTCATGGTTGCCGAGCACCCAGTTCGGCCACGCGCCCGACGGCAAGGCCTTCTCGTAATCGGCAATGATGGTTTCGATCGAGCGCGCGCTCCACAATGTCGACAATAGCGCGAAGTTGAACGGCATCTGTGCGCCGGCGAGGTCGTTGCCGTAATAGGCGACCAATCGATGCAAGGGCAGGTAGACTTCGCCGATCAGCACGCGGGCGGCGAACTCGTCCGTCACCCGCCGCATCTCGGCGATCACGTCATGCACTTCGGGCTGGTCGGTCGAGTACCGCGTCTGAATTTTCTCGTGCGGCGGCCGGCCCTCGCGGAAATACGGATTCGGCGGATTGTCGCGAAACTCCGCGTCCTTGATCAGATGCCAGATCACGTCGACGCGGAAGCCGTCGATGCCCTTGCGCAGCCAGAAGCGCATCACGTCATAGATGGCCTCGCGGACGTCCGGATTGCGCCAGTTCAGATCCGGCTGCTGGGCCAGAAAGGCGTGATAGTAATACTGTCCTGTCGTCGCGTCATATTCCCAGGCGCTGCCGCCGAATTCTGACACCCAGTTGTTCGGCGCCGAGCCGTCCGCCTTCGGATCGCGCCAGATGTACCAGTCGCGTTTCGGATTGTCGCGCGAGCTTCGCGCCTCGACGAACCAGGGATGCCGGTCTGAGGTGTGGTTCGGCACGAGATCGAGGATGATCTTCAGGCCGCGCTGATGCGCGGCGGTCACCAGCGCGTCGAATTCCTTCATGGTGCCGAAGATCGGATCGATGCCGGTATAATCGGAAATGTCATAGCCGAAATCGGCCATCGGCGAGGGAAAGATCGGCGACAGCCAGATCGCGTCGACGCCGAGCGTCGAAAGATAAGGCAATCGGCGAACGATGCCCGCGATATCGCCGATGCCGTCGCCATCAGAGTCCTGAAACGAGCGCGGATAGATCTGATAGAAAATGCCGTTCCGCCACCAGGTTTCGTTGCTGTCGATCATCGCCTGAAAACCGTCCTGTCAAATTCGCGTCGCGAGGCAACGCGGTCCCGGTGATAAGGTTCGGCCAATCGCTGCGCGGGTATGATGACCCCGCGGGGCGCTCAGCCGGCCTTGAATTGTCCGACGGCGGTGCAAAATCGCCACGGACACCCTATACTCAGCACTCTCCCCTTGGCTCTCACTTTCGTGACGGAGCGGGCCGCAACGGGATGCGAATTTCGAGCCGGACATGAGCCGATGACCCAGGAAACCGAGACCGAAACCGAGACCAAGGCGAAAGCCGGTGCGATCATCGTTCCGGTGACGCCGTTCGAGCAGAACTGCACCATCATCTGGTGCGAGGCCACCAAGAAGGCCGTCGTCATCGACCCCGGCGGCGACGTGCCCCGGATCCTGGCGGCGATCAAGCAGACCGGCGTGAACGTCGAAAAGATCTGGCTGACTCACGGCCATATCGACCATGTCGGCGGCGCCGCGGAGCTGCGTGACGCACTCAAGGTGCCGATCGAGGGTCCGCATCGGGCCGACAAATCGCTGCTCGACAATGTGGTGACGAGCGGCGCGCGGTTCGGCATGACCGGGGTGCGCGACTTCGGGCCGGACCGCTGGCTCGACGAAGGCGACCAGGTCTCGATCGGCGAACTGAGCTTCGATATCCTGCATTGCCCCGGCCATTCGCCGGGCAGCGTGGTGTTCTTCAACAAGGAGCTGCGCTTCGCCCATGTCGGCGACGTCCTGTTCAACGGCTCCGTCGGCCGCACCGACCTGCCTGACGGTAGTCACGAAACCCTGATCAAGTCGATCATCGAGAAGCTGCTGCCGCTCGGCGACGATGTCGGCTTCATCTGCGGCCATGGCGCGGGGTCGAGCATCGGCCAGGAACGGCTGACCAATCCCTTCATCACCGGCGAATTATAGTCGCTACGGCTATTCCGCTGCCATTGCGCCTGAGGCGCCCGAGCGCTCATCGGCCAGATAGCGCGAACCCCAGTCGCGGATCACCGCGATGACGGGCACGAAGCTCTTGCCCTTGCGGGTCAGGCGATATTCCACCTTGGGCGGCACCACGCCGTAATCCTTGCGGTCGATCAGGCCGCTATCGGCGAGCGCCTTCAATTCGCGGCTGAGCACGCGCGGGGCGATTTCCGAGCTGCCATCCAACCCGCGCAGCAGCCCGGTCCTGATCTCGCCATAGCGCCGCGGCCCATCCTTCAGGTCCCAGACGATTCTGAGCTTGTACTTGCCGCTGATCAGCTTCTGGAACGCCGCGACCGGACAGGCGTGTGTGCTCTTTGCTTTTGCGCTCGCCATGACGACACCTCCGCCGACGCATGATCCGCAAAAAGCCTGCCCCGCACGTGGATAGCGGGGCGGATCCCGGTTTTCCCGCGCGACAAACGCGGAACGCGTTTGCGCGGAGACCATGCGCAAACAAAAGCATGCGCGGCGCATCGCGAAAAGTCCATACTATCATTTTTGTCCATACTTGCAGCTTTGTACCTGCCGGCCAGATAATCCCCCGCATCAAGCAAGGGAGCGCCAGATGAAATATTCCATGATCAAATACCAGTTCACCGACGGCACCACCGAGGAGTGGCATCGCGAGATCGACCGCTTCATCGCGGCGCTCGACAACGACCCGGAACTGAAGGGCAAGATCAGCTATCGCTGCATGAAGAACCGCGACGATCAAGGCTATACGCATCTCGCAGCCGCCGCCGACGATGCGGCGATCAAGACGCTGCAGTCGCGGGACTTCTTCAGGCACTACCAGGAAAAGACCCGGAAGGTCGCAGGCGGCCACGTCACCGTCACACCGGTCGAACTGATCGCGGAGACGGCGGCGTAACCAGGACGCTGCCAAAAACTACTTCATCAAGCCCGCGGCGGTGAGCGCGCGCGTGATCACGGCATTGACGTCGATCGCGCGGCGCGGCTTGTGCGGCTCGCGCTTTGGCGCGGGAGCCGCTTCGGTCGCGGGCCACAGCGACTTGCCGAGGTTCGGCAGCGCAATCGGCAATGGCGAGGGTATCGGCGACACCAGCGGAATCAGCTTCGCGCTCGGCGAATCCGCCACCGCCAGCTTGGGCGCGGCCGGCTTCGGCTGACGAATCCATCCCGTCAGGCCGAAGAACTTGGCGATGTGATAGGAGGAGGAAATTCCCGCCTCGATCATGAACGCGCCCTGCGTGCCGTAGTGCTTGTCGTTGTCGGCGACCCCGAGCGGCGTGCCGTGCGCCATGTCGGCGATGGTGTAGGACTCGACGACGGTCTCGCCATCGGCGTCCCACCACACCTCGTGCGGATGGCCGTCGACCATTCCTGCCGACATCGGCTCAAGCGGCAAATGATGCACGTCGAGCCATTGCTTGACGATCTCATTGGCGTTGCCTGGGTAGACGGTACGATCCGCGGTGCCGTGCCAAACCGACAGTTTGGGCCATTTTCCTTTGTGATGGGTGGCCTTGCGCACAAGATTGCCCAGTTCGCTCGGCGAGCGCGTTCGCGATGCGCGCATGCCGGTCAGCGCTTCCCGCACATTGGTCGCGACGCCGAACGGCAGGCCGGCGATGACCGCGCCGGCCGCGAACAATTCGGGATAGGTTGCGAGCATCACCGTGGTCATGGCGCCGCCGGCCGACAGCCCGGTGATGAAAATGCGGCGCGGATCGATGCCATGATCGGCGACCATCCGCGCGATCATCTGCCGGATCGAGCAGGCTTCGCCGTGCTCGCGCGCGATGTCTTCGGGATTGAACCAGTTGAAGCAGGTATTGGCGTTGTTCGACGGCTGCTGTTCCGGCATCAGCACCGCAAAGCCGTAATGCTTCGCCAGGGTCGACCAGCCGGCGCCGACGTCATATCCGGCGGCGGACTGACCGCAGCCATGCAAGACCACCACCAGCGCGCGCGGATGCTGCTGCACCACCGGGACATAGCTGAACATCCGCAAGCTACCCGGATTGCTGCCAAAGCCCTTCACCTCCGCGAGCGGACTGTGAAGATCCGGCCGCAGATTGCGCCCGAGCTCCGCCAAGCCGCCGAAGCGGCCAGGCTTCGGCAGATGTCTCAAGAATTCGACGTTATTGGCAAGCGACACAGGCAGCTCCGTCCGTGGGGACTTTATAACCCCATCATGAAGAGATAGTTGCTGCACTGCAGAATAAAAAGGACGTGTGCTGTCAATCAACAGAATTCACGCAAGCAACAAGACTTTTTGAGCCTAGCGCGGCAATTTTACATCGCCGCGCGCCGCATCGACGACAGAAATGCGACGCATGTCATGATCGAAAGCGCGAACATCGCAAGCGCTGCAAACAACGCGTGTTGTGCGTTACTAGCTGATTCGACGGCGAAGAACACCGCACCAATCGCGGCGACGCCCGCGGCGTTGGCGATCTGTGCGGTGGTACCGTACAGGCCCGAGCCGGAGCCCGCGCTCGCAGGCGTCACCGTCGACAGCACCACGCCGGACAGCGGCGCCATCACCAACCCCTGGCCGAAGCCGAATACCGTCAATACCAGCGCAAGCGTCGCTGCGCCGGGCGCTCGGAGGCCCGCGACCGTCAACGCCAGCAAGGCGAGGCCGGCGATCTGGATGACGCAGCCTTCGACCAGCACCAGCGTACCGCGATGCCTGGCCCGCACGGCACTGAGGCGCGAGGCGACGACGAAGGTCAGCGCCAGTGGCACGAACACGAGACCGGCCTGAAGCGGCGGAATCTGCAACGCCTTCTGCATGAAGAGCGTCATCACGAGATAGAACGACAGATTGGCGAAGAAAAAGAAGAACGCCG
>WNFD01004197.1_pt1 | contig 26702 bp, 31 predicted proteins | sample 5400491 | NCBI WGS metagenome assembly WNFD01 (sample SAMN13153343, study PRJNA577476) | soil metagenome | isolation source: 120 cm saprolite under Douglas fir tree site 2 hole 2 replicate 2 | place: USA:California | collected 2015-04-18
GCTGATCCGGGTGGCGGCTCAGATCTCGCTGCCGATCTTCCCCCTGCCGGACCTCACCTTCTTCCCGCACACGATGCTGCCGCTCCACATCTTCGAGGCACGCTACCGCGCGATGATCACCGACTGCCTCTCGCGGGACCGGCGGCTCGCGGTGGTGGGGCTGCGGCCGGGCTACGAGGCCTCCTACGAGGGACGGCCGGCGGTCTATGACGTCATGGGGGTGGGGCACATCGTGCAATGGGAGCGGATGGCCACCGGCCGGTTCAACCTCCTCCTGCAGGGCGAGTGTCGCGCGCGGATCGACCGCGAGCTGCCCGCGGACACGCTCTACCGCATGGTCGCGGCCACCCCGCTCGAGGACACCGGGGTCGACGCCCCCGCGGTCGCGGCGCTGGCGAGCCGGGTCAGGAGCCGAGCCGCCCAGATCCTCGCCACCGTGGGCCGCTCGGGGGTGGAGCTGCAGGCGACCCTGGACGCGCTGACCGAGCCCGGGCGGCTCTGCGATCTGATCGCCTCCACGCTGGTACCCAGCTCCTCTACGCGGCAGGCCCTTCTGGAGGATCTGCACGTGGAGCGCCGGCTGGAGCGCCTCGCCGCCGCGCTCGACGACCTGCGGAGCCATCTCACCGGCGAAAGCGGGCGCGCGTGAGACGCGCCCTCGTCTTGGTCGCGCTGCTGGCCGGCCTCCTCGCCCCGTCCGCCGACGGGGCGACGCGGTGGGGCTGGCTCGGGGTGCGCATCCGGGATCTCTCCGAGCAGGAGATGGAGGACATCTCCCGGCGCTTCGGCCTGCGCGAGGGCTTCGGCGCGGTGATCGTGGAGGTCATCAAGGAGACCCCCGCCGCGGCCGCCGGCCTGCGCAACGGTGACCTCGTGGTGGCGTTCCGTGACCGGCCGGTGGTCGACACCCGGAGCCTGCAGCGGGCGATCGGCTCGACGTCGGTGGGCGAGACGGTGCGGCTCACCGTCCTGCGTCCCGAGGAGGGCCGGCGGCCGGTGCAGGTGAAGGTGGGCGCGATGCCGGACGCGATGGCGGCCGACCGGGTGGCCGCCGAGTACGGCTTCCTCGTCCGCGATCCGGAGGGCCAGCCCGAGCTGGGCGGGGCCCGCCCGAGCGCGGTGCCGTCGGTGGCCGCGGTCCTCCCGCGCAGCCCGGCCGAGCGGGCCGGCCTCCAGGTGGGCGACGTGCTCACCGAGGTCGCGGGTCGACCGGTGGTCAGCCTGGACGCAGTCCGCGAGGCGCTGCTCGCGGCCGGCGCCGAGGGGCCGCTCCCGCTGATCCTCCGCCGGGACCAGGAGCGGATCGCGGTGACGCTCGAGCCCACGGCCGCTCGCTGACGCGGCGGCTCCATGGACCCCACGGAGCTCTGGCGGCTGTCGGCGACCGAGGCGGCCGGGCTGATCCGGGCGGGGACGATCGAGTCGGGCGAGCTGGTCGCGGCCTGCCTCGAGCGGGTGGCCCGCGTGGAGCCCGACGTGCTGGCGTGGACCTTCCTCGACCCGGATCACGCCCTGACGCAGGCCCGCGCGGCCGACGAGTGGCGGCGATCCGGGCGGCCGCTCGGCGCGCTGCACGGGGTGCCGGTCGCGCTCAAGGACATCATCGACACCGCGGATATGCCCACCGAGAACGGGTCGGTGCTGCACGCGGGGCGGACGCCGTCCCGCGACGCGGCGGTGACGGAGCGCCTGCGGGCCGCCGGCGCGGTCATCATGGGCAAGACGGTCACCACCGAGTTCGCCACCCGGACGCCCGGCAAGACGCGCAACCCGCACCATCCGGGCCACACGCCGGGCGGCTCCTCGAGCGGCTCCGCCGCGGCGGTGGCCGCGGGCATGGTGCCGCTCGCCCTCGGCAGCCAGACCGGCGGGTCCATCATCCGGCCCGGGTCCTATTGCGGGGTCTTCGCGCTGAAGCCCACCTTCGGGCTGATCTCGCGCCACGGCATGTTCCGCCTCTCGCGGAGCCTCGACCACGTGGGATTGTTCGCGCGGGGCGTCGACGATCTCGCGCTGCTGCTCGAGGAGCTGGCCGGCTTCGACGAGCGGGATCCCGACACGCAGCCGCGTGCACGGGCGCTCTACCGCGACGCCGCGCTCGAGCCGCCGCCCCGCGCCCCGCGCTTCGGCTTCTTCCGGAGCGGACGCTGGAGCCGGGTGGCCGAGGACGCCCAGGCCGCCTTCCAGGGCCTGGTGGAGCGCCTCGGCACCCAGGTCGAGGACGTGGAGCTGGCGGTGGGAGCGGACGAGCTGGCCGAGCGCCACCGCGTGGTGATGGACGCCGAGGTCGCCCTCAATCTGGAGCGTGAGTGGGAGACCGGGCGCGACCGCCTGTCGCCCTCGCTGCGCGCGCGCATCGAGAGCGGCCGGGCCGGCCGCGCCTTCGAGTACCTCGCGGCGCGCGCGGCGCTGCCCGCGCTTCACGCGACCGTCGCCGACCTGTTCGAGCGGCGTTGCGACGCGATCCTGACTCCCGCCGCGGAGGGCACCGCCCCCGCCGGGCTCGAGTCGACCGGCGAGCCGACCTTCTGCACGCTCTGGACCCTGCTGGGGCTGCCCGCGGTGAGCGTGCCGCTGTTGCAGGGGGCCAACGGCCTGCCGATCGGGGTGCAGCTGGTCGGTCCCCGGCACGGGGACGCCCGGCTGCTCCGTACCGCGCGGTGGCTGGCGGAGTGGGGCGGTATACTGGGCCGGCCATGATCGTGCTCGGGATCACCGAGACCCACTGCGCGACCGCGGCGGTGCTGCGCGACGGCCGCATCGTGGGGTGCGCCTCCGAGGAGCGGTTCAGCCGCCTCAAGAACGACGCGGGCTACCCGCGCCGGGCGATCGACGCGCTGCTGCGGGAGCTCGACATCCGGCCCGACCAGATCGACCTGGTGGCTTTGGCCGGCGCGCGCGCGGCCTCGCGCGACTGGCTCAACCGGGTGCTGCACGACGAGGCCTACGCCCGGGAGTACTATGGCGTCGCGTGGCCATCGCGGCGTCGGACCTTCGAGAAGAAGGTCCGGAAGTGGGGGGCGAAGTTCGGGCTCATCGACGCCTCGCGCGGCAAGTTCGGCATCTCGCAGCGGGAGCGGCTCGGCGCGGTCACCGAGCATCTCGGACTCGGCGCCGACCGCATCGCGTGCCTCGATCACCACACCTGTCACGCGGCCGCCGCCTACTGGGGCTCGGGCTTCTCGGGCCGCCCGGCCCTCGTCCTCACCAACGACAACTCGGGCGACGGCCTCTGCGCGACCGCGTCCACCGGGTCCGGCCTGGCCCTCGAGCGGCACGAGGCCACCCCGAGCGCGCCCGGCTCGCTGGGCGCCTTCTACTCGTTCGCCACGCTGGCCCTCGGCATGAAGTTCGGCGAGCACGAGTACAAGGTGATGGGCATGGCGCCCTACGCTCCCGACCGGTACGCCCGGCGCGCGGAGGAGGCGCTGCGGGCGGTCTTCGACCTGGAGGAGGGGCGGCCCGCGCGCTTCCGGTGGCGCGCGCCGGGGGAGCGTTACCAGCTCCTGCTGCGCGCGATGCTCGGCCTGCGCTTCGACTGGGTCGCGGGCGGGGCCCAGCGCCTCGTGGAGGACGTGCTGCTGCGGTGGACGCGGCTCATGCACGAGCGCTACGGCGGGGGTCGGCTCGCGCTGGGGGGCGGCGTCTTCATGAACGTGAAGGCCAACATGCTCATCGGCCAGGAAGAGTGGGTCGAGGAGCTGTTCGCGTTCCCCTCGTGCGGCGACGAGTCCAACGCGGTGGGGGCGGCCTATCTCGGTTATCTGCAGGAGTGCACGCGCCGCGGGGTGCCCGCGTCCCCCCAGGCCTTCGGCCCCGCCTACCTGGGCCCGTCGGTGACCGACGAGGAGGCCGAGCGGGTCATCCGCGAGCGCGGTCTCGAGGGACAGTACAAGGTCGCCTACCACGACCGCATCGAGGAGCGGATCGCCGAGCTCCTGGTCTCGGACGGGGTCGTGGCCCGCTGTGCCGGCCGCATGGAGTTCGGCGCCCGTGCCCTCGGCAACCGCTCGATCCTGGCCAACCCGTCGGATCATCGGGTCGTCGGCCTGATCAACCGGATGATCAAGAACCGCGATTTCTGGATGCCGTTCGCGCCCACGGTGCTGGCGGAGCGGGCGGGGGACTACCTGGTCAACCCCAAGGGCCTGGCCTCGCCCTACATGATGCTGGCGATGCCCACGCGGCCGGAGGCGCGGGACGCGCTCGCGGCGGCTCTCCATCCCCAGGACGCGACGGCGCGGCCGCAGATCCTCGAGCGGGAGTGGAACCCGGAGTACCACGCGGTCATCCGCGAGTTCGAGCGGCGGACGGGCGTGGGCGCGGTGCTCAACACCTCCTTCAACCTCCACGGCGAGCCCATCGTGGGGAGCGCGGCCGACGCGGTCGACACGTTCGAGCGCTCCGGCCTGCCGCACCTGGCGGTCGGGCACTGGCTCCTCTCGAAGAAGTAATGCCGGCCCGCGCGCCGGGTGAGGCGGGCGGCGCCACGGCCCTCCCCACGGTCGAGGCGCCCTGCTTTCTCTGCGGCGCCACCGAGGCGCGGCGGCTCTGGGTCACTCCCGATCGCGCCTTCGGGGTGCCGGGCGTGTACGCGGTGGCGCGCTGCCGCCGCTGCGGCTTCCTCTACCAGCGGCCGCGGGTGCGGGACGAGCACCTGGCCGACTGCTACCCCGACCACTACCCGCGCCACCAGGAGCCGTCGCCGCGGATCCCGTTCAAGGGCGGATCGGCGCGCGTGCGCGCGGTCCGCTGGGCGCTCGCCTCGGCGCTCGGGTACACGGTCTGGCGGGCGGCCGGGGCCGGGCTCCTCACCCGGCTGCGCGCGCGGCTGCTGCTGCGCCGCCTGCGCTGGGACTGCCCGCCGTGGCGCGGGCGCGGGCGCTATCTCGACGTGGGGTGCGGCTCGGGCGGGGCGCTCGGGGTCGCCGCCGCGCTCGGCTGGCAGGTGGCCGGGGTCGAGGTGGACGCGGCGGCGGCCGCGAGGGCGCGCCGCTTCACGCCGCGGGTGCACACCGGCGATCTGCAGGCGGCGCCGTTCGGCCCGGGCGAGTTCGACGTGATCACCGCGCTCCACGTCCTCGAGCACGTTCCCGATCCGGTGGGCGCGGTGCGGCGGATGCTCGGCTGGCTCGCGCCGGACGGCCTGCTCGTGATCGAGGTGCCGAACGCGGGCGGGCTCGGCGCCCGGATCTTCGGTCGCGCCTGGTCGGGCCTCGAGCTGCCGCGCCACCTGTCGCACTTCACGCCGGCCACCCTCGGGCGCGCGGCCGAGCAGGCGGGCGGCCGGGTGGTCTGGTGCTGGCACCAGGCGAAGCCGCGCTACTACCTCTGGAGCCTCGGCTTCTGGCTGGGCGACCGCGGCGCCCCCGGGCTCGCGCGTGTGACGGAATGGCGGCCGGTGTACGGCGTGCTCAAGCTGCTGCTCGAGCTGACCCTGCCGCTGGCGCGCTGGGCGCGGCGGGGCGAGGTGATCCGGGTCGGAATCGAGCGCGCCTAGCGGAGGCGGCGGGCGATCCCGGGGTAGTCGCGCACGAGGCCCGCCTGGTCCACCGACAGCTCCGCGGTGAAGTCGCTGTCGAGGCTGCGGAAGCGCCATCGCGCGCCGTCGGGCTGCCGCTCGAGCAGCGTGTACTCCTGATCGGCGGGGCGGACGGTGAGCTCCGGTAGCGTCACATAGGCGACCGCGAGGGCCACCGGCGCGCCCAGGGCGGGCGCGGGTAGCCGCCGGATCGGCAGCGTGTTGGTGAAGGGCGACGGGTACACGTCGATGTCGAGGCAGCCGTCGAGCGGTCGGGCGGCGCCGGTGACCGCGTCGATCCAGTGGCCGAGCCCATCCGCGTAGCCGGTGTCGGCCTCGATCGCGAAGCGAGCCCGGAATGGCCGGCCGTCGTCGTCGACCGCGATGATCACACTGTCGGCCTGCGCGCCGCTTCCGTCGACCCGCAGTCGGAGATGCTCGAGGCCCGGCCCCTCCCAGGCGGCCCAGAGCGCGTCGGTCGTCGCCATCAGTAACCGCGGCGGCGGTCGACCGCGTGGCGCAGGGGCCGGCCGGCGAGATAGCGGCGGAGGTTGTCGGCGAAGATCGGGGCGATCTCGCGCGGGGTGCTGGGCCCCGAGATGTGCGGGGTGATCACCACGTTCTCGAGGGTCCACAGCGGGTGCTCGGGGGGCAGGGGCTCGGTGTCGAAGACGTCGAGGATCGCACCGCCGATGCGCCGCGCCCGCAGGGCGTCGATCAGGGCCGCCTCGTCCACGATCGGCCCCCGCGCGACGTTGATCAGCCACGCCGAGGGCTTCATGGCCGCGAGCGCGGGAGGCCCGAGCAGGCCCCGGGTGGCCGCGCTCAGCGGCAGGGTCAGCACGACGAAGTCGGCGAGGCGGAGCGCGGCCGGGAGCGCGCGCGGGCGGTACACGCGCTCCACGCCCGGGACGGCGCGAGCGGTCCGCGAGACGCCGAGCACGCGCAGGCCCAGGGCCCGCCCGGTGCGCGCGATGCGCGCGCCGATGTCGCCCAGGCCAATCACGCACAGGGTGTGCCCCCGCAGCGGGATGGGGTCGACCGGCGCCCAGCGCTGCGCGCGCTGATCGGCCCGGAAGCGGTCCATGCGCTGGGTGACCCAGAGGCACCAGCCGAGCGCGTACTCGGCCATCCACGGACCGAAGATGCCGGCGACTCGCGTGATCGCCACGCGGGGAGAGACCTCCGGCACCAGGAGCTGCTCGACGCCGGCGCCCATGCACTGGATCCATCGCAGGCGCGTCGCGGCGGCCAGGAGGGCGCGCGGAGGCCGCCAGCAGTAGAGGATCTCGGACTCCGGCGCGGCGGCGACCGCGGCCTCGGGTGTCACGGCCGCGGTGACCGACCACTCCCGCGAGGGGAGCCGGATCAGGTCCGCGTAGGCGCGGGTGTCCGCCGGCTCCGGGTGGTACACGAGGATGCGGCGGGTCACGCGCCGATCTTGGAGAGGATCTGGTCCTCGAAGGAGAAGTCGACCGGGCGCTCGGCCAGGCCCTGGGCGCGATACCACTGCCAGGTCTGCACGAGCCCGCCGTGCAGGGTGTAGCGGGGGCGGAGGCCCAGGTCCGCGCGGAGCTTGGTGGTGGTGTGAACCGCGTGGCAGTCGTAGACGAGGTTCTGGCCGAAGACCGGGCCCGGCTTGGCGAAGCTCTTGAGCAGTGCGGCGTCGAAGTGGCGGAAGGTCACCGGGCGGCCCATCGCCTCCGCGACCAGCTCGACGAAGCCGACCTGGCTGACCACGTCCTCACCCATGACGTTGTAGGCCTGGCCGTAGGCGCGCTCGTTACCGAGCAGCGCCGCCATCACCTCGGCGAGGTCCTCGACGTGGCCGAACTGGCGCAGCCAGCCGCCGTGGCCGGGCACCAGCACCGGGCGGCCGCGCTGGATGCGGTCCATGAAGAAGGTTTCGTTGTTGCGGGTGTTCAGCGGCCCCATCACGTGGGTCGGCCGCACGATGGTCACCGGTAGGCCGGCCCGGCGGTGCCGCTCGAGCAGCACGTCCTCGCCGCCGATCTTGTGCCGCGCGTAGTCGCCCCAGTAGAGCCCGCGCGGGGTCTCCTCGGAGTAGGGGATCGGCAGGGCGTGGTCGTAGACCCGGCAGGTCGAGACGAAAATCACGTGCGGCGCGCCCGCGAGCGCGTCGACCAGCGCGGCCACGTCCTCGCCCAGGGTGGGCGCGTAGGTGACGTCGTAGACCGCGTCGAAGCGGAGGCCGGCCAGGCGCTCGCGCAGGCCCGCGTGGTCCTTGCGGTCGCCCGCGATGAGGGTGACCCCGGCGGGCAGGCGGTCGGGCTGCCGGCCGCGGTTGAAGACGGAGACGTCGTGGCCGCCCGCCTGCAGCGCCCGCAGCAGGTGCAGGCTGATGAACTCGGTCCCGCCCATCACGAGGACGCGCATGGCCGCGGTGATTCTATCAGAGCCAGCCGGAGCGCTTGAAGCGGTAGTAGAGGATCCCGCACAGGGAGACGGTGACGGTCATGACCACCGGGTAGCCCCATCGCCAGCGCAGCTCGGGCATGACCTCGAAGTTCATGCCGTAGATGCCGGCGATCATGGTGGGGATCGCGAAGATGGCGGCCCACCCGGTGATCCGCTTGGTGGCCTCGTTCTGGGCGATGGTGGTGAGCGAGAGGTTGGCCTCGAGCGCGGTGCCGAGCAGCTCGCGCAGCCCGTCCACCTTCTCGCTCCGGCGGATCGCGTGGTCGTAGACGTCCCGGAAGTAGGGCCGCGCGTCGTCCGGAATCAGGCCGAACTCGGCCTGCACCTCCTTGAGCAGGGGCTCGTCGGGCTCGTAGAGGCCGATCCAGACGAAGCGGTCGTCCTGGGTCAGGACCTCGCTGATGTCCTCGATCGCCACGTCGGCCACCCGGCAGCCGCCCGCGTAGGCGGCGCAGGCCACCAGCGGCCCCCGACTCGATGCGGACATCAGCCGACCGTCACCGCCACGCACGTCGTGGTGCGCGTCACCCCGTCGATGATCCCGATGGAGTCGGTGACGAGGCTGCCGATGGCGTCGAGGGTCTGGCCGTCCACGATCGCGATGAAGTCGTACGGCCCGGTGACGGCGTCCATGGCCGCCACCGTCGCGCGGGCGCTCTTGATCTTGGCGAGCGCCTTCTTGACGTTCTTGGTCTTGCCGGCCGCGGTCTCGATCAGCACGTAGGCTTTCATCGTCGGCTCCTTTGTCAGCGGAAGATCCACCACGCGGCCAGGAGGGCGCCCGCGGCCGCGACGGCTCCCGCCACCCGGCGGAAGTTCGTGCGAAAGAACGGGATGACGAAGAAGGGCGAGCGGCGCTCGGCCGGTCGGATCCGGCCGTCGAGCAGGCCGTCGACCACGGTCATGGCCTCCGCGAGGAGCGCGTCGGTGGTCGCCCGCGCGAACGCGGGATCGGCCATCGCCGGGTGCCCCACGTAGCCCGGCCCGCCGTGGCGCAGGGGATAGTTCGGCACGAGACGCTCGCGGAGCGAGTAGCGGGCGGCCGGCAGCGTGCGGTAGCCGTCATCGACCAGGTCGGGCCGCAGCGCCAGCATGAGCGAAGTCTCCCACCAGCCACCGTGGGCGTCCTCGGAAAACGCCTCGCGCTCGGTCGGCGAGAGGGGCCGGCCGAGGCCGGCCTCGATCTGGGGCAGCAGGCGACCGCGCAGGAACTCCCAGGCGAGGTGGCCGGTGAACGAGGCCATGGTGACGCGGTGCCGGCGCGAGACGATCGCGGCCGCTTCCTCGAGCGCCACCAGGTGACCCGGCCCGCCGTGGCCATTCGAGACCAGGATGTGGCGGAAGCCGGCGCGCGCGAGTGCGCGCCCGTAGTCCACGACCACGTCCCGGACCACCCGCTGCCGGACCTGGACGGTGCCGATCGTGTCGAACGTGAAGGAGCCGACGTGGAGCGTGGGCGCCAGCACCACCACCCAGCCGGGGCGGCTCGCGACCACGCGCTCGGCGATGGCTTCCGAGAAATAGCGGGCGGTGAACGCGTCGACCCCGAGGGGCAGGTGCGGGCCGTGGGTCTCGAGCGGGCTCACCGAGAGGATCACCACGGTGCGATCGCGGTCGAGCGCGTCGAGCCCCGGCGTGGACAGCTCCTCCAGCCGATGGACGGTCAAAAGCTGCTGCCTCGCGTCGCCCGCAGGTAGTCGTCCTTGGCGTGCTCGAGCTCGGCCACCAGCGCCTGCCGCTCGGCCAGCAGCCGGGCCGCGAAGTGGCGGTGGGTGAGCGAGAGCCAGCCGAACCGGAGCTGGCCCTGCAGCCGGCCCACGCCGCCCAGGTAGCGGTAGGCGAGCAGGCCGCTCACCGGCAGCGAGGCTGCGAATCCGAGCGCCCAGCCGAGCCCGACGAGCCGCCAGACGATCCAGGTCTCGAGCGCCCAGAAGAGCGGGAAGGCCACGATGCTGGCGAGGAGGCGCGTCGTCGCGTAGTCCGTCTCCTTGCGCGCGGTGCGGTGAGCGATCAGGCGCGGGAGCAGGTACGGCAGGCCGTTGACGACGCAGCCGTAGGCGAAGAACGGGAGCCCGACCGCGGCTTCCCAGGAGCGACGCAGCCGGGTGCGCCGGGCGGTGCGCTCGCCGCGGGCGCGCACCGCCTGGTCGCGCACCCGGTACGCGGAGAGCAGGCCGCGATAGCGCTGCACGCCCGCCCAGAGCCGCTCCACCCGCTCGGGGTCACGCTCCTCGAAGTGGGCGACCGCGTCGGCGATGGCCTGGGAGAGGCGCAGCGGATCGATCTGCCGCCCGACCAGCCCGCGCTCCTCCTGCAGCTCCCGGATCAGGTCGCCGCGGTAGATCTGCTCGAGGGCGCGGATGAGCTCCTGGCGCTCGGGGCGGGCCACCTGGACAATCTCCGCCTCCATGCCCGACTGGATCGCGGTGGTCAGGGCCTCCACCGCGCGGGCCGGATCCTCGCGGTGCACCGCCGCGTACGGGGCCACCGGGATCGGATCGCCGAAGGAGACCCGCACCCGGCTCCGGAACGACTTGCGGGCGTCGAAGCTCAGTCCGACCGGAATCACGCTGAGGGGGCCGCCACGGGCTGCGGCCTGGTAGTCCAGCGCGATGCGGGAGGCGCCGGTCTTGATCCGCTGCACGCGGCTCTCGGAGTGGGTCGTCCCCTCCGGGTAGATGCCGACGAGCCGCCCGGCCTCGAGCGCGCGGAAGCAGGCCGCGAAGGCGTCGGCGTTCTTGTCCATCTTGGTGGGATCGTCCTGCTTGCGATAGACCGGGATGGCGCCGCAGGTCACCAGGAATCGGGCGACCAGCGGGTTGCGGAAGAGCGCGGCGGTGGCCAGGTAGTGGACTTCCCGGGGAAGGACTCCGCTGACCAGGAGCGAGTCGATCAGGTTGTTCGGGTGGTTGATGCACAGGAGCACGGGGCCGCCGGCGGGCACCCGGTCCGCATGGATCACCGAGACGTCCTTGAAGAAGAACCAGAGCCAGAATCGGCTAACCATCCGGACGCACGAATAGAAACGATCCATGCGCTCGAGGGGCTGGGCGGCGGGCACCTGGATGCTCACTGGCCGAGGAACCGCTTGAGCGTGCCCGCGAAGAGGGTCGGGCTCTCGACGGGCCGGCGGCCGGTGAAGTCGACCCGGGTCCCTCGCTCGGTCGCGTGATCTCCCGGATCGAACCGGGCCACCAGGGTGACCGCCTGGGCGTTCGCCCGCAGCGCCAGGGTCTCGCCCGCGCTCTCGTCGCCCAGCCGGGCGATGATCACGTAGAAGCCGTCGGCGTCGGTCTCGCCCTGGTAGGAGAAGCCGGTCTTCTCCCGCGAGAGCTCGACCCGGATGCCCGGGCGACCCCGGCCGCCCGGGTCGGTCACGTAGCCGAGCACGGTGTAGCGGAACGCGACCGCGTGCTCGGCGTGGGCCGGCCGGACGGTCGCGGGCAGTGGAGAGGTCAAGGCCACGACCCCGGCCAGCAGCAGCGCCCGGACCCCGGCCCGGCGGCCCGTCACCGGGGTGCTAGACCGTGATGTCGGTGGAGCGGATGCGCTTCACCCCGGCCTTGGTCATCTGCTCCCACGCCTTGCCGAGCGAGCCGTTGGTGTCGATGCCGCGGCAGGCGTCCTCGATCACGGAGGCGCCGAGACCCACCTTGCGGGCGTCGAGCGCGGACCAGCACACGCAGAAGTCGGTGGCGAGCCCGACCAGGTAGACCTGGCGGAAGCCGCGGTCCTTCACGTAGCCGGAGAGCCCGGTGGTGGTCTTGCCGTCGGCCTCGAAGAAGGCGGAGTAGGAATCCATCTGCTTGCGATAGCCCTTGCGGATGATCAGCTCGCCGTGCGGGATCTTGAGGTCCTTGTGGAGGTCGGCCCCCGGCGTGCCCTGCACGCAATGATCCGGCCACAGCACCTGGGTCCCGTAGGCGAGCTGGGTGGTCTCGAAGGGCTTCTTGCCCGGGTGCGAGGAGGCGAAGGAGATGTGACCGGGGGTGTGCCAGTCCTGGGTCAGGATCACGTGCTCGAAGCCGGCCGCGAGCTGGTTCACGAGCGGAACGATCGCGTCGCCTTCCTTGACCGCCAGCGCCCCGCCCGGGATGAAGTCGTTCTGCACGTCCACCACCAGGAGCACGTCGCGGGGCCCCGGCTTGATTTTGGTGCCCTTGGGCGACGCCTGCTGCGCGCCCTGGGCGTGCGCCCGTGTCACCCCGGCGGCCGCCGTCGCGGCCAGCGCGCCCGCCATCGTGCTCTTGAGGAACTCCCGGCGATCCGTGACCATGACGATCTCCTCCTTCGGCCCCACGAGTGGACGGCTCGCCGAGAGTATAGTCCCCCCCGAGCGATGGAGGCCAGAGGCTGCCCTAGGGCTTCACCGGCTCGATCACCACCGCGGTGCCATAGGCGAGGACCTCGGTCACCCCGGCCGCCACGTCGTTGGCGTCGTAGCGCATCGCCACCACCGCGTTGGCTCCCATCTGGGAGGCGTGCTCCAGCATCAGCTCGAACGCCTCCTGGCGCGCCCGCTCGCAGAGCTCGGTGTAGAGCGTGATGTTGCCGCCGAAGAGGGTCTGGATCGTGGCCCCCAGGTTGACGATGAGGTTGCGGGAGCGAACCGTGATGCCCCGGACCACACCGCGATGGCCCACGATGCGGTGCCCCTCGAACTCGAGTCCGGTCGTCACCCACTGCGGATGCACGGGCATCGCTCAGCCCACCACCGCGATGGCTTCGATCTCGATCAGGCACTCGTCGTCGTAGAGGCCCTTGACCTCCACCAGGGTCATGGCCGGGTAGTGGCGCCCGAAGTAATCGCGGTAGACCGCGCCGATGTCCCGGGCACGCGTCTTGTACTCGCTCTTGGACAGCACGTAGATCGTCATCTTGACGATGTCGTTCATCTGCCCCGCGCGGGAGACCAGCACCGCCTTGAGGTTCTCGCACACCTGGCGGAACTGGGCCACCAGGTCGCCCGCGCCGACGACGTGGCCCCCCTTGTCGACCGCGACCTGGCCCGCGATGTAGACCGTCTTGCCGCCCTGGGTCTCCCAGCCGTGGGAATAGCCGGCGGGCTTGACGAGGGTCGGCGGGTTGATCGCCTGCGTGAGCTTGGGCATGGGTTCCTCCCTGGAGTGAGAGTTAGCCGAACGGGTCCCAGGTCGTGACCTTCTCGGGCGCGACCCGGTAGATCCGGCGCACCTCGCCGGGAAATCGATAGCTGTCGGGATAGCGCTCGCGGCCGAGGTAGCGGCGGGCGAGCCGGTCCAGGTGAAGGTCGGCTCCGGTCTCGGTGATCTCGACCACGCGGCCCCGCACCGCGACGTAGCGGTTCGGGTTGTCCGGGTCGGCGATCTCGAGCGCTACCTCCGGCCGCTCGGCCATGTTGAGGTCCTTGCGCCGCCCCGCGGCCGAGTTGATCAGCACGTGCCGGCCATCGTAGTCGACCCACACCGGGGTCACCTGGGGCGTGCCGTCCGGCATGAGGGTGGAGAGATGCCCGATCGCGGGCTTCTCGAAGAGATCCAGGAACTCGGCGGGGATGGGCCCGCCCCCTGGCCGGCCGCGCCGCCAGGCATCGTGGCGGGCCGCGAACACCGGATCCATGCGCTTGAGCCGCTCGTAACCGATGCGCCGGCTGCGCATCATGTGCTTGTAGGCGAACGGCACCGGCTCGAGGCCCAGGTGCAACTCGACGCCCTCGAGCCACTCGAGGCTGCGGAGCGCCGCCTCCTGGAAGGCGTCCACCACCGGCTTGCGCGCGGCCTCGTAGGCGGCGAGCGCGGCCTGCACCGGACGCCCCGGCATCTCGAGGGCGGAGGCCAGCGCGATGGCGTCCTCGAGGGCGAGCTTGGTGCCGGAGCCGATCGAGAAGTGGGCGGTGTGCGCGGCGTCGCCCGCCAGCACGGTGTGTCCGTGATGCCAGTGGCGGTTCTTCACCAGCGGGAAATTGCGCCAGCGGACGAAGTCGTTGGAGAGCAGGGGCTGCCCGCCCAGATCGTCCGCGAAGACGCGCTCGAGATAGCGACAGGTCTCCGCGTCGGAGAGCCCGTCGAGCCCGGCGCGGGCCCACGTCTCGGGCGGGCACTCCACGATGAAGGTGCTCGTGGTGGGGCTGAACTTGTAGGCGTGGGCGATGAAGAGCCCGTCCTCGTTCCGGCGGAAGATCATGACGAGGCCGTGGAAGAGGCGCGAGGTGCCGAGCCAAACGTAGCGGTTCTGCCGCACGTCGACCGAGGGCTGGAAGAAGTCGGCGTGGACCCGGCGCACCAGGCTGTTCGCGCCGTCGGCGGCCAGGAGCAGGTCGCAGTCGTCGAGCTCGGCCGGATCGGCGACCGGGGTGCGGAAGCGGAGGTCGACTCCCACCTCGCGGCAGCGACGGTGCAGGATGTGGAGGAAGGTGAGGCGGGCGATGCCGGAGAAGCCGTTGCCGTGGATGGAGACGGTCTCGCCTCGGTGGACGACGTCCACGTTGTCCCAGGTCTGGGACGCGGCGGTGATGGCGGCGTAGGTGGGCTCGTCCCGCTCGCGGAGGAAGGCCAGGGTGCGGTCGGAGAAGACGATGCCCCAGCCGAAGGTGTCGTCGGGCCCATCGCGCTCGATCACCGTGACCCGGTGCGACGGCTCGCGCCGCTTCGCGAGGAGCGCGAAGTAGAGCCCGGCGGGCCCGCCGCCCAGCACGTTGATCTTCACTCGATCACCAGGGTCTCGCCGGTGCGGCCGTCCGCCGCGGGGGAGACGAGGGCGAGCACCGCGGCGGCCACCTGCTCGGGACGGATCAGGACGCCGGAGGCGTTGAGACGGGCGAGCGCGTCGAGGGAGTGGGCCAGCGGCTGACCGGTCCGTCGGCTGATCCGCTGCGCCGACCGCTCGGTCAGGTCGGTCGCCACGTAGCCGGGGCACACCGCGTTGACGGTGACGCCGCGGCCGGCCGTCTCGGCGGCGATCGAGCGAGTGAGGCCGACCAGGGCGTGCTTGGAGGCGGTGTAGGCCGCGATGTAAGGCGCGCCGGCCAGGCCCGCGACGGAGGCGATGTTGACGACGCGGCCCCAGCCGCGCTCGAGCATCCCGGGCAGGAGCGCGCGCATGAGGACGAACGGGGCGGTGGCGTTGACGGCCAGGTGCCGCTGCCAGAGGGCCAGATCGGTGCGCCCGAGAGGCTCGGCTTCCGCGACCCCCGCGTTGTTGACCAGGATGTCCACCGTGATGTCCTCCGCGCGGAGTCGATCGAGCGCGGCCGCGATGGCCTCGGGATCGGCGACGTCCAGCACGCGGGGCAGGGGCGCGAGCCCGCCCGCGTCGACGACCTCGCGGGTCACCGCGTCGAGCGCCTCGGCGGTGCGACCGACCAGCACGAGATGGGCGCCGGCGCGCCCCAGCGCGAGGGCCACCGCGCGTCCGATGCCCCGGCCGCCGCCGGTGACGAGCGCGGTTCGTCCCTCGATCGAGTCAGCCATGCACGGGAGGGTCGTCACGGGCACCCGGGGAGAGACGCGCGCTGAGTGGCCCATCCGCGCGCGATTATACTAACTTCGCGCCGGGTTGAGCGCCACAAGCAGGGGCATCTTCCCTGTTCTGACCCGGCTATCCCCTGTCGAGTCGCCGACGCCGGTGACCATGGGCGTGCGTGCGGCGTCGGACGGCCCGTCGAGAGAGGAGATCGAACGAATCTCCTTCTGCCCACGGTTTCCAACGCGAGAGGCGGCCTATGACACTGCTGAGGACCATGTACAGAACGATGCCGACGAGGAGCAGGGCGAACAGATCCCCGGAGATGCTGACGGCCCCGGACTGCGAGTCGATCCGGCCCGCGTGAGCACAACCGGCCAGTCCCACGATCGTCAGGAGCGAAGCGATACTCAGGCGCTTCATCCCGCCACCCCCATTGCGGGTGAAGTCGTGCAGACGAAGTGCCAACGTGGCCGCTCATCAGGGTAGGGAGGGCGCGCGACAAGACGGTCAAGATGCGCGGGAAGTTACCGGCGCCGGGACCCTGACATGGAGATGCCGACGAAAGTGCCGCGATTATGCGCGCCCGGATACGGTGCGAACAACGACGGCAGGAGCAGGCGGCAAGAACGGTCGACGAGATGCACATTTGAGTCGGGCCCCGACGACTCGACCGATTTCGGAATGGCGGTATGCAGGACTCATTGAGCTCGGGTCTCGAGGTCGTTGCGGTGCCACGCGATGCGAGAGTTCGCTTGCTCCTTCTGCCGGACCGACCTATACTCCTGCTCCACGCCCTCTGAGGAGATGCAGAAGGGCTCCCCTCGGAGGGTGTCTTGCCTATTGCCGCCCCGCCCTTGGCGCCGGCACCTCAGCGTCTCCGAATCTCGCGGGCCCGATCTGACAAGCTGCGGAAGGGCACGTGATGCCCAGCGTCTACCCCGAGGTCAGCGCCTTCGTGCTCGCGCACGACAAATGCGCGGGGCGTCGGCGAGCCGATGTGAGTCTGTCCACCCCGTCCGCATTGCTGGCGTTCGAGAACTAGTGCGTATGCGCATAGCGTTCATCGTCGGCGGCTTCCCGCTCATCAGCGAGACCTTCATCCTGAACCAGATAACCGGACTGATGGACCTCGGGTACGAGGTTGATATCTACGCGCGCCGCAGCAGTCCCGATCGCGCCGTCCACCCCGAGGTCGAGAAGTACGGACTGCTCGGGCGAACATGCTGGTTCAACCTCCCGCTGACCCGATGGGGCCGGGTGAAGAGAGCGACGGCGACATTCCTACGGGTCCTTCCCCGCCACCCAGTCGCGATGCTGCGCTGCCTGAACCTGCTTCGGTACGGAACGTTCTATAGAGTGCTGAACAACGTCATGCATGCCCCGCCGTTCCTGGACGCTCGGTATGACGCGGTCATGTGCCACTTCGGTGGTAACGGTATCGACTTCATCTTTTTGAAGGACCTACTACCCAGCTTGAAGTTCGTGACGATGTTTCATAAGGGTGACATCCTCCTGGGCGACGAGCGAACGGCGGCCGTGTACCGGCAGCTGCCGAAGCAGGGCGACGTATTCTTGGCCATCTGTGAGTCGTGGAACCGACGGAAGCTGCTCGAGTTCGGCTTCGACGCCCGACGGATCCGGCGTCACCCAATCGGCGTCGATACCCGGCGGATCAGTTTCCAGGTCCGCGAGCCGCGCGGGTCCCACCTCGACGTCCTCACGGTAGCTCGCCTGCACCCAGAGAAGGGCATCGATCACGGGCTTCGAGCCGTCGCGGCCTTGGTCGCGCACCGGCCGAGTGTTGTGGTGCGCTACCGCATCATCGGAGACGGTGAGGACCGCGACCGGCTGACCGCCCTCGTCCAGGAGCTCGCGCTCGGTGGGGTGGTCGAGTTCCTGGGGGCTTTGCCTACACCCGATGTCATCAACTGGATGCACGCGTCACACGTCTTTTTGCTGCCAAGCCTGGCCGAGGCGACGCCCACCGTCCTCCTCGAGGCACAAGCGACCGGCCTTCCCATCCTGGCCACCGACGTAGGCGGGGTGCGCGACATCGTCGCATCCCAGGCCGGCTTCCTGGTGCCCCCGGCCAATCCTGATGCCCTGGCGGACCGCCTCAGAGTAATGGTCGATCATCCCGAGCGCTGGCCGAACATGGGGCGCGCGGGCCGCCGCTTCGTGGAGAAACGGCACGACATCGCGGATCTCAACGGCCGCCTCGCTGCCCTCTTCGAGCGACTCATGCTGGACACGGTCGAGCATCCGGTCTAAGCACCGGACCTCGCCTGGCCCCTTGGCACGGAGCCGCACCAAGCTGACTCTCGCCTAGCGGTTATACTACCCGGGCGCAGCGGCCCAGAAGGGCCCGGAAGGTTAGCACTTCCGGGCCCTTCGTGTGTCTGCCGCAACCAGGGCGCAACCAATCTAGCCCGGCTATAGCAGCCGAGCGGGGCGAGGCGTCTCCGAGCTGGACCCGGGGCGCCGAACTGGCCGGTGAGCTGGCCCGCGGCGGGATCGCCTCAGAGGGGCCGTGTCTCAGCGGGGAGGGGGGGGACGAGCGCTCGGTGGGCTGCCCGTGGGCGCCTACCGCCAGGTGCGGCGGCAGCGGGGGCGGCCCTCGCCTTCCCGCACGAAGAGCGCGGCGCTCCCCGCGCTGGGGGGCGTGGGCCGTAGAGAGGCACCCGTTCCACTTCCCGCCCGACCGCCGCTTGGACGCAACTCGAAGTCCGCGCTCTCCGGGCGCAGGCGCGGCGGGAGCACGGCCGAGACGCCCAGGTCGTGAGCCTCAGAGACGCCGTGTCGAGCACGCGCGGCAAGCGGCGCCCTTAGGCACTCGCGCGAAGGGGAGGGGCCGCCCTCTAGGCCGCCCCTTCGGGCTTCTTCTACTCAGTGCGGCATGCGACTAGCTGCGCCGCCGTCTCCAGGCGAACCCGCCCAGCCCGGCCAGGCTAGAGCCGAAGAGGAGCAGGGTGGAGGGCTCGGGCACCGGGTCCAAGTCTGATTGGACCGTGATGAAGAGTGATGTTTCCGGGTCCGGGAGTCCACCGCCAAAGGTGCTTGCAAACGCGAGCTGTGGGAGTCCGGTCTCGACCAAATGTTGGTTACCGACCCCCGTAAACGGCACCTCGGAGTCCGACCCGAAGAAGACCTGCAGCATACCAGAGGGGCTCAGAAGAACGTTGAGCCTGTCACTGACCGGTCCGGTCAAAGATCCCTCGTGGAGGTCGATTATCGTCGAGACCGCGAGAGTGCCCAGGGACGGAACCGAGGCGCTGAGGCTGGCGGATTCCGGGCCTGTCGTGATGATCGTTGAGCCCGAAATATCGGTGGTCACCATGATGTTGGCGGTGGGCGAGCTAGGTTCAATGAAGGAGATGGAAAACGCACCGGCAGAACCGACCCAGGCCAAGGTTACCGCGACGAGGATCAATGGGAGGAAGACACGGCCTTTCATTTGCGCACCCTCCACAGTCCGGGCGAGCCCTGCATCGTACCTGGGGCTACCTCGCGCGCATTTCCTATGCCGACGTTGACCCTCAATGGCGGCGGGCAGTTGCAGGGGCCTATGTGACGCTGCTTGCGACAAATCTGCAAACCAAGTGACTGGGAGTAGGAATTGCCTCGCAGAGCGAGGAGATGGACACCGACGGGTCTCCGTGCCGGTGCTTGCGGAGGCGCCCTAGCCGGGTGGGCGCTCTGCGCGCCGCAGGAGCAGGCTAGCCAGACCTTCCCGTCGTCTCGCCCGCCATCAAGATCGCCGCAGCGCTGGTGCTCAGCGACGAAGGCCATCAGGGCGGTGAGAACTTCCGGCATGGGCCGGGGAGATTACCATAGGTTCTGAAGACAGGTAAGAAGCCCGAAGGGGCAGCTTCAAGAGGGCGGCGCATCCCCTTCGGGCGATTGCCGGGCGTGCCGTGAACACCCAGTCTCACATGAACTTGCGTCTTTTGAACGCGGCGACGTCCTTAGCGCTCAACTCGAACCACTCGCCGTTCTTCCGTCTGTCGCTGAATCGACGGTGCCAGTAGTCCTCGATGCCTACTGGATCGTCCGTCTTGATCGAGTGGACATTCGACGCTCTCTCGGGAAGCTGAATAGCCAACTCGCGTTCTCTCCTGCCTGCAGCGTTGGTGCGGCCAATCTTGTAGAAGCGACCTGACTTCAGGAGATAGACATACCCGAGCGCCTCTTCCGCCCTGCCGGACGAGTCAGCATCGGCGTCCACGGGGACAATGCCGACCACGGGCACGCAGAACGAGAGAACGTCGTCGTAGCCGGGGCGGCTCTTGCAGAACGCCGTGAGCTTCTCGGCTAATGCTCTCTTGCTCCCGAGCCGCTGGAAGGTGGCCGAGTGCGGGAACCCCTTGTCGCGCCGCGCCTTGAGTTGTATCTCGGTTCTCTCGGGGAAGCGTCCGATCTCCCTCGCTAGGGACGCGAGCCTTTCCAGCAGGTGTTCCTCGCCGTACCCGATCTGAAGCGTATTCGCCGTCAGGCCCGCCTCTCGTATCGCGTCTCCCCATCTCGCCCAGTACTTGCCTAGCCAGTCTGTTTCCTTGATGCCTGTCTCGGCGTAGAAGCGTTGCCTGCCGAGCGGCACTCCTCCGTTCGCCTTGGCGGTTCGCGCTATTTCCGCGAGTACGTGGGACTTCGTGATCATCGGCGGCGGCAGGTTCGGTCGAGCTACTCGATCACCTGATCCGCCCGCTGCAGGAGGATAGGTACCTCGCTGACCGGCGTCCCCCGCAGAATCGTGTCGACGGTCTCGGCGAGCAAACGGTAAAGCTCGCGGAGGTCGTAGCCGTAAGAGAGGAGGCCGCCGAGCATGGCGAAGGTCGAGAACTCGGAGATCGTAGGGATTCGATTCTTCAAGGCGAGGTCCGCCACGGTCTTTCGGTGGATGCCCATGAAGCGGCTGCGCAACACCAGGGCCCCTTGTGCGCGTCCGGCTCGGAGCGCCGAGAATGCCGGGCCAAAATCCTCGACGCGAAAAACTGACTCGATCAGGAGGCGAATACCCAGCGCCTTCCCACTCGTTTCGGCCGCGCGGACAGCCGCGCTGACCTCAGGTCCTCCCTTAAGGACGCCTGCCCGGGAGAGACCTGGGATGGCCTCTTTCAGGATGGCCAACTGCTTGCCAACCACTTCGGGCTGCAGAGTCTGGGTCCCGGTGACGTTGCTGCCAGGTCTGGCGACGCTGGCTGCGAGCCCGTTCTGTACGAGATCTTCCGCTTCAGACACGACGATCGGGATCGTTCGGGTCACCTTCTGCAGGAGCCTGGCGTGGAGGTCACCTCCGACGACGAAGACATCCACGCGCGATCGCAGCAACTCGGCGGCCAGGTCGGGAATGCGCTCGGGCTGATCACCATAGGTTCGGCGTTCGACAACGAAGTGCTGCCCGTAGACCCAACCAAGCTCTCGCATCCGGTCGTACCATTGCCCCTCGCCCGGTGCGGTCCTCGGCAGCTCGGCAAGGAATGATCCAATCCGGTACACTTTCCCAACCTGCTGCGCCTCGGCCGCGAGCGGCGCGGCGAGGAGGCCGCCAGCGATCGTCCCGATGAACGCCCGTCGGTCCACAAGAACCCCCGCATGACCGCTGATCTAGGAGGGACGGGACGGGGCGGCCAGCGGGTCGAACTTACACCAACGGGGCGAGCGTGTGGACTACGATTTGTTCCTGGAGTCCCAGCCCCGCTCCTCAACTCGATAGTCCCGCTGCTTCACCTTGAGCCACTTGAGCGTGCGCCCGCCCACGTAGGGCGACGCCGGGTCCTTGGCCACGAGCCCCTCGTAGCCGTGCTCGATCACCTGCTGCCATGCCTTGAGCCCGTCGTCCGCGAGGCGGCGCACTGGCAGCACCCTGTCCTGCTCGTCTAGCACGTCCTCGATCACGTTGCGGCGGACGTAGAGCGGCTGGCTTCTGAGATCCTTGCCCCTGACGCATCCGACAAGGAGAACCATTGACGTGAAGCGGGCCATCGACCCGCGGGCCCCATCCGGCCAGCAGGTGATCCTCCCGAAGACCGGCGTGGGCCGCACCGTGGACGCCTCGCCCCAGGTGTTCGCGGCGCTGGACCGCTGCCTCCAGCTCCGGTTCGGCGATCCCGCGCAGGCGCCCGCGGACGCCTATGTGCTCGGTGGGGCGGACGGCCGCCCGCTGGACATCGAGTGGTGGCGTCGGAGCCGCGGCTGGAGCCGGGCCCTGGTCGCGGCCGGGGTGGGGGCGTTCGGGATGTACAGCCTCCGCCACTTCTATGCCTCCCGGCTCCTGGCCGCGAGCGAGCCGCTCGCCTACGTCCAGAAGCAGCTCGGCCACGCCAACCAGAACATGACGCTGAGCCACTACAGCAAGTTCATCCCGGACACCCGGCGGGCCCGGGGCGCGGACCGGCTCATGGCCGAGCTGCTCACCCCGGCCGCAACCGAGCCGCAACCAAACCAGGCCCCACGAGCCCGGACGAGGCTGGACGGAGCCGAGGTCACCGCGCTGCAAGCTGTGATGAAGCCAGACGAAGCCGCGCGAAGCCGGACGAGGCGAACCTAGCCGCAGCGCGTATACTACCCGGGCTCCATGAGCCGTTCCTTCGAGCAGGCCACGCTGGCCGACGCCGTCGGCCGACTCCGTCCGGGGATGAAGGTCCTGCTCCCGGCCGGCTGCGGCGATCCCTCCGCCCTGCTCGCCGAGATCCTGCGGCAGGCCGATCGGCTCGCGCCGCTGACCCTGATGGGCGGCCTCCGCGTCGACGACTACCCGTTCGGCGCGGCGGCCTACACGGGGAAGATCCGCTTCGCGACCTGGCACATGTCGCCGCGGCTCGCGGAGGCGGCGGCCCGGGGCGACGTGGACTTCGTGCCCGCGCGCTACTTCGACACGGTGCGCCTCTTCGCGGCGGGCGGCCCGTGGGCGCCGGACGCGGTGATCGTCCACACCGCGCCGCCGGTGGGCGGCCACCTCTCCCTGGGAGTCTCGGTGAGCTTCACCCTGCCCGCCGCGCGCCGCGCCCCGCTGGTCATCGCCCAGGTGAACGCGCGCATGCCCCGCACCCTCGGCAACGCGTTCCTGCACCGCTCCCAGGTCGACGTGTGGACCGCGGTCGACGCGCCGCTCCTGGAGTACCCGCCGACCCCGGTGGGCGACGTGGAGCGGCGCATCGCGGGTCACGTGGCCGAGCTGATCCCGGACGGCGCCACGCTCCAGATCGGCGTGGGCTCGATCCCGCAGGCGGTCATGGAGGCCCTCGGCGACAAGAAGGACCTGGGGGTGCACTCGCTGCTGGTCGACCACATGCTCCCGCTGGTGCGGAAGGGGGTCATCACCAACGCCCGGAAGCGCCTCCATCCCGGCCGGATGGACGTGGGCGAGATCATGGGCACCGCCGCGCTGTTCGAGTGGAGCCACGAGAACCCGATCGTGAACATGGAGCCGTCCGACGTGGTGCACGACCCGCAGGTGGTGGGCACGCTCGGCGACTTCGTCTCGGTCAACTCCGCCCTCGAGGTGGATCTGCTCGGGCAGGTCAACGCGGAGAGCGTGGACGGCCGGCAGGTGACCGGGATCGGCGGCCAGTTCGACTTCGTGCTGGGCGCGGCGCGCGCGGAGCGGGGCCGCTCGATCATCGCGCTGCCCGCGACGGCGGCGCGGGGCAGCCGGTCGCGCATCGTGGCGCGGCTCGGGGCCGGGGCGCGGGTGACCACGCCGCGCTTCCTCGCCGACTACGTGGTCACCGAGCACGGGGTGGCGGCGCTGCGGGGAAAAAGCGACGCCGGGCGGGCGATGGCGTTGCTCCACATCGCCGACCCGGCGTTCCGGGAGCCGATCGAGCGGGAGATCAGGCCTTGAGCTTGTCGATCTCGGCGAAGACCTCTTGATCCTCCGGGAAGCGGTACGTCACCTGGTTGTCGTAGATCATCTTGTCGTCGGCCTCGACGGTGAAGATGCCCCCGACGCCCTCCCGCAGCTCGGAGTCGATGCCGTACTTGCTCTTGATGGCGGCCTGCAAACTGGAGGCCTGGGGTAGATAGTTTCACTCGCCGCAGTACGTGATCCGGATGTGCATCCGAGTCCTCCTTTTACGCCCTCTGCCAGGCGAAGGGGGATGGCCGACGGTTGCACCAGGGTAGCCGATTCTTGCGGCTGAGTCCACGCGGCCATGTCGGGGACCCATTGGGCGTAGGCACGGAGCAGGACGTTGGCCGAGCGCCAGCCGCCGACCTGCTGGACGTAGACGAGGGGGGCCTGGCGGGACAGCAGGGTCGAAACCATCGTGTGACGGAGCTGCTCGGGCTCGCGGTAGCGGACACCCGCTTGGCTGACGACCCGGTGACACACGCGATGGAGACGGCCCGAGCGAAGGGGCTGGCCGGCATGGGTGAACACGAAGGCCCCGGGGTCGACGGGCGGGCGACCCACGGAGCGGCCCGAGGACTGACCGGCTGAGGAAGGTCGAGCCTGGACGCCAGTCGGGCACATCGTCGAGGACCGGATGGAGGAAACTGACGGTGCGCTCGCGGCCCGTCTTGGTCGGGCCCAGCCGGTGGCGGCTGTAGGGCTGCTGTATGCGACTGTCTTTTCAGCTTTCGGAGCCTTCGTGAAAGTCGCAGCAGCCGCAACGGTCATCATGGCCGTCTTGGGTCTCATCGCCACGGTCGTGTTATTCCCGATTCTGCTTGGTGTCATCATTGGCTCGGTCGTGGCCTATGCCGCCCCACTCGTCGCTGTGCCTCGAGTCTGGCAGTCGGGCCGCAGCCGCGCCGTCAGTATTGGGCTGACATTTGTGCTCGTCGTCGGTTGCGCCGTGGCTGGGTGGGCGCTTGACTTCGCAGCAGCGCGGGCCATCACGTGGACCGTCGATCGCAACCCGTGTGCTGCCTATCGGGCAGGGGTCACCGGCAGCGTTCGGCCGTCTGACGAGTGCTTTCGCCGGCCGGATAGGACGTAGGCTGTACCGTGCCGACCCGCGTCCAGCAGGCCGGTCTCCGTCTGGAGGACGTCCCTCGGCCGTCGCTCGGGCAGATCCTCCGACGGGATCGGCTCGACGCCAAGATGCGACGGGCGCTCGGGCGGTCCTCCGGCGGCGCCGGCCGAAGGGGCCGTGAGACTGTCGATGCTGCGCTAGGAGCTGGGCCTGGCTGAGCCGGCAGCCGCGGCGGTGCCACACCGAGGACAATGCTGCCAGCTCGGATCGAGGGGCGCCTCGCAAGAGGCGCACGTTGTCGCGGGCGCTGGAGCCGTCGAGGGCCCGACTGCCTTGGCGGGTTCTTCGTCCGCCGTATCCGACACGCCCTTCTTGAACTCCTTCATGGACTTGCCGATCGACCCGGCCAGCTCAGGGAGTTTCTTTGCCCCAAAGAGGACCAGCACGATGACGAGACCGACGATTAGGTCCTGGCTACCGAGCATCGCGTTTCCTCCCTGCGCTCGCGACATGTCCAAGGGCAGATCCGACTGCAGGCTCGTTGACCAGCCTACTCCCGTGTCGTGCGTCCGCAACCCCCACGTGGCGGGCCTGCGCTATCCTCCAACGATGGTCCCGCCACGCTGGCCTGACGAGCAGGGTCGCCCACTGCCGACGTAGCCCTTACCACCCGCGCTATCATCTCCTCCATGCCCAGGCCCACTAACGACCGGCAATCCCTTGAGCGAGAGTTGCGAGAGGAGTTGCCGGCTCTGCTCGCGGATAAGGTGCGGCGCCAGCGGCTAGAGTGGCAATCCAGCGGGCGCAGAAGCGGATGGCCGACGTTGAGGCGAGGCTGGCGAGGGTCAGTGCTGAGAGCGGGCCATGATCCCTTACGTTCGTGCCGTTCCAGGGGAGGCCACGTGATGCCCGGTGTCTATGCTGACTTGCGCGGCTTCGTCTTGGCGCACCGTCCTTGCACGGGTCCCCGCCATGCCAATGCCGGGCCGCCGACGGTGGGCGGCTATCGGCTGATCGTCGTCTGTGGGTGCGGAGCCGAGTTCAATCGCTGGGTCACGCTCGACGATACGGACGAAGACTTGCTGAAGTCGGCGCTGCTGGCGTTTGAGAGCTAGCGCCTAGCCTGCTGTCCCACCCGTCCGGGTGTACACTCTCGTCTGCCTCCTGCGGGCTCTCCGGTTGGCGCATCCAGGCGCCACAGCTCGTCGAATCTGGCTTGCTCCGTCCGCAGACAGATTCGACGACACCCGCAGTGTCGCCCTGCATCGTGAGGAGGCTCGTCCATGATCCTCGCCAAAGAACGCCCCTCTCATCCCCATACGCCTGGCTGGGGCATTTCGGGCGGTTCAGGCATCCCCGATGACGAACTGCGGCGGCAGATACGCGCCCGGATATCGGAGGCTCGCCTGCCCGCCGTCGATGGCCTGTGGAAGTCCCACCCAGGAACTGGCCGGCCCTGCATCGTGTGTCGAAAGCCAATAGAACCAATCCAGGTGGAGCGCCAAGTCGATGGCGTGGGGATTGTCCTGATCGCGCACGAGGCTTGTTACATGCTCTGGCAAGAGGAATCGGTGTTGTCCCAGACACCGAGGAGACCGTAGCGAAGAGAACAGCGGCCCGTCAATCAGACAGCGGGTGAAGGCGAAGAAGAAGGCGAAGAGCTAGACGCTACAAGGAGGGCGCGACATGCCCACACGCCCGAATCGCTGTGAAGGCTGCCCCGATCCACCTTCCAACAAACTGCCCATCCGCGAACACGATCTGTACATGCTGGACAGTCCGATCATCGTCGCGTTTCTATGCCCCGACTGCATTGCGATAGACGAGGGTGACGACCGCAATGCGAAGCGGAGGCTTCGGACCCGCGTCAAGAAGCAGCGTGATCTATCATCCCAAAGTCGTCAAGAGCGAGCGGAATGAACGCGCGACGCTAAAAGGGCCCGGTTGAGAGCCCGAACGGGCAGCCGGGCGGCCCCTCCCCTTCGGGCGAAGGCCGGGCGGGGAGGTAGGTCGAGCATGACCACGGGCGCCCAGCCGGCTCTTCTAGACGGGTATACGGGTCAGCTATCGCATCCTTCTAGTCCGTTTCCGTCTTTTCGGCGCGCCCATCGACCCTCCGCTTGGTGGGCGCCCCGGCTTCCGTTGTCTCGCGGGCGGTGCCTTCCGCACCAGCGGAGCCTGCCGCTGCAGAAGTTCGACCGCGTGCCTGTAGAACAGCATGAACGGCTCAGCCGCGTCCCAGTCAAGGCCGTTCTGCACCAAGGCGTGGCCCACCGCTTCGGCTGAAGGCGGCTCGTGGTCGAACGCATAAAGGACGAAATCGTAGAACCGCTGCCAGTCGAGAGGCTGCGGGTCCAATCGGTTGAGATTGGCTGAAAACT
>WNFD01003165.1_pt1 | contig 26684 bp, 24 predicted proteins | sample 5400491 | NCBI WGS metagenome assembly WNFD01 (sample SAMN13153343, study PRJNA577476) | soil metagenome | isolation source: 120 cm saprolite under Douglas fir tree site 2 hole 2 replicate 2 | place: USA:California | collected 2015-04-18
CTCTCGCCCCCCGGACTCTCGCCCATGATGGGCCGGCTCCTGATCCTCGTCGCGGCCGGCGCCGCCGCCGTGACCGCCGGCCAGCTCCTGTCGCTCACGGTCCAGCAGATGGTGCTCTCGGGCGGACAAGACTGGCCCATCCGCCTCGTGCTCGGCACGGCCTACTTCCAGGCGAGCGCGCTCCGAGTGCTGATCTGTGGCGCGCTCGTGGTGGGGGCGCTCCGGCTGCGGCGGCGTCCCGACGCGCCTGGCTGGTGGGCCGTCATGGTGGCGTTGACGGTGGCGCTCGCCGCCACCGCGGCGGCGATCAGCCACGCGGCCGCGCGCCTCCAGCACGGGGGCGTCCTGTTTTTCGTGGACGCCGTGCATCAGTATGCCGCCTCCGTCTGGGTGGGCGGCCTCATGCATCTGACGGTCGCGGCCTACGGGCGCGGCGGGGATGCGTGGCCGGCGCTCCTGCTCAAGCGCTTCTCGTCCATGGCGCTCTGCTCGGTGGCCGTCCTCGTCGCGGCCGGCCTCGGGCTGACCTATTACTACGTGGACGGCGTCCCGGGCTTCACCGGCACGGCGTACGGAATGATGGTAGGGACGAAGATGATGGTGCTCGCGCTCATCCTGGTGTTGGGAGCGCTCAACTTCTTCGTCGTGCGGCGGCTGTCCTCGGCCGACCCGGTCTCGCTGCTCCGCCTGCGCCGCTTCGTGGAGGTCGAGCTTGGCCTCGGTATTACCGTGCTCTTCGCCGCGGCGTCGCTCACCTCGCTGCCGCCCGCCGTGGACGTGGTCAACGACCGTGCCACACTCGCCGAAGTCGCTCACGTCTTCACGCCGCGCGTGCCGTCCTTCACCTCGTCACGGCTCGCCGACATGCCCCTCGAGGATCGCGAGGCTCCGCGCAACGACGCGGACAGGCAGTGGAGCGAGTTCAACCACCACATGGCCGGCCTGATCGTCCTGATCATGGGCACCCTCGCCGTCCTGTACCGCACGGGCTTGGTGCCGTGGGCGCGACATTGGCCCCTCGTCTTCTTCACGCTGGCGGCCTTCCTGCTGGTGCGCAATGATCCCGGCTCCTGGCCATTGGGTCCGCAGGGCTTCTGGGAGGGCATGGGCTACTCGGAGGTGGTGCAGCACCGCATATTCGTGCTTCTCGTGCTGGGGTTCGGCACGTTCGAGTGGATGGTGCGTACCGGCCGGATCCGCTCGCCGCGGGCGGCGCTGGTCTTTCCCATCCTCTGCTCGGTCGGGGGGACGCTGGCTCGAGCTCAGGCTGCCGCCCAGTGAGAGGGCGCTGCCGGGGAAGGTATGGTCGGTCGGCCTCGCTCTTGTGGGCGTGATGTTGTTGCTGTACCGCGAGAGCTAGCAAGCAGCGGAAAGTCGCAGGGCGTCGAGAAGGGTCCAGATGCGAGGCGGCGCCCGAAGGCAGTATGCGAGGCGTACTCCTGTACGTTGAGCGTGCTGCCGAGGGCGCCCCAACATGTAACTACGTCTGGGTCGCAGATGGGCCCTTATCGGCGCCCTGCTAGACGGCTTCGAGTAGCAGTCCGGTCAGGTAGCGGGATTCAGGGATAGTCAAGAGAACGGGGTGGTCGCGGCTTTGGCTCAGGGTTTGGAGGACGCGGACGGCAATGCCTGCGTCGCCGGCTGCTTCGCGGCAGATGTCCTCGAAGAGTCCAGGGGTGATGTGGTGGGAGCAGGAGAAGGTTGCGACCACGCCGCCGGGCTCGAGGAGCCTGAGCCCGCGCATGTTGATCTCCTTGTAGCCGCGCGCCGCCGCGTCGATCGAGTCCTTCCGCCGGGTGAAGGGGGGAGGATCGAGGACGACTACGCCGAAGCGCTCGCCCGCCGCCTCGAGACCCCTGAGGAGATCGAAGGCATTGCCCTCCCTGAGCAGGGCCCGGTCCGCGGCGCCGTTCAGCTCGAGGTTCCGTCGCGCGAGCGCGAGCGCGTCGGCGGACGAGTCGAGCAGGAGCGCCTGGGTCGCGCCGGATCGGAGCGCGTGGCAGGCGAAGGCGCCCGAGAAGCAGAAAGCGTCGAGCATTCGCCGGCCGGCAGCATGCCGAGCCACGAGGATGCGGTTCTCGGCCTGGTCGAGGTAGAGGCCGGTCTTGTGGCCCGCGCCAGGGGTGACGCCGAAGCGGCAGTTGCCCTCGGTGATCACCAGCTCGATTCCGGCGGGGTCCTGGCGCGCCTCGAATCCTTCGAGGCGCGCCGCGGTCGTCTCATCGAGCCGGTGGATGCCGCCGTTCGGGAAGAGTCGCGCGAGGGCCGCGGAGATCCACTCCGCTGCCCTGAACATCCCGAGCGTCAGGCACTGGACCACGCTCACTGGGCCATAGCGGTCCACGACGAGGCCGGGCAGCCCGTCTGCCTCGCTCCAGCAGAGGCGATAGGCGTCAGAGATCAGGCCCGCCGTCCGGCGGTACTCCCAGGCGGCCTCGAGCCCGCGCATGAAGAATCCGGCGTCGATGGCCTCGTCACGCCGAGTGAGCAGGCGGCAGCAGAGCGACGGGCGGGGGTTGTAGAAGCCCTGGCCGAGATATCGGCCGCCCGAATCAAGCACCTCGACGGCCTCGCCGGCCTGGGAGAAGCCCTTGAGGTCGGCGATCTGGCTCCGGTAAATCCACGGGTGCCCGGCGTTGACTCGCTGCTCGGCGCCGCGCTTGAGAACGAGCCTGGCCACGGGAGCAGGCGCGCCCCTTTATCTTTTCCGGAGGACGACGACCATGAGCAGGGGGTGGTGAGCGCGATCGAGCTTCAAACGGGGCTTGAAGCCGTAGAACCACTCGACCAGGTCGAAGCCGCCCGCCAAGGCGACGAGGGCCCGGAGCTCCTGTGGAAAGACCATGCGCGAAGCGTGGCGCTGGTGGTAGACGTGGCGGCGCCCGTTTTCGTGAGCCTCGAGCTCCATGTCCTCGTAGAACGTCTGCGTCACCGGATTGAGGTCCTTGAGGGCCTCGAACGTCGCGCGCACCGTTGCCCGCCCGCGTTGCCTGGTCCACGACCAGCGCCGGGCCGGGTCCGTCCACGATGAGCACATGTAGCGGTCGAAGACGTAGACCCCGCCCTTGCGGACGGCCTTGGCCACGCAACGGAAGTGGGCGAGGATGGCCTCATTCGTGAGCAGGTGTCCCTGCGAGTCCTGCATGCAGATGGCGGCGTCCACCGGCTTGGGCAGCTTGAAGCGGGTCATGTCCGCCACGTGCAGACTCACGCCGAGGCTCTCCTCCGCCGCCCTTTGCCGGAGGAAGTCGATGTTCTCGGGGGAGAGATCGAGGCCGGACATCCGGTAGCCCCGGCGGCCGAGCCTGATCAGGTGCGGGCCCGTGCCGCAGGCGATGTCGAGCACGGCCTTGACGGGGCGCTTGGCGTAACGGCGGAAGCAGTGGGCGAGGAAGTCCACCTCTTGCTTCCGGTTCATGTCGAAAGCGATCTCGTAGTAGCGCGGCGCCGAGTACTGCCCGCGTTCGCTCACTTTCCCCACCACGTCAGGATCGCCTCCCGCAGGATCCAGGAGGCCGTGATGCCCGTGCGGCCGGATGGGTCGAAAGCGTGGGCGACCTCCATGAGATCGGTACCCACGATGGTGCAGGGCTCGAGCAGCCTGATGATCTCGATCAGCTCCGAAGCCCGGAGCCCGCAGGGCTCGGGCGCCCCCGTTCCGGGCGCTTCCGACGGGTCGAGCACGTCCACGTCCATGGTCACGTAGAGCGGGTGCCGGCTGAGCTCGGGCAGGAGGCTCCGAACCGCCTCGACCGGGTGTATTGCGTGGGCCGGATAGAGGTGCGGCACCTTCCGCCTGTACTCTTCCCGCGCGCCCGTCCGCATCCCGACCTGGTAGACCCGCTCGGGCGCCACCACATCCATCACCCTGGCCATCGCCGAGGCGTAGTTGTAGCGCTCACCCAGGAATTCCTCTCTCAAATCGGGATGGGCGTCCAGCTGGAGGATGCGCAGCTCGGGGACGGCCGGAGCCAGCACCTCGATCACGGGCAGCGTCGCCGTGTGATCGCCTCCCAGCATGACGGTCAGGAGGCCGGGATGCCAGAAGCCGCGGACTTCTTCACGGGCCCGGGCCAGCCGCTCGCGGGGGCTGCCGCCACCGAGCTCGCAGTCGCCCAGGTCGGCCATGCCGAGGTCTTCCAGATCCCGCTCGAGGAAGGGCGAATAGGTCTCGATGGAGTCCGAGGCGATCCTGAGGTCGCGCGGGCCCTGGTCTGCTCCCGTGCGGAGGTTGACCGAGCCTTCGAAGGGAATGCCAAAGAGGACGATGCGGGCCTCCGGGTACGGAGCCCGGCACGCGATGAAGCGTGGGTCTGCTAGCTTCAAAAACTAGACGATGTCGTCGTCGGAGAGCAGCGTCACGGCCGCGAGGGCGCAGCCGGTGCGCTCGACGCGATGCTCGACGGCGCAGACCTTCATGTCACGCACCGTCCAACCGCGAGCCCTGAAGGCCTCTTCCAGCATGTGGACGATGGCGCGCTCGGCCTCTTCCCGTGTGGCCTTGTCGTGAAACTCCATGATCACGCCATTGGCCTTCGGATCGGTGGGGCGGGCCCAGCCGACGGCCGCGGTCACGACCTCTCCGGGCACCTCACTGGTCATGGCGGCGTACGCCGTGGGCACGATCGCGCCCGGGCGGAGCCGGGGCAGATCGACGACGGCGGTCTCGGGCGGCAGGATGGAGGAAACCTTGACGAGATTGATATTGCCGATGCCCGCCGCCAGGAGGGCGTTGTCGAAGGCGTTGAGCGGGGTCGTGCCCTCAGCGCTTCCGGACGTCGTGGCTGCCTTGGTCACCGGTTTCCAGCCCATTCGCTCCTCCTCGCCTCCTTCGCTTGAGGTGAAGTGCCGGTAAAAATTTTATTCGCTCATGTTAGCGGCTCGCGAGTGGAACGCAAGAGAAAAGTGGCCCCCGACCGGCTTCCGATCACTCGGGCGGGTGCCTCACGGCCGCTCCGCGGCGGCTCGTTCAGGCGCTCCGTGACCGCCGCCGCTGCCCGCGGCGGGCCCCGTGGCCTCGCCGAGCGTTTCCCGACGGGGCATTTTTTCCTTGCAATGCCAAAAACATGGCCCTACATTCAGAAAAATCGCACTCGCGAGTTTTTTGCGAGCGAACGACCAACGGAGAGGAGGGAAAGAGTGCAAGCACTGGGGCGACACCTGCTGCTCGAGTTGTTCGACTGCGACGCCGAGGCTCTCAACAGCCTCGAGACCGTCAAGGTGTCGATGGTGGAGGCGGCCAAGCGCGCTCAGGCCACCATCATCGACGTGGTATTTCACGAGTTCAACCCGTTCGGCATCAGCGGCGTCGTCGTCATCGCCGAATCGCATCTCGCCATCCACACCTGGCCGGAGTACCGCTACGCCGCGGTTGACATCTTCTCCTGCGGCGACGTGCTCCAGCCCCAGACGGCGGCCGACTATCTCGTGGAACAGCTCGGCGCGGCGCGTGCTTCCGTCGTCGAGCTCCAGCGCGGCATCTTCCTCCAGTCCTCCCCCATGCCCCACAAGCCGGCCGGCGCCCGGGTGCCAGGCGGTGCCAAGGTTATTGTCGGCGGATGAGTGGTCCCCCGCAGTACAAGTGGTTCTTTGAGAGCACGACGCCCGTCGAAGGCCACATGCACGCCATCGCCCGCACCATCGCCACCCGCCAGACCAAGTTCCAGTTCATGGAGATCTTCGAGACGCATTCCTACGGCAAAGTCCTGGTCCTCGACGGCCGGATCCAGTCCAGCCAGCACGACGAGTTCATCTACCACGAGATCCTGGTCCAGCCGGGTCTCCTCGCCCACCCGAAGCCGGTACGCGCCATGGTCATCGGCGGCGGCGAGGGCGCCACGGTCCGGGAGATCCTGCGGCATTCGACCATCACCGACTGCCTGATGGTGGACATCGACGGCGAGGTGGTCGATGAGTGCAAGAAGCACCTGCCCGAGATGCACCAGGGCGCCTTCGAGGACACGCGCACGCGTCTGCTCCACGAGGACGCCCGCGCCTACCTCGAGAAGACCAAGGAGCGCTTCGACCTGATCGTGGTGGACCTGCCGGAGCCGCTCGAGGAGGGCCCGGCCTGTCTGCTCTTCACGACGGAGTTCTACACCCTGATCCGTGACCGGCTGACGGACGACGGGGTCATGACCATGCAGGCGGGCATGACGAAGATCAACGAGCTGTTCTTCTACGGCGCCGTCTACCGGACTCTCCACGAAGTCTTCCCGGTCGTCGCGCCGTACCAGGGCTTCATCTCCTGCTTTGGGACTCCGTGGGGCTTCATCCTGGCCTCCAAGGGCACCGACCCGCGCACACAGACGGCCGCCGACATCGACGCTTTGATAGCCTCGCGCATGAACCCGGACGTCCTCGGCTACTGGAACGGCGCCGCGCACCTGCACTCGTTCAACCTGCCCAAGTTCCTGACCAATGCCCTGGCCACGAACGACCGGGTCATTACGGACAAGAACCCGCTTATCGTCAGCTGAGCAGCAAGCTGAGCAGCAAGCCAACGCTCGTCCTCGCTTCCGCCTCTCCCCGCCGCCAGGATCTCCTGGCGGGGCTCGGAATCCCGTTCACCGTGCGGCCGAGCCGCATCGCGGAAGTCCATCCGCCCGGGCCGCCCGCCTCGGCAGTGGCCGCCGTCGCGCGGGACAAGGCGCGCGCCGTCGCGCGCGAGTGGAGCGGGGGTCCGGCGGTTGTCCTGGGTGCCGACACCGAGGTGGTTCTGGACGGTCGCTATCTGGGCAAGCCCCGCGACGCGGCCGACGCCGCCCTCATGCTTCGGGCGCTCGGTGGCCGCACCCACGAGGTCGTCACCGGCGTGGCCCTGGTCGAGGCGCCGTCGGGCCGGGAGGAGACCATCGCCGTGACGACGCGGGTGACCATGATCGCCGCCGGCGACGACGAGATCGCGGCCTACGTGGCAACCGGCGAGCCGCTCGACAAGGCGGGCGCCTATGCTGTCCAGGGGCAGGGCGGTCACCTGGTTGCCAGGGTGGACGGCTGCTTCACCAACGTGGTCGGTTTGCCCGTTGAGGCGACCCGAAGACTGCTGGAGCGGTGGGGGGTCGTCTAACGGGGCGGCGATTCTCCCGCGCCGGCCGCCCGCTCCAGCAGCCCGGTGAGGAGCAGGGGAGACCAGCGCCACCAGGGCAGCTTGACGGCCGCGGGCAGCGGGGAACGCTCGCGGGCTTGGGCGAGGCTGGCCTTGAGCATGTCTTCCGTGACCCGGCCGCGCGGCAGGTAGCTCTGCCTGGCGCCGGTCACACGCACCGCAAAGTCTTCAGCCCCGCCCGTGACAGATGCCGGCAGGACGGACGCGAGCGCCCCGGCCGGGGTCTCGACCACCTTGGCGACGGCGCGGAGCAGGGCACGGGACAGCGCTGCGAGCTCCTGGTCGTCGCGCTTTCCGTCGGCCCGGACGAACACGGCCGCGTGGACCGTCTCGGCTCCGAGCCAGCGGGCGGCATCGGAGCGGCTGCGCAGATCGGCGAGGACGAACGCCGTGCGGTCCTCCACCAGCCGCGTGACCCAGGGATCCGCCATGACGCCGGCCGCCACCTCGCCCTGCGCGAGCGCGCCGGCGAGCCCGCGGTTGGAAAAGCTCCGGAGCGGCACCTGGTGGATTTTCACACCCGCCCGCGACAAGATCGTGGCGAGCATCGCCTGCTCGGGCGTGCCGACGCCGGGCAGGCCCACAAGCTGGCCGCGCAGCTCGGCGGGGGAACGGATGGTGTCCTTGTGATTCGGAGAAAGCAGAACGGCCACGGGCGCGGCGGCCGTGAGCCCGAAGAGCAGCGGCGGCGGCGATCCGTTGACGTGACCGAGACGGTACGCGGCGTCCAGCGAGGTGGCGGCGACGTCTGCGCGGCCGCGCGCCAGAGACAGCGCGGCATCGCTCTCCGACTGTTCTACCTTGAGCGTGACGTCGACCTTTTCGCTGGCGAAATAACCCTCGGCCTGGGCGACGTGCAGAGGCAGGTACTCGGGCGAGGTCGCCGGTCCCGCCACGGCGATGGTGATCGCCGCCCAGAGTCCCAAGCACGCTCCCGTCATCGAGCCTCCCTGTGAGCCTGCGCAGCCGTCTCCTGCGCCTCCACACGGCTCTCTACGCCCGCTACGGCCCTCAGGACTGGTGGCCTGCGCGGAGCCGCTTCGAAGTCGCCGTGGGTGCCGTGCTGACCCAGCATACCGCCTGGACAGGCGTCGCGCGGGCGATCGGCAATCTCCGCGCCGCGCGGCGGCTCGCGCCCGGGCGGCTCCGCCGGCTGCCGCTCCCGCGGCTGGGACGGCTCATCCGCCCCGCGGGGACCTGGCGCCTCAAGGCGCGCCGCCTTCGCGCGCTCGCAGACTTCTTCCTGGAGCGGGCCGGCGGCCGCGTCGAGCGGCTGCGCGGGGCGCCGCTCGAGACTCTCAGATCTCAGCTTTTCGCGGTGCGAGGCATAGGACCTGAGACGGCCGACGCCATCCTGCTCTACGCCCTGGGGCGGCCCGTCTTCGTCGCCGACGCCTACGCGCGCCGCGTGCTCTCCCGCCACCGAATCGTGCCTGCCAAGATCGGCTACGAAGCGCTCAGGCGCCATGTCGAGACGCACCTGCCCCGCGACCCGGCGCTCTTCAACGAGCTCCACGCGCTCCTGGTGACCGTCGCCAAGGCTCACTGCCGGGCGCGACCCCGCTGCGAGGGCTGTCCGCTGCGTTTCGACCTCAGGGGACGGCGACCTCGCGAATGATCCTGGCGAGGCGTTGAGCGGCGTCCGGGACCGCGAGGGCCCGCGCCCGCGCCCCCATCGCCAGGAGACCCGCGCGATCCGCCAGGAGGTGCGTGAGGGTGTCCACGAGCCTCTCAGGCGTGAGTTCGCCCTGTGGAAGGACCACGGCGCCTCCCGCGGCCTCTACGAGCCTGGCATTGGCCGTCTGCTCGTCACCTCTCGCCCCGGGCAGCGGGACGAAGACGGCCGGCACGCCGAGCCCGCAGCACTCGGTGACCGTGCCCGCACCGCTGCGCCCCACGAGCAACGCGGCCGCCGCGTAGACATCGCGGAGCTCGGCGCCCACATACGGCGTCACGGCATAGCGCGCCCTGGAGGCCGGCGGCAGGGCGCCGGACAGCTCCTGGAGCCAGGCGTGATCGCCCGTCTCGGCGCTGTCGCCGCACTGGTGGAGGATCTGACAGATCGCGAGGAGTCGCGGCAGCGCTTTGCCCACCACCCGGTTGATCCGGTGAGAACCCTGGGCGCCGCCCGTGACATAGACCAGCGGCACGGCCGCGTCGAAGCCGAACTGTGCGAGCGCGCCTTCGCGGCTGCCTCCCAGGACTTCGCGTCTCACCGGATTGCCCGTCACGACGACCCGGTCCGCCGGAAAGCCGCCGCCCGCGGACGGGAACGAGACCGCGATGCGCGCCGCGAAGCGTGCCGTGATGCGGTTGGCGAGGCCCGGAACCGCCGTTTGCTCGTGAACCACGACGGGAATGCCGAGCGCGCGGGCCGCGAGAGCGGGCGGCACGCTGACGAAGCCGCCCGCCGAGAAGAGCACGGCCGGTCTCAGGCGTCCCAATAGACTTCTCGACTGCACGAAGCCGGCGGGCACGCGCAGGAGAAGATCGGTGACGTTCTTGCGGTCCCAGTAGCGGCGGAGCTTGCCCGTCGAGATGGAATAGAAGGGCACGCCCGCCTCGGGCACGCGCCGGGCTTCGATGCCCTCGTGGCTGCCGATCCAGTGGACCTCCGCCCCGCCGGCGGCGAGCGCCTCCGCCACCGCCAGCCCCGCGCTCGTGTGTCCGCCGGTGCCGCCGCCGGCGATGACGACGCGCACGCCGATCAGCAGCCCTGGCCCGAGACCGGGCTCGTCGGCGGCGCGTCGCCCGTGGCTTCACATCGGGTGACGGTGCCCTCCGGCGTGGCGAAGAGCGAGGCGGAAAGGCCCTTGGCGTTGCCGCCCACGCCGGCGATGGAGACCTGGCCGATGGGCCCGGGCGGGCTGCCGCTCATGCTGATCTGGGCCACGGTGACCTGCCAGCGGCCGTCGGCGGTGATCCCGGTCGGTCCAACCCCGGCGTTCCCCGAGACGTCGGCGAACGAGCACGAGCCACCGCCGCCGGCCATGCTCTTGCGCTGCGCGCAGAGGGTCAGCGCCGACATGGAGCGCGCGAGGAGCGCGTGGGCCTCGGCGAGCCGGGCGGCCTGGTCGGGACGGACGCTCTCCGGCGGACCGTCGCGCGTCAGCGGCTCCATGCTCGCCCGGAAGTACCCCTGGAGCATGACCCCGGTGAGCGTGGCGACGATCACGAGAGAGATCAGGAGCGAGATCAGACCGAAGCCGCGCGGCATGCGCCTACCGCCGCTCGAGGGCGAGGTCGATCAGGCGCGAGATCAGCTCGGTGTAGGAGATGCCCGACGCCTCCCAGAGCTTGGGGTAGGCACTGGTGGCCGTGAAGCCGGGCAGGGTGTTGATCTCGTTGACGAGCACGTTCGCTTCGCCCTCGATGAAGAAGTCCACGCGCGCGAGCCCGGCGCAGTCGATGGCGCGGAAGGCCTCGAGCGCGAGCTCGCGTACCCGCCGGGTCAGCTCGGGTCCGAGCGGCGCCGGCACCTTGAAGGTCGTGTGCCCGGCGCCGTACTTGGTCTCGTAGTCGTACCATTCGCCCGCGTAGCAGACCTCGCCCGGCAGGGAAGCCTGCGGCTGGTCGTTGCCGAGCACGGCCACCTCGACCTCACGCCCCTGCACCGCGCGCTCGACGAGGATGCGGCGGTCGTATCCGGCGGCCAGCGCCAGCGCGGCGGGCAGATCTTCGGGCGCCTTGACCTTGCTGATGCCGACGCTCGAGCCGAGATTGGCGGGCTTGGCGAAACATGGGAAGCCGATGGCCTCCCCGACCGCGCGCTCGACCGCGGCGGGATCACGCCGCCACTCGTGGCGCTTCACGGCGAGATAGTCCACGACGGGCAGGCCGTGGGCGCGGAACATGTCCTTCATGGCGACCTTATCCATGCCGACGGCCGAGGCGAGCACGCCCGCGCCCACGTAGGGCAGCCCCGCCAGCTCGAGCAGACCCTGGATGGTGCCGTCCTCGCCGCGCGGGCCGTGGAGCATGATCCAGACCACGTCGAGCCGCTCGCGCAGTCCCGGCGGCAGGCTCTCGGTCGACTCCATGCGCTGGAGCGCCGTGGTCGTGCCGACGTTCCCCGCGCGCACCGCCAGCGACTGCTTGACCGACGCTTCGGTTCCCCCCTCGCCGAGCGCTTTGCCCGCGGCCTCCTGGGCGAGCGCCCGGAGCGGATCGCCCCCCACGAGCCATCGCCCTTCGCGGTTGATGCCGATCTGCACCGGCTCGAAGCGCTCGCGGTCGATCGCGGCCATCACAGAGGCCGCGCCGGCGAGCGAGACCTCGTGCTCGCCCGATTCGCCGCCGAAGACCACGCCCACCCGCAGCTTCTTCGCCATTGCCCTACTCTAAACCTGCCGAGGCCTGCGCGTGAACTCCTTGAAGCCGACCGTGAGCGGGCCGAGGAGCGCGACGATGCCGAGCAGCCCGAAGCCCCAGATCCATTTGCCGCCGCCCGAGGCGCCCCATCGAGGCGCCCAGTCGAGGACCAAGCCGACGGCCCACGGTGAGAGCGCGCCGGCCGTGAACCCCACCGTGGACTGGAGCGCCATGGTCCTGCCGAGATAGGCGGGCTCGGCCGCGTCGGCGATGCCCGTCGAGACGATGGCCGACTCGGAGGTGATGAGGACGCCGTAGAGAAGGCCGAGGGCCACGAGTGCGGGGAAAGGCCAGCCAAGCCCCCAGCCGATGGCGAGAGAGCAGCAGGCCGAGAGCAGCATGAGCACGCTGATCGGCTTCGCCCGTCCGAAGCGGTCGGACAGGAGCCCGGTGAAGGGGTGGGGCAGGGCGCCGATGGCCAGCACCGCCGAGGCGGCCAGCGCCGCGCGTTGATTCGCCTCGGCGAGCACCGCGCCGGAGGCGACGAGGCTCGCGGTGAAAAAGGGCACGATCCAGCCGCGCATGCCCATGAGCTCGAACGTGTGCGCGCCGTACGCCGTGATGAGGCGCACGGCGGCGCGGTTCTTCAGCACCGGGCCGAGGCGCTCCTGCTTCGGGCCGGGCGCGGCAGCCGCGGGCACGGCCGCCATTCCCCGGGGCAGGACGAAGAAGCCGATCGCGCCAGCGAGGAATGGCCCAGCCGCCGTCAGCGCGAAGGCCCAGCGCCAGCCCCAGAGGCCATTGGCCCAGCCGGTGACGAAGAGGGACACCGCGGTGCCGAGCGTGAACGTGCCGATATAGCAGCCCATCGCGAAGCCGCGGCCTCCATGGGCGAACCGCTCCGCCACCATGCGCATGCCCGGCATGTAGGTGCCGGCCAGGCCGAGGCCCACGGCGCCGCGCAGGAGCACCGCGGAGAGAAAACCGTCGGCCCAGCAGGCGAAGCCCACGCTCGCGGCTGCCGTCCAGAACGCGCTCGCGAGGTAGATGCGGCGCGGCGGCATGTAGTCCGTGAGTGTCGCGAGGATCATGACCGCGCCGATATAGCCGAACTGGTAGAACGAGACGATCAGCCCCGCCTCGCTGTTGCTGAGCCCCCACTCCCGCTGGAGGAGGGGCAGGAGTGCGGAGAAGTTCGAGAAGACCAGGAGCGTGCCGAGCTCGGAGGCGCAGATGGCCGCGAGCCAGGCGCGGTCGCTCACCGCTTGCCCTGTTGCTCCCGCCACTTCCTCCACGCATCGAGGCGCGCCGCCAATTCCTTTTCGAGCCCGCGGTCCACGGGCCTGTAGTAGACGCGGCCGCGCAGGGCGTCGGGCAGGTGCTCCTGGTCCACGCGCGCCTCTGCCGCGTCATGCGCGTACTGATAGCCCTTGCCGTAGCCCTGGTTGGCCATGAGCCCGGTCGGGGCATTGCGGAGGTGGAGCGGCACGGGCTCGGCGGGCTTGTCCTGGATGTCCTGCTTGACCTGATTCCACGCGGCGTAGACCGCGTTGGACTTCGGCGCGAGCGCCAGGTAACAGGTCGCCTGGGCCAGCGCGAGCTCTCCCTCGGGCGAGCCCAGGAAGTGATAGGACTCCTTGGCGTCGAGGGCCACGCGCAGCGCCTGCGGGTCCGCGTTGCCCACGTCCTCCGAGGCGAAGCGCACGAGCCGCCGCGCGATGTAGAGCGCGTCCTCGCCGGCTTCCAGCATGCGGCCGAGCCAGTAGAGCGCTCCGTCCGGGTCGGAGTCGCGCAGCGACTTGTGGAGGGCCGAGATCAGGTTGTAGTGCTCCTCGCCCGACTTGTCGTAGAGGAGGGTCTTCTTCTGAACGGCGTCGCGGATCGCGACCTCGGTCACCGCGCCTCCGTGCAGCGTCACGGCCAGCTCGAGAATGTTGAGCGCGCCGCGCGCGTCGCCTCCCGACAGCCGCGCGATGAGCCGCAGCGAGTCGGTGTCCGCGGTGGCGCCGGTGGCACCGAGGCCGCGATCGGGATCGCGGAGCGCGCGCTCGAGGATGGCCACGATGTCGTCCTCGGAGAGCGGCTGGAGCGTGTAGACGCGGCAGCGCGACAGGAGCGCCGCGTTGACCTCGAAGGACGGGTTCTCCGTGGTGGCGCCGATGAGGGTCAGCGTGCCCTTTTCGACGTGGGGCAGGAAGGCGTCCTGCTGGCCCTTGTTGAAGCGGTGGATCTCGTCCACGAAGAGGATGGTGCGCTTGCCGCCCCGGGCGCGGTCCGCCTGGGCCTCGGCCACCACCTGGCGGATTTCCTTGACGCCCGCGAGCACGGCCGAGAAGGGGACGAAGCGCGCGCCCGCGACCTGTGCCATGAGGAAGGCGAGCGTCGTCTTGCCGGTGCCGGGAGGCCCCCAGAGAATCATGGAGTGGAGCTGCCCCTCCTCGAGCGCACGGCGGAGGACCTTGCCCGGACCGATCAGGTGCTGCTGGCCCACGACCTCGTCGAGGGTGCGCGGACGGATGCGATCCGCGAGCGGGGCGGGAGCGGCCGGGGTGGCGGACGGCGGAGGATCGAAAAGATCCACGGCGGGATTATACGCCGCGCCACCGGTCAGGCGAGTGCGACGGGGAGGTCGAGGAGCGAGCTGATGCGGGCCGCGACGCCGACGCCGCGGCGCTCGAGCTCGGCCGCGTCCGCGCGGTAGGCGATGAAGGGCACGCCGCCCGCCTGGGCGGCGAGTCCATCGACCCAGGCGTCGCCGACCATGACGATGTGGGGCGCCTCGGGCCAGCGCTCGCGGACCACGCGGAGGCCGTCGGGATCGGGCTTGAGCGCGGTGACGTCGTCGCGGGTCACGACCAGGTCCAGGTGGCAGAGCAGGTCGAAGCGGGCCAGGACAAAGTCGGCGACCACCCGGTCGTTGTTGGTCCAGATGGCCGTGGCGAAGCCCAGATCTCTCATCGCGGTAAGCGCCTCGATCGCGAAGGGCTCGAGCACGGCCTGCTCCATGGCGCGTCGCTCGTGGGCCTGCGGAATGGCGAGAATCTCCGTTTCGAGATGCGCGGCTTGGGCCCGCACGAAAGCGAACAGCTCGGGTCCTGACCAGCGGAGCTCACGTCGCGGCAGGGGCAGACCCCGCTCGCGCACGAAGGCTTCCATATCGCGCCCCACCGTCTTCATGTCGAGCGGCGAGCTGACGAGCGTGTGGTCGAGGTCGAAGACGCAGACGGGCGGGCTCTGCGTCATGCCTCAGCCGCCGTGCGCCGGCTCGCCGTCGGGCTGGCTGAGGAGGTCGCGCAGCAGCTCGATACCTCCCCGGTCGAGCGTCCGGTCGGCCACGATCAGCTCCACGTCCTTCGGCAGGCTGTGGCGAATGCGCGCGGCGGCCTGCTCGGAGCAGACGACGGTGCGGGTCTTCTCGAGCATGCGGTCCAGCGACCAGGCGTCGTCCGTGGAGGCGAGCACCGGGGTGACGTGCATGAGCCCCGCCGACTGGACGGAGCGAAGCAGGTTCTGACCGCCCGTGGCCGTGGTGCAAACGAGGCCGACGGTCGATCCCTCGGGCAGCTCGGTCAGTCGCAGCAGCGTCTTGATGCTGGCCTCGGCCAGCAGCGCGACCGCGGGCGGACCGTCCGGAGGCAGCACGCGCCTGACCTCATGGATGTGGAAGAAGGTCGTGATCACGGCCCGGTAACCCTTCAAGAAGCCGGGATCGCGGGCGGCCTTCGCCTCGAACTCGTGGACCAGCATGCGGTCCACGTGGAGCGGTAGCTCCGCCTCGAGCTCGTCCCGGTAGCGCGCCAGCTCCGCGTCGTTGCACTCGACCAGCACGGCCCGACGGCGCGCGACCTTGCCCACGCGGTCGACCGGCGCGCTCGAGGCCAGCGCCGCCAGGAATTCATCCTGGGTGAAACCGAGCCGGCGCACTCGCTCGAGGCTTTCGCCGACCAAGCGCTCGAGGCTCCGCGCCGCTCGGCCCTCGCGCGTGGGACGGTCGGCCACGAAGGTGCCGCGCCCCTGCTGCCCTTCCACATAGCCGTCTCGCTCGAGGTCGGCCAGGGCGCGGGCCACCGTGTTGGGATTGATCCGGAGGAAGCCCGCCAACTGCCGCACCGTCGGTAGCTGCATGCCGTGCTTGAGGGCGCCCGTGGAAATCAAGTGGCGGATTTGCGTCATGAGCTGCACGTGCACGGGTACAGCGCTCTTCCGATTGACCCGGAGTCCCGACGGAGGCGCTATGCGTGACGACTCGCGCGCCATGGGACTCGGCTAGGCTGTGGCTCGTCGCGGGCCGGCAGCACCTTTGGCGGTCCGACCCGCCAGCGAGCGGCCCAGCCTGATCAGGGCGAGCCCGATGGTCACCCGCAGGGGCTCAGGGGCCGGGCGTGTGGTGCCCATCAACCTCGCCACCGTCGCCATGTTCCGGGCCTCTCTCAGCCGGTCTTTCGCGATCTGCTCCGCCAGATACACATTCATCACGTCCGCCTCCTCTCGGGCCTCCGCCCCTCCACGATGTCCGTAATAGTGTACTGGTATATTCATACACTATAACCCTCCCAAATGCAACCCTTGACCTCCAGCCGCCCCAGAAGGTCGAGAAGGGTCCCGATGCGAGGTGGCGCCCGAAGGCCGGGGGACGAGGTGTAGTCCCTCTACGTTGAGCCCCCGGTCGAGGGCGCCAACGAAGCAGCTGGGCCCTTGAGGTGGAGCGGGCCCAGGGCGGCGAGAAGGGTCCAGATGCGAGGCGGCGCCCGAAGGCCCGGGGGCGAGGCGTAGTCTCTCTACGTTGAGCCCCCGGTCGAGGGCGCCAACGAAGCAGCTGGGCCCTTATCGGCGGCCTGGGGGGGGCTAGACGAGCCAGTGGAGTAGGGCCGTCGCGAGCGACAGGAAGATCGTGACGCCCAGAACGTCCTGGAAGGCGGTCTCGAAGGGACCGGCGGTCAGGGCTGGGTCGAATCCGAGATGCTTGGACAGCATCGGGATCGCGGTGCCCGCGCAGCCAGAGAGATTGACCGAGACGAACATGGACGTGGCGACCACGAGCCCGAAGGTGAGGGAATGCCACAAGAGTCCGATCAGGCCTACCGCCAGGCCGCAGACAGCCCCGAGGATGGCTGATGTCTGAATCTGCCGCCAGAGAGGTTCCCACCAGCGGTTGAGCTGGACCTGTCCCGTCGCCAGGCCGCGCACCACCATGGTCACCGATTGGAGACCCGTATTGCCGGAGATGGCCTGGATCACCGGCATGAACGAGGCAAGCAGGATGACCTTGCCTAGGGTCTGATCGAAGTAGTGGATGACGACGCCGGCCATCATCTCGATCAGCAGCGTCAGCATCACCCAGGGCAGGCGCAGCATGGCGACCTGCCGCGGAGAGCGGCGCTCGAGCTCGGCGGCATCCGAGCCCGCCATGCGGAAGATGTCCTCCGACGCCTCCTCCTGGACCACGTCCATGACGTCGTCCACGGTGATGGTGCCCACCAGCCGGTTCTGGTCGTCCACGACCGGAACCGTCACGAGGTCGTACTTGGCGACGACCCGCGCGACCTCCTCCCGGTCCATCGTCGCGTTGACGCTGACGACGTCCTCTTCGAGGATGCCCAGGAGCAGGCTCCGCGGATCCGCGAGGAGAAGGCGCCGGAGGGGCACCCGCCCGATGAGGTGCTGGTGGTCGTCCACCGCGTACACGCCGAACGGGCGCTCCTCGGTGACGGTCTTCCTGATGTGCTGGATGGCTTCCTCGACCGTCGAGGTCTCCCGGATGGCGACGACGTCCTGGGACATGAGGCGTCCCGCGGAGTCTTCGGGATACTCGAGGATCTCCTGGATCTCTTCCGATTTCTCCTCCTCCATGAGATCCAGGATCTTCTCGGCATGCTCGCTCGAGAGCTCGTCCACGACGTCGGCCGCATGCTCGGCCGGCATCCGGTCGAGGATCAACGAGACCTCGACGTCGTCCAGGGAGCGGACGAGCTCGAGCAGGGTGGCGTCGTCGAGCTCGGACAGGACGTCGCCCGCCTGATCGGGCCGGAGCGAACGGAAGATCGTCGCGCGGTCGGCGAGGGGAAGCTGCTGGAGCACGTGCGCGATGTCGGCCGCGTGGGCTTCGACGAGCGCCTGGGCGGCGCGCGGGTCGTCGCGATTCTGCAGCAGCTCTTCGGCTGCGCGTAGCAGGCGCGCGTTCGTGTCCATGTCGTGATCTCCAAGTTCGCAGTATCCGTATGGCGTACCACTTCCGCGCGTACTCCGGCTTGCTCCTCGCGGCGCTCGCGGTCGCCGCCTCCCTCGCGGGGCCCGCGCAGGCGCTCGACGAGGCCGATCGCCTCATGCTGGTCGGCGAGAAGGCCTACGAGGACGGCCTCTACCCGTTGTCCCGCCGCGTGCTCGAGCGCTTCCTCGAGCGCTTCCCGGGCGACAGGCGGGCGGGCGATGCCATGCTGCTCGTGGGCAAAGCCCGGCTCTCCCAGGGATCGCTCGACGCCGCGCTCGATGCGTTCAGGAAGGCGGAAGGGTTCACGCCCGTTCCCGGCAAGCCCGAGGAGGCGCGCTTCTGGGAGGCGGAGACGCTCTACCGGATGAAGCGCTTCACCGACGCGCGCGCGGCCTATGCCCGCGTCGTCTCGGCCGAGCCTGCCTCGCCGCTCCTCCCCGACGCCCTCTACTCCTTGGGCTTCGCCGACCTCGAGCTCAAGCGGCGCGACGCGGCGGCGGCCGACTTCAGGCGTCTCATCAAGGAATTTCCCGATCACGCGACGGCGCCCTCGGCCACCATCCAGCTCGCCCGCGCCCTCATCGAGACGAAGCACGCGGACGAAGCCGTGGCCGTGCTGGAGCCCTTCGCGAAGAAATATCCCGAGCACAAGCTCCTGCCCGAGGCACGCTACTACCACGCGCGCGCGCGGCTGGCCGACGGCGACACGGCAGAGGGCGTGGCCGAGCTCCGCACGTTCGCCCGCACCTACCCGGGGCACGAGCTGGCGGCCTCCGCCCGCCGCGTGGCGCTCGAGACCCAGATCAAAGCCGGCAAGAAGAAGGAGCTCGCGGAGGAATACACGGCGCTGATGGCTCTCAAGCCGCAGACGCCCGATAGCCTCTACGATGCGGGCGCCATCGCCGTCGGGCTCGACCGGGCCAAGGATGCCGAGGCGGCCTGGGCGCGCCTCAGGAAAGAGTTTCCGGATCACCCCCTGACCGCCCGCGTCTCGCTGAACCAGGCGCAGGCGGCATTCGGCAGGAACAACTTCAAGGACGCGTCCGCGCTCGGGCACGCCGCCGCCAAGAGTCCCGAGGACACCGTGCGGGGCGAGGCGCTCCTCGTCGTCGGTGAAAGCGAGATGAAGCTCCGCCGCCCCGCGCAGGCGCTCCCGGCTTTCCAGGCGGCGGCCGACACGCCCGGCCTCGAGCCCGCGCTGCGCTTTCGCGCGCTGGCCGGCAGCGGCCTGGCCCACGAGGACCAGAAGCAGTGGACCCAGGCCGCGAAGTACTACGAAGAGGTGGCCGCGGGGAGCCCGGACAAGACGCTGGCCAACTGGGCCAAGACGCGACGGGCGGCCATTGCCGTCAACCTCAAGCCCAAGGCAACACCGGAGAAAAAGCGATGACGTCGCGGGCGCTCCTCTCGATCGCGCTCCTGCTCGCGCTTCTTTCTGGTACAGGCGTCCGCGCCGCCGAGCCGCCGTTCAAGCTGCCGCCGCCCGACCTGGCCCAGGTGGTTCCCCTGGTCTCTCCGGCACTCGACAAGCCCGAGCTCTCGGGCTCGCCCGCGCTCTTGCCGTCCTCGCCCCAGCCGGTGCCTCCGCTGCCACGGGCGCGGGTGGAGACCGACCTCTTTGCCCTGCCGCTGGCGGCGGCGCCTCCGCCACGCTTCCTCGCGTGCAACCCGCTCGGCACCGTCCTCGGCGTTGTCTCCGAGCTGGTCGAGTGCGGCCGCGCGCGCTTCCAGCGCGGCGAGTACGAGGACGCGCGCGAAGCGCTCGACGGCGCGGTCAAGCGTGCGACCGACGCCTCCCTGCTTCGAGAGGCGCGCTACTGGCTGGGTGAGACCCTGATCCGGCTCGGCCGGCCGGAGCCGGTCGCCCAGGCGATGCTTGTGGTGATCCAGGCCGACCCCCGCTCCGACGTGGGCTTTCCGGCGGCCCTCAAGTACGGCTGGCTCTCGCTGATGGCAGGCGAGCCGGCGCGGGCGCTCGCGACATTCGACGAGCTCAGCAAGAGTGGCCCTCCCGCCGACCTCGCGCTCTGGGCGCAACACGGGCGCGCCGTGGCGCTCTACGGTCTCGGACGAGATGCGGAGGCGCGCGAGGTGTGGACCCGCCTCCTTCGCCTGACGCTGCCCGCGCCTGTCGCGGGTGAAGTGCCCTTCTGGCTCGGCGATACGCTCGGGCGGCTCGGCGAGTACAAGGACGCCGTCGCGCGGCTCAAGGTCTTCACCGACGGTGGCCCGCGCCTCCTCATCGACACGGCGCTCCTGCGCCTGGCATGGTGGAGCCGGGCGGCGGGCCAGCCGCTCGCGGCGGTACAGGCCTACCGCGGAGTGATGTCGGCCTATCCGAAGATGCCCGAGATCCTCTGGGCGCGCGCCGGGCTAGCCTTGGCCCTCCTCGATCTCGACGACTACGCGGCCGCCCTCGATGAGGCGCGCAGGCTCGACACCGCCGACAAGACGGGCGCGCTCGGCCTTCCCGTGCTCCTCGCAGTCGATCGCTGGGCCACCGAGAAGCGCCGGGCGGACGACGCGCGGGCACTCGAGCAGGACTTACTCGGCCGGACCCTCGAGCCGGCCACCCGCGCTTACGTCCTGCTCCTGGGCGCGGAGGTCGAACGCGACGCGGGACAGATGTCGGAGGCCCGTAGCCGCTTCGAGCTCGTCGTGGCGCAGCCGGGGACGCCCGCACTCGGCTGGTACGCGAGGCTGCGGCTGGCGCAGCAGGATCTCGAAAGCCGGGAGATCGCGCTGGCCCGGACGCGCGTCGATGCGCTTCTCAAGGAGCCGCTGACACCCGAGTTCCGTGCCGCGGCGCTGGCGCTGGGCGGCGAAGCCGCCTATGCGGGCCGCGCCTGGGACGAGGCCGCGGCGGACTACAGCCGGTTCCTCGGTGAATTCCCGACCTCACCGCAGGCGCCGTTGGTGATGCAGGCACTCGGCTGGGCAGAATTCCGACGCGGGCGACTCGAGGTGGCGCGCGATACCTGGACGCGCTTCGCCACGACCAACCGCGAGGATCCGCGGGCGCCCGCCGCGCTCTTCCTGGCCGCGGAGCTCGCGGCGCGCTCCGGCGACATCGTGGGCGCCCGCGCCCTCCTCGACGGACTCGTCGAGCGCTACCCGGACAGCGAGTACGCCGACATCGCGCGGCTGAACCGCTCCATCCTCTCAATCCGCGCCGGCCGCGCGGCGAGTGCCCTCGGCGATCTGGCCGAGTTGGCCCGGCGCGCGCCACTCTCCCCCTACGCCGGGCGGATGAGGCTCGCGCGCGGAGTGGTCCTCGTGGGGGATGGCAAAGCGGCCGAGGCCGCGCGCGAGTTCAAGGCCGCTCAGGCCCAGGGCGAGGGCGCAGGAGCCACGCTGGGGCTCGGGCGCGTCGCATTCGACGGCGGGCAGTGGGCGGACGCCGAGCGCGAATTCCTCGAGGCGCGGGACACGGGGGCCGGCGCCGTCGCGGCCGCCGCCGAGTACGGTCTTGCCGCCGTGCTGTGGAACCAGGGGAAGATGGACGATTTCAAGCGCTTCGCCCCGGCGCTGCTCGCGCGACCGGTCGACCCTGCCACCACGCCCAACGTGCTCGCGGCTGGGGCGGCGCTGGCGGCCGGAGAAGGAAGATGGACCGATGCGCGCGCGCTGGCGATGCGCGCGGTCAGTGAATTCCCGACGAGCGAGGCCGCGCCGGCGGCCCTGTCGCTCGTGGGCACGGCGGCGGCGCGCGCCGGGGAATGGCAGCTGACGAACGAGACCTTCCAGCTCCTGAGCCGGCGCTACCCCGGCTACAAGACGGGACGTGACACGCGGCTGGACTATGCCGAGGCGCTCTACCGGACGGGCGCGCTGGCCGAGGCGCGGGCGAAGCTGCAGGAGTTCATCGACGCATCCCCGACCGATCCCGAGCTGCCGCGAGCGTTGCTCCTGCTCGGCCGCGCCTCCGAAGCGGGCGGGGATAGCGCCGCGGCCCTCGACCTCTACAAGCGCGTGGACCGCGAGTACCCGGCCTTCCAGGGCGCCGCTCTTCTCGGCAATGCCCGGGTGCTCCTGGTCGCGGGGAACTGGGACGAAGCGAGGCCGCTCCTCGAGCGCGCGATGGCCACGGGGGATACGGCGGTGGTCTCCGAGGCGGCCTACCGAATGGGTGAGGGGCTACGCGCGGCGGGGCGCCATCAGCAGGCGGTCGAGTCGTACATGACGGCCGCCTATGTCGCGCCCGACACGGCGTTGGGCCGCCGCGCGCTTCTGGGCGCCGGCCAGTCCTTCACCGCCCTCAAGCAGTCCGACTCGGCGGTGATCGTCTACAAGAAGATCCTTGCCGGGAAGACCGTCGAGCCCGAGCTGGCGGACGCCGCGAAGAAGGGCCTGCGCGCCCTCGGCGCCAACTAAGCGGCGCTCGGCTCGCGCCCGCACATGAGCAATCCTGAGCACCCACAGCCCCGAGACGGCTTCTCGTCTCCCCGCTTCGGCCAGCCGGCGACTTTCATGCGGCTGCCCTATGTGACGTCCCCGGCGGGACTCGACGTCGCTCTCTATGGGATTCCCTTCGATGGCGGCTGCTCCTATCGCTCGGGCGCGCGCTTTGGACCCCGTCACGTCCGCGATCAGTCCTCCCTCATCCGGCCGTGGAACTCGGCCCTCCGCGTCCATCCCTTCGACCGCCTGCGCGTGGCGGACTGTGGCGATGTCGATGCGGTTCCCATCTCGATCGAGGCCACTTTCGCCGCCATCGAGCAGACGCTCCAGCCCGCCGTGGAAGCGGGAGCGATTCCCCTGTGCGTGGGCGGCGATCACACGGTGACGCTGGCCATTCTCCGCGTCCTCGCGCGGCGGCACGGACGGCTGGGTCTGGTCCACTTCGACGCACACCCGGACACGTGGGACCGCTACTTCGGGCTGCCCTATTACCATGGGAGCACCTTCCGGCGCGCCACGGAGGAGGGTCTCATCGACGGTGCCCGCTCGATCCAGGTGGGCATCCGCGGCCCCCTCTACGGGCCCGAGGACTTCGACTTCCACGCGACGCACGGCTTCGAGGTGATCCGGATCGAGGACGTGAAGGAGCGCGGGGTGGCGTGGGTGGTCGAACGCCTCGGACGGCTGGCCGGCGGGCCGGTCTATTGCTCGTTCGACATCGACGCGGTCGATCCCGCGTACGCCCCGGCCACCGGCACGCCCGAGGCCGGCGGGCTCACCTCCTACGAGGCGCTCGGGCTGGTGCGCGGGCTACGCAGCCTGAATCTCGTCGGCGCGGACCTCGTGGAGGTCTCGCCGCCCTACGACGGTCCCGGCGCCATCACGGGCGTGCTGGCCGCGAATCTCGTCTTCGAGCTGCTCTCGGTTGCCGCGCTCACCCGCTGAACACAGGAGGCGTGATGGACGTGGTGTCGGTTCCCAAGCACAAGGGCGAGTTCTTCCGGGTTCTCCAGGAGACAGCGCGGAGCCAGACCGCGGTCATGACGATCGCGCCCGGGGCCGACGCGGGCCCCGAGGAGGAACACGAGGGCGATCAAATCCTGTACGTGCTCGAGGGCGAGGCTTACGTGCGGATCGGCGATCAAGAGCACGACGCGGCGCCGGGGGCGCTCGTCATGATCCCCGCGCGCACCCGGCATCACGTGCGGAGCACGGGCACGCAGGCGCTCTTCGTCCTCACCGTCTACGCGCCACCAGTGTATTGAGCACGAGCGCGCCTCGCGAGTACAATGACCCCTCATGAAAGCCTATGGCGGACGCATCCTCTTCGTCGACCTCACGCGCGGCACGAGCCGCGGCGAAGCGCTCGGCGAGGACATGGCGCGCGCGCTGCTTGGCGGCAACGGGCTCGCCGCGCGGCTCCTCCTCGACCACGTGCCCGCGGGCGCCGACCCCTATGAGCCGGCCAATGCCGTCATCTTCGCCGTCGGCCCTGTCACCGACACCACGGTGCCGGGCAATAGCCGAGCCTGCGTGGCCACGAAGTCGCCGCTGACCGGCCTCTTCTTCGACTCGACCTTCGGCGGGCGCTGGCCCTGCACCATGAAGCGCACGGGCTTCGACGCCATCGTCATCACCGGCCAGTCGCCCCACCCCGTCTATCTCAAGGTGGGGGAGGCGGGGGTCGAGGTGAAGCCGGCGACGCCGCTGTGGGGCAAGACGACGCGCGACACGGTGCACGCCATCCAGGCCATCGAGGGCGCCGACACCGACGTCGTGGCCATCGGTCCCGCCGGGGAGCGACTGGTGCGGTTCGCCTGCATGGCGACGTACTGGAAGAACCGCGAGGGCGTGGCGGGCAGGGGCGGGATCGGGGCCGTGCTCGGCGCCAAGCGCGTCAAGGCCGTGGTCGTGGCGGGCGCCCGGAAGACCGAGGTGGCCGACTCGGCCCTGCTCAAGGCGCTCCTCGAGGAAAAGCGCGAGCCGCTCAAGACGGGTACCAAGGCGCTCTCGACCTACGGCACGTCGTTTCTCGTCAAGCCGATCAACACGCTGGGCGCGCTCGGCGCCTACAACCTGCGCCAGGAGACCTTCGCCGAGTCCGCGGCCATCTCGGGAGAGGAGATGCACGCCCTCTACCACGACCGCGACACCACGTGCCTCAAGTGCCCGGTCGCCTGCGGCAAGCAGTACGAGATCCGCGATGGCGAGCTCGCCGGCCTCAAGGCCAAGATGCCGGAGTACGAGACGATCTTCGCCTTCGGGTCGATGCTGGGCAACTCGCACGCGGGCTCCCTGGCGCGCGCCAACGACCTCTGCGACCTCCTGGGCATGGACACGATTTCGATGGGCGTGACGCTGTCCTTCGTGGCCGAGGCGCTCGAGCGCGGCTGGCTCTCGCCGGAGGAGCTCGGCGTGCCGTTCGGCTGGGGCGACTGGCGCGGCATGCTGCGCCTGATCGAGATGACGGCCGCGCGCGAGGGCTTCGGCGACCGCCTCGCCGAGGGCGGCTGGCGCCTCGCGGAGTCGGTCCACCCCGAGGCGACGAAGGCCGTCTACGCGGTCAAGCGGCTGGAGCTCCCCGCGCACTCCGCACGCGCGCTCAAGGGCATGTCGATCGGTTACGCGACGGCGACGCGCGGCGGCAGCCACCACGACACGCGCCCGACGCCCCAGTACGCTCAGGGCTACGACCGCACGGGCACCGGCGGCAAGCCCGAGTTCGCCGTGCGGAGCCAGCACTTCACCGCGGTGGACGATTCCCTCGTCCTCTGCCGCTTCACCTCCGAGCGCGGCTTCGGCCTCTTCGTCGAGGAGCCCTACGCCCGCATGGTCTCGGCCGTGACCGGTTGGGACGTGACGGTGGCGGAGCTCGAGCGCGTGGGCGAGCGCGTGATCAATCTCGAGCGCCTCTTCAACGTGCGGGAGGGCGTGCGCCGCAAGGACGACGCGCTGCCCTGGCGCGTGATGCACGAGCCGATTCCCGATGGCCCCTCGGCCGGCATGCACTGTCCGCCCGCGGAGCTCTCGACGATGCTCGACCGCTACTATGACCTGCGCGGCTGGGACACGGACGGCGTGCCCACAGAGGCGCGCCTCTCCGCGCTCGGTCTGTAAGTGCGCGTTGTCTCCTGGAACATCCGCGCGGGCGGAGGGCGCCGGGTGCCGGCCATCGCCGATCAGATCGCGCGCTGGGAGCCGGACGTCGTGGCGCTCTCCGAGTTTCGCGCCACGCCGCCCAGCGCCGACCTGGCGCTCGCGCTGAGCCGGCACGGTTTGGCGCATCAGCTGAGCACCGCCTCCGCCGCGTTCCCCGGCGTCAATGCTCTGCTCATCGCCTCGCGCTGGCCACTCGCACGGATGCGACTGCACGCCGCGCCGGCCGTTGAGTCCGGCCGCTGGCTTCTCGCCCGTGTCGCGTCGCCCTGCGCCATCACGCTGGGCGCGATGCACGTGCCCAATCGCGTGACGGGCCGCAAGTTCCCGTTCCTTGACGCGGTGCTTGGGGTGGCCCACGGCTGGCGCCGAGGGCCGGCGCTCCTGGTCGGGGACACGAACTCGGGATTGATCGATCTCGACGAGCAGGTGCCGGCCTTCAACGTCGAGGAGGACGGCTGGATCCGGGGTCTCGAGGCTGCCGGCTGGGCCGATGCCTTTCGCCGTCTCCGGGGCGCCCGGCGCGCGTACACGTGGTACTCACCGAACGGGGGCAACGGCTTTCGGATCGACCAGGCCTTCGTGAACCGCGCCCTTCGGCCGCGGCTCCAGTCGGCGTCACACGCATGGGGCGCAGCGTCCGGCGGGCGTCCGGGACGCGCGCCCCGGCACGTGCTCAGCGACCACGCGGCGTTGCTGCTCGACCTCGATGCGGCCACACCTGCGTGAACCTCGGCTAGCGAATTCCTCGAGTCAGGACCTCCCGCAACCGACCGCAGTACCACCGACGGAGCGACGACAGGCGGTTGAACCGGGCGGGCACCCCGCTCGAATCATAGGTAGCCCGGGCCCTGACCCGGACCCGGTCCACAGTTCTGAGACGCTTGGTCCTCAGCGTCGGCATTCGCGCCAAGGTCTCGAGAAGCTTTGGGGCTACGACGGTGGGGTCCCACCGTGCCCGGGCGTGCTCGAGGCCGTTCCGGCTCAACCGGGCATGGAGAACATGGTCGGTGCAGAGCCGAACGACGGCGCGGGCGAACGCTTCGGGGGATTCAGCGATGAGCGCAGTGCTACCGTGAACGAGCTCCATGCCCTCCGCGCCCACCGGGGTCGTCACCACCGGCAGACCAGCTGCCATCGCCTCCACGATCTTGCCCTTCAGCCCCGCGCCGAACCGGAGAGGGGCGATGGAGACGCAGTGCGAGGCCAGGTACGGCTCGACGGCGGGGACCCATTCGGTCACCGAGATCTCAGCCGACGAAAGCGCCAGCACCTCCCTCGGGGGCGCATCGCCGACGATCGTCAACGCCACATCCCGAAGCGATCGCCGAACCAGGGGTAGCACCTGACGGTAGAAGAAGAGCACCGCGTCGGCGTTGGGCGCGTGCCGGAAGCCGCCGACGAACAGGATCGAGCAGGGCATCCGCTGCTGGAAGGCAGGCACGTCACCGCGCAACCGGGCACGTGGTCGGCACCACCGCGGTGATGGTGTCCGGGGCG
>WNFD01001148.1_pt1 | contig 26679 bp, 28 predicted proteins | sample 5400491 | NCBI WGS metagenome assembly WNFD01 (sample SAMN13153343, study PRJNA577476) | soil metagenome | isolation source: 120 cm saprolite under Douglas fir tree site 2 hole 2 replicate 2 | place: USA:California | collected 2015-04-18
GCGCGATTTGAACCGGCGCGGGATTGTTCGTGCCTGGCGTGCGCCTTAAGCTGCGGCACATGAAAATTGCAACTGCCGGGGACGACAATTGCGCGAAGGCCTCTACAAGGTTGAATTTCACACCGTCCACGGCACCGGCTCCGGCGTCATCTATGCCACGAGCGGCAAGCTCCGCGGCGGCAATTCAGGCTTCGCGTTCATCGGAACCTATAGCGGCGACAACGACGGGATCTCGGTCAAGGTGTCCACCGAGCGCCACAACGCCGATCCTACGTTCAAGCCGCTGTTCGGCACCGACATGATCACGTTGACGCTGAAGGGCAAGGACAGCGGCAGCATGCTCGACTTCGAGGGCTCGGCGCTGCAGCTGCCCGGCATCGCGTTCAAGGCCACGCTGACGCGGATCTGCGATTAGCCCTGTTCAGCTCTTCGGCAATTTCGGCATGCTTTCGACAAAGCCGTTGTAGCAGGAGAGCCGCTCGTCTTCTTCCTTCGTGAACTTGCACTCGGTCACCGCCTTCGCGGCCGCCGGATTCGCACCCGCCTTCGCACCCGCCTTGGGCTTCGGCGCCGGCGGCAGCACGGCATCATAGCAAGTCAGCCGCTCCTTCGTGCCGTCATCGATATCGAGGCAAGACTGCAGCCGGACCGCCATCGATTGCGGCTTCGCAGCCGCGGTGCGCGGCTTGACCTGAACCAGCGGCTTGTCCCCGACCATCGGCGGCGGACTGCTTTGAGCGAAAGCGGCGGCTGAACACAACACAGCAACGAACGCCAACGTCATTCTCATCTTGTATCACTCTCGTCTGTCTCAAAGGGCAGCGCCCGGACCCGCCTTTCGCCGCCGGACTATCCTTCGGATCAAGGCCAATTCGCAAACGGCCTCTTATCTCTTTGCGAGGCAAATGTCTTCGGGTCCGGCGAATGATCCAAAGGTATTATATTCGGGCAGTGCAGCAAGAGCGCAAGCGCCAATTCCTGCTCGCTCGTCGCGGGCCTATTCGGCCGGAGCGATGGATTCTCGCCGCGGCCTCGACAACAGCACCATGGTCAGCGCGAGCACGATGAACCCCGCGGCGACGTAGCCCGCGCCATACAACAACTCGCGGGCATAGAGCAGGCCGCCGATCGCCGACCCCAGCCCCTGCCCGATATAGAGGACGGATGTATTGAGCGACACCGACGCCGGCGCCAAGGGCGGCGCGGCAGCGACCAGCCGCACCTGTTGCATCGAATTGGTGGACGCGAAGCCGAGCCCCCACACCACGACCGAGAGCGCCATCAGCGGATAGACGCCCGCGCTCAGCGCCCAGCCGGTGACGCCGGTCAAGACCAGCGCCGTGAACAGCAGCGATGCATTGAAGGCGCCCCAGCTATCGACGATGCGGGTTGCGATCACGACGCCGATGAAACCGGACACGCCATAGAGCGCGAAGACGAGCCCGACGGCATCCGGACCGGCATCGGTCAATTTCCGCAGCAGCGGTCCCATGAAGGTGAACACCACGAACTGGCCGGACATCTGCAGCGTGGTGATCAGCAGCAACAGCAGGATGGTCGGGTTGCGCGCCAGCTCGACCCAGGTCTTGAAATCGACCGGCGCGCCGATCAGCCCCGCGGGCAGCCGCCAGGCCAGCAACAGGAAGCTCAGGCAGCCGAGCACGCCGACGGCCAGATAGGCCGTCTGCCAGCCATGGCGGCTGGCGACAAAGGTGATCAGCGGCAGGCCAACGGCTGCGGCGAGTGACCAGCCAAGGAAGATGTAGGCGATGGTGCTGCCACGCTTCTCCGCCGGCACGATCAGCGCCGCCGTTCCGGCGGCCTGCGGCGTAAAGATCACGCCGACCGCGAGCATGATCAGGCGAACGATCAGCAGGCTCGCATAATTCGGCGCGAAGGCCGAGGCGATGTTGGCGAAGGCCATCACGGCGAGCGTTATGGTGAGCAGCCTGCGGCGTTCGATCCGGCTGGTGAGCCACGCCGTCAGCGGTGAGCCGACGCAGAGCACGACCGCGCCGAAGGTGATCAAGAGGCCGGCGGTGCGAATCGTAACGTCGAGCCCCGAGGCTAGTTCGCTCAGCATCCCGGCCGGCGCCAGCACCGAGCAGCCGGTGACGAAATTTCCGAGCATGAGGGAGGTGGGAGCGAAGCGGCGAGTCACGCCTGGGTCTATAGCAGATCATTTCAATGCATTTGCATGAAACATTCTCATAGGAGGCATGACATGATCGGGGCATGATCCGAAAAAGCATGCCCTCGGGCTACGACCCGATGGGTGGGTACCGGTTTTCCCTTAGCTAACAAACGCGGAACGCGTTTGCGCGGAGATCATGCTCCACAATCAAAAGGAGCCCGACAATTCATTCTGACGTCATCGCGACGGCCACAATCCGCTTTCCCGAAAAAAATCGCGCCGGTCATTTCACGGCGCTGTCGCGCGAGGCCAGCGGCGTTGCAGTGGATGGCGCTGCAAGCGATTTCGCCGGCGGACAGGTTGCCAGCAGGCGATCGAGCGCGCCTGACAATCCTTCGCTGGAAAATTTCTCCGTGTGCGGCTGACGCTGCCCATCCGGGGTCTGCCAGGTTTCGGCGATCTCGAATTGCGCAAGGCCCGCCAGCGACTGCAGCGAGGCACGATCGATCCGCAAGCTCCAGAATTCGGATCCGGGCAGTTTCGACCGGACCGGCGTCAGAAACAGCGGCTTCGGACCGCCGTTCGACATTGACACCGCGGCAAGACTGGCATTGGCCAGCGCCTTGCGCTGGAAGTCCAGCTCGAACCGATCGGCGTCGAAGCACACCAGCCGCCATAGCGAGGTATGATAGGATTTATCGCCGCCGTCGGTCTGGACCGCGACCTTGCCGATGACGCCGCGCGCGCTGTTTTCGAACGTCCAAGGCGTTTCCGCGAGTTCGCGCCGATCGATGCCGAAGCGGGCGATCTCCTCGCGGGTGAGGATGTGCATGTCCTCGAACCTGATGGTGCGGGCAAGGCCAAGCAGTGCGGGCTCCGCACCCATCTTCAGGATATAGCTCGAGATCAGGCGGTCGGCGCGTTCGAGGCCCCGCTCCACCGCCTTCGCGCGCATCTCCTCCGTCGGGGCTCCGCCGGTGAAATTCACCACGACCCGCGGCGAGTGAACCGCAAGCACCGCATCGGGTGCGATTTCGCGCGTCGCCGCACCGAGGACGAGATAGGGACATGCGGAGTTGCACATCGCGCCGCGCGTCCACACGTCGCCGTGCAGTTCGCGCCCCGACTGCTTCACGGCGATGCAGACCGTGCTGTCCTGCGCCTCGAAGCCGCATTCCGTCACCACCGTGCGCCCGACCCGTACGATGACGGGCTTTTCGCGCAGCATGGCGCCGATCGCTAAGGCCTGTTCGAGATTGCCGCCCGGCGAGTAGAAATAGATCGGCAAGCGGCGGTCGCCGAGCCGGCGCAGGAAGTTTCGAAAGCGGGGTGCCGCCCCGGCGTCGATCTGCCCCTCGGCCGCGATCCAGGTGTCGCAACCGCGCCCGCAGGCGTCCGCCGCCCCCTTGACGACGTAAAACGCGATCGGGGCGGCCGCTGATCCGGGGATACGCTGCGATGGCCGCCCCGTGGGAGCCGCGAAGGCCGGAGTGCAAATCAGGAAGAGAACGGCAAGCAAATGCACGCGCGGTGTCATCGGACCTCGGAAAAGGCAGCAAACATCATCGGCGCGACACCTGAAACCGCGGACGTCTCAGGTTGTATCAGCTCATTCGACTACCGCCAACGTTATCCGCTCCAGGATCGCTCGCGGTCTCGATCGGATGCAGCTTCGGCTTGCAGGCAGCGCAAACTTCTGCGAACATGCAACCGTAGCGAGTAGACCTCATCATGGCGAATGCCATCGATCCCCTGGACATCGGCGCACTGGAGCGTTCGGTCAACGACTCCGCCGGCCGGGTCTCGAGCATCTGGCTCAGCTTCGTGGCTTTCTCGGCCTATCTCGCCGCCTCCGCCTCGATGATATCGCATCGGCAGATCTTCCTCGAAGAGCCGATCAAGCTGCCGACGATCAATATCGACCTGCCGCTGGTGGCATCGGCGATCGTATTGCCGCTGTTGTTCGTCATCTATCACATCTTCGTCCTGCTGCAGGTCGTGCTGCTGGCGCGCACGGCGGACGCCTACAACGAGGCGATCGATCATAGCGTCAGCGACGCCGCCGATCGCATCCGGGTACGCCAGCGCCTGGCCAACACGTTGTTCGCGCAGCTATTCGCAGGTTCGCCGCGCGAACGCGAAGGCGTGCTGGGTTGGCTGCTGCGGCTGATGGCCTGGATCACGCTTGCGATCGCGCCGGTTGGCGTGCTGATTATTTTCGAAATCAAGTTCCTGCCCTACCACAGCGCCGCGGTGACCTGGACCCATCGCGGTCTGATCGCGCTCGATCTGCTCGCCGTGCTGCTGCTGTGGGAAGGCGCCGTGCAGCCTCGCCGAGACATCACATGGCGCTCGCTGCGGCGTCGCCGGGCGCTAACCATCGGCGCCGCCGTGATCTTCATCCTGTCCAATGTCCTGATAACATTCCCCGGCGAGATCGGCCGCATGTGGATGACATTGGTGTCCACAGCATCCTCGGACGAGGTTCCGGAATGTCAGCTCCCAGGTCCAATCGAAGCCTTGCTCCCAGCCGGATTCGATCGGCTCTCGCTGCTCGGAGAAATCTTGGTCGATGACGACAAGATCAAGAAAATCGTCTCGACCGCAAATACCAACGGGCAGAAGCCCTATGAGAGTGAGCGAACCAGGATCCTCCGCAACCGCGACCTGCGGTGCGCGCGCCTTGCCGCGACGGATCTGCGCTACGCCGATTTGAGCGCGGCGGATCTTTCGGGCGCGACTGTCAGGGGCGCGCATCTCGATGGCGCCATGTTCGCCGGCGCCAGACTGGCGGGCGCAATTCTGGACGGCGCTCAGCTGCAAGGGTCCTGGTTTGCTCCGCGTACCATTGCCGGCAAGGACCTGGACCCGGCCAGGCTTCCGCAATCATCCCTGCGCGGCACCCAATTGCAGCAGGCCGTACTGGACGACGCCAATCTCGAAGCCGCCGATCTGCAGTGGGGCCAACTTCAGGATGCTTCGCTGAAGCGAGTCAATCTTCGCGGCGCGTCATTCGAGCTTGCAGACCTGTCGGGGGCCACAATGGACGGGGCAAGGCTGCAGGGCGTGTCGTTCCAGTCTGCCTTGATGCAGGGCGCATCGCTCGATTCCGCCGAAATGCAAGGCGCATCGTTGACCGCAGCGAAGATGCAGGGCGTCTCTTTGAACGACGCGACCATGTATGGCGCGTTCTTTTACGGCACCCAGCTCCAGGGAGCCACATTTCATCGAAGCAAGCTGCAGGGTGCGCTTTTTCGCGATGTCCGCTTCGAGGGCGCCACATTCGTCGAAGCGCAGTTGCAAGGCGTCCAGATCGAGCGGGGACCAGGACCTCGATATATCGTCATAGAGCACTCATTCCTGTGGCGCACTGGAGGATTCCGCTGCAACCATCTTCATGTCGCAGATCCCAGTCTCGAGGCGACTGTCGAGGTGCGACACCAGCGCGGTCAGCCTGTACCGGTCGTCCCGGCAACCGATCAAGAAATCGCCGAGTTCATCACGCGATCACTGGCGGACATGCCAGACAAATCCAGGTCCGTCGAAGGATTGTCCAAGGACAAGTTGCGTGAAGCTCTGCAGGCGCGGTTACTAACTCCCTTGTCCGACAACTGGACCCCAGCAGCGCAGGCATGGACAACGTGCGCGAGCGAATCGCAGGCCCGCACAACACAGGGGTTTCAGGAATTTACTGCCTACTTCGTCGAGTACGTATGCCGATTGTCAGGCGATCCGAACCCATTCGTGACCGGCTTTTTGCGTGGATGGACATCGGCGGAGCTCGCCGAAATACCGGTTGCGAAGCAATTCGCGAAGTCGCTGTTGGCAGGCAACAGCGAGCAATGCCCGCTCGCCAGAGGGTTCAACGACGATACGAAGAAGCGTCTTCAAAGCCTCGCACAGGCCGAATGACCCGGTAACCTCCGACAATCTCCCCCTTTCCCTCGCCTGCCCATTTTTGGTAAACAGCTCGCCGAATCCCCGCTTACCTGCGCTCGTTCGCAGGAGTGAGCATCAGGAGACCGTCGATGTCAGAAGCGCCCAAATCCGAGTCCGGATTCCAATACAGCCTCACCAATCTGAAGCCCGCCGAGCCGCAGCACAAGGTTACCCTCACCTTCCCGAACGGCGACAAGCGCGAATATCCTCACAACACCACCGGGCTTGAGATCGCCAAGGGCATCTCGCCTTCGCTCGCCAAGCGCACGGTGGCGATGGCGCTGGACGGAGACCTTGCCGATCTCAACGATCCGATCGCGCGGGACGCGAAAATCCAGTTCATCAGCCGCGAGGACCCGCAGGCGCTGGAACTGATCCGCCACGACTGCGCCCATGTGCTCGCCGAAGCCGTGCAGTCGCTGTGGCCGGGCACCCAGGTGACGATCGGACCCGTGATCGAGAACGGCTTCTATTACGATTTCTTCCGCAACGAGCCGTTCACGCCGGAGGATTTCGCCGCGATCGAGAAGAAGATGCGCGAGATCATCGCGCGCGACAAACCCTTCACCAAGGAAGTCTGGGACCGCGAGAAGACCAAGCAGGTGTTCCGCGACAAGGGCGAGGCCTTCAAGGTCGAGCTGGTCGATGCCATTCCCGGCAACGAGCCGATCAAGATCTACTTCCAGGGCGACTGGTTCGACCTCTGCCGCGGGCCGCACATGACCTCGACCGGCAAGATCGGCAATGCCTTCAAATTGATGAAGGTCGCGGGCGCCTATTGGCGGGGCGACAGCAACAATCCGATGCTGACCCGCATCTATGGCACGGCGTTCGCGAAGCAGGACGAGCTCGATGCCTATTTGAAGCAGATCGAGGAAGCCGAGAAGCGCGACCACCGCCGGCTCGGCCGCGAGCTCGACCTGTTCCACTTCCAGGAGGAAGGCCCAGGCGTGGTGTTCTGGCACCCCAAGGGCTGGACCATCTTCCAGGCGGTGATCGCCTATATGCGCCGACGCCTCGCTGGCGACTACAGCGAGGTCAACGCCCCGCAGATCCTGGACAAGGCCCTATGGGAGACCTCCGGCCATTGGGACTGGTATCGTGAGAACATGTTCGCCGCGCAATCCGCCGGCGACGAGGCCGAGGACAAGCGCTGGTTCGCGCTGAAGCCGATGAACTGCCCCGGTCACGTGCAGATCTTCAAGCACGGCCTGAAGAGCTACCGCGACCTGCCGTTACGTTTGGCGGAATTCGGCGTGGTGCATCGCTACGAGCCCTCGGGCGCCATGCACGGGCTGATGCGCGTGCGCGGCTTCACCCAGGATGACGCCCACATCTTCTGCACGGAGGAGCAGCTCGCCGACGAGTGCCTGAAGATCAACGATCTGATCCTCTCGGTCTACGAGGATTTCGGCTTTACCGGCGAACTCACGATCAAGCTCTCGACGCGGCCGGACAAACGCGTTGGCACGGATGCGATGTGGGACCACGCCGAGCGCGTAATGGCGACCGTGCTGCAGGAGATCAAGGGGCAGCGCCACAACCAAGGCATCAAGACCGAGATCAATCCCGGCGAAGGCGCGTTCTACGGACCGAAATTCGAATATGTGCTGCGCGACGCCATCGGCCGCGACTGGCAATGCGGCACCACGCAGGTCGACTTCAATTTGCCGGAACGCTTCGGCGCGTTCTATATCGACGCCGACGGCTCGAAGAAGCCACCGGTGATGGTGCACCGGGCGATCTGCGGCTCGATGGAGCGCTTCATCGGCATCCTGATCGAGCATTTCGCCGGCAATTTCCCGCTCTGGCTCGCGCCGGTGCAGGCCGTCGTCGCCACCATCACCTCGGAAGCCGACGAATATGCCAAGGTGGTCGTCGCCGCCGCGCGGCGCGCCGGCCTGCGCGTCGAGATCGACCTGCGCAACGAGAAGATCAACTACAAGGTCCGCGAACACTCGCTGACCAAGATCCCTGCCCTGCTCGTGGTCGGCAAGAAGGAGGCCGAGACGCACGCGGTCTCGGTCCGCCGACTCGGCAGCGACGGACAGAAGGTGATGCCGACCGACGAGGCGATCGCAGCGCTGGTGGACGAAGCGACCTCGCCGGACGTGCGGCGGGCGAAGGCTGTCGCTTAAGCAGCCTTCTGTCCGATCTTGATCAGGGACTCGGCAGGAATGCCGAGGCCTTCGTGCAATCGCCGGATCATCGTGAGCGTGAGCTCGCGGCGACGATTGAGTACCTCATGAACGCGATTCCGGCTGCCAATAAAGGGAATGAGATCGCGCGGCTGCAGTTCGTTCTGCTCCATGTGGTACCTGATCGCCGCCACCGGATCCGGCAAATCAAGCCGGTAATGCTTTCGCTCCCAGGCCTCGACCAAGGTGACCAGCACGTCCAGTCGGTCACCTTCCGGTGTGTTGCGCCGCGCGTTCATGAGCCCTTCGATCTCGCGCAGAACACGACGATAGTCACGCTGGGATTTGATCGGTGTGATATCCATAGCCTAAACCTCAAATCGTCTGCGCATCGACAGCGTCATACTGACGGTGGGTTCCGATAAACCTGATATAGACGACCCGGTAAGGGTAGTTGATCCAGACCACGATCCGGTACTTGTTGCCTGCGATATTGAAGACCACGCGACGCGTCCCTTATCGAGCACATAGCCCTGGCTCGGCCCCATTACAATCGATCCAAAATGCTTATCTATTGGCTCGTGGCGTCTCGAGCGCCGTGCTATTGCGAACACCCAGCCCCACTCCCATAGAGACTGCCTGTGCCTGACGCCCTTGAACTCCTCAAAATCCGCCGCTCGGTCAAACCGCGCGAGATGATCGCGCCCGGTCCCTCGCCGGCCGAGCTCGACACCATCCTGACCATCGGCGCGCGCGTGCCCGATCATGGCAAGCTCACGCCATGGCGCTTCATCGTGTTCGAAGGCGACGCGCGCGTCCGCGCCGGCGAGCTGATCGCGAAAGTGTTCGCCGCGAAGAATCCGCAGGCCACGCCGGGCGAGATCGAAGTGGAGAAGAAGCGGCTCACGGACGCGCCGCTCGTGATCGGCGTCGTCAGCTCCACCAGGCCGCACCCCAAGGTGCCGCCATGGGAGCAGGAACTTTCCGCGGGCGCGAGCGCCATGAACATCGTGACCGCGGCGACCGCGCTCGGTTATGGCGCCTGCTGGCTGACCGGCTGGTTCGCCTTCGATCGCGACGTGCTCGAGTCTCTCGGACTGAAGGCGGATGAAAAACTCGCCGGCTTCATCCATATCGGCACGCCGTCGAAACCGAGCGAGGACCGCCCGAGGCCGGCGCTGTCGGAACTCGTGACGCGGTTTTGACCGGCGCTTAATGCCGTCGCCTTCAGGATTGAAGGCCGGTCCAGAGCGCTCCGTTGCCGCGATCGGGCTTTTTCAAGTGCCAGATTTCAGACGAGCCAATTCTCGACATTCAGGTCTTCGACCGCTTCCAGCAATCGGCTCGAGCCGCTTTTCGCGCAGCCGTATCGCAGCTCGGCCGCCACGATGATGCTGGTGCAGATGTTGTCCTCGCCGACCCGTGCGATCCGCTTCGCGGCTTTTCCCCCTCGGATTTCGGATCAGGTCGGAGATGATATTGGTGTCGAGCATGTAGAGTGTCAAAGCACCTTCTCCGGAGCGGGAATGGGATCATCGATTCCGGGAAATTCCTCTTGCAGCGGCTTCATCGTCTTAAGAAGCGCAATGAGTCCACGTTTACGCACCGGCTCGATGACGAGACGATCGCCGTCGCGATGCATGATCGCCTCGCTTCCGGGCAGTTCGAACTCGACGGGAATGCGGACCGCCTGGTTGCGACCATTGCGGAACAATCTCACGTGCCGCCGTTCGGGCATTTATCAACTCCATCCAGGCATATGCCACTGACATCTGCCAGCTTGATGTAGTCTGCAAGGGGGGTTCCGCGCAGGACAGCCGGGTATGACAAGATAGCTCACGCCGCATGCGGGGCACGGGCGCCGAACCGGGCCAAGAGCTGTGGCTTAATGGCGCGTAAAAATACTGAGAAAGCCGCTCACCAAAACGATATTCATCTATCGGATGACGCGCTGGAAGCACGCGCTAACGCGCGATCACCTCGACCTCGCCGTCGACGCCGTTGACGACGTTGAACGGGCGCTCATAGACCTTGCCTTCGTTCTTGGCGATGGCGCGGTATTCGCCCTCGGACAGCACGACCTTCGGGAACGCGCCGATCGATTCCTTGATGACGTCGCCGCCCGGCGTGATCACCGACCAGGCCGTGTTCGCCAAGGCCTCGCCGCCCTTGTCCGAGACCAGCTTGAGCGTGATGACCGCGGCGCGATGGGTCACGGTCACGTCGGTCAGCTTGCTGGCCTGGACGCGGATATCCGAGCGCACCACGGAATTGGCGTCGCCGTAGTTGGAGATGATGTAATAGGTACCTTCCGGCAGCATCACGACATCGCTGGCGGCGACGTTGGGCACCAGGGGCGCGCGCTCGCCGACTTCGAACTGGCTTCCCTTGTAGATCGCGAATGAAATCTGGTTCTGCGGAATCTTGCTGGTGCCGACGCGGCCTTCGATGCGCAAGCCGCCGGCGGGAAGCACGAAGGATTCGCGGTCGGTTTCGGCTTTCAGGGTCACCGACCGCACCGCGCTGACCAGTCCGAGCGAGACGTGCACCACGTAATTGCCCGGCTGCAGCACGATGTTGGGCGTCGCGCCTCGCTCCTCGCGGACTAGCTTGAAGGTGCCGGCGTCGTCGGGTCGGTCGGAAAAGATCCGCCATACCAGGCCGGCATTGATGACGGGAAGCTCCTTGCCATAGCGCGCTGCCAGCGCCAGCACGGCCTGTCCAGGCGCAGGGCCGCCGGGCTGCGGGGCCACCACCGGCGGCACGGCGGCGATGGATGGCTGGGGCAAGGCGGCAGGCAGGCCGGGCGCGGCGGGCGGAACCGATGCCGGACCCGATGGCGGCGCGAGGTTGACGGCGGCGCCGGGATCGGGAACCGACGCGGGCGGGACGGGCGGCGGATGATCGCCGAACAGCTGAGCTCTTGCGGGCGCGGGCATCGCCAACAACACGGCCCATGCGGCAACGAGCGCCGGCCAAAGCTGGTGGCCGCGCCGGAATCTGACGATGCCGTCTCCCACTGCTTTCATGGCCCTGCTTTTGAACAAAAACGCGGCAAATTCAAGCCTTCGGCCCTCGCGCGGACCCCGTCAGCTCCCGCGGATGGCAGACTTGGGACCCTCAGACTTGGGACCCTCAGACTTGGGACCCTCAGACTTGGGACCCTCAGACTTGGGGACACACTTGGCTCGCTTGGGACTGACGTCGGCCAGGAATCGGTCATGATTGATCCTTGATCGACTGCCGGGCCGCGTTCTAGTCACAAATCCGGCTTATCCTCGTTCGCGCGCGGCATAAACTATGCTTCTGCTTGATTCTGGCGGCGAGCGGCCGTCCGGCATAGTTTGTTCACGAGAATATGCGTAAGTTCCTGGTTCGGAGGATTTATTGTCCTGTTTGTAAATAGAGGGTCCCGGGGAGAGTTTGCGTGCTCGAAATGTTGATCCGACGCGGCCAGAGCGAGCCGGATAACGGTGACAAGATAGGCTTGGGTAGCATCCGGCGGCCGGTGATCGGGCTCGCGCTAGGCGGTGGCGCGGCCCGCGGCTTCGCCCATATCGGCATCCTGCGGACGCTGATCGCGCACGGCATCGTGCCCAATGTCGTGGTCGGGACCTCGATCGGCGCGGTGGTCGGCGGCGCCTTCGCGGCCGGACATCTCGATACGCTGGAGGAATGGGCGCGCAGCCTGCAGCTCCGCAATATCCTGGGCTACCTCGACGTCCGCCTCAACGGATCGGGCCTGATCGGCGGCGAGAAGCTCGCCGCGCAATTGGAGGCCTCGATCGGACGGACGGTGATCGAGGAACTGCCGCTGAAATTCGCCAGCGTTGCCACCGAGGTCCGCACCGGCCATGAGATCTGGCTGACCCATGGCCGCATGGTGGACGCGATGCGCGCCTCTTATGCACTGCCCGGGATCTTCCAGCCCGTGCTGATTGGAGACCGCTGGCTGGTCGATGGCGCGCTGGTCAATCCGGTCCCGGTCTCGGTAGCGCGCGCGATGGGCGCGGAAATCGTCATCGCCGCCAATCTCTCCAGCGACTTCTTCACCCAGTCGACGACCATTCACACGTATGGCGCGGCCGCCAGCGTGCCACAGGCCGCAGCCGAGTCCACGCCCCCGAAACGCGGCTTCGGCAAGTTCTTCTCGCCCGAACGCACCGTGAAGCGCGAGTTCTTCGGCAGCCGCGGACGGCCGGGCATCTCCTCGGTGATGGTCGATGCCTTCAACATCATGCAGGACCGCATCACCCGCGCGCGGCTCGCCGGAGATCCGCCGGACCTTTTGATTGTCCCGCGCGTCGGCCAGATCGGCTGGTTCGATTTCCATCGCGCCAGTGACCTGATCGACTTTGGCGCACGCGCCGCTGAGCGCGCGATCGAATCCATTCAGGAAGCGATCCACGTTCTCGCGCCGGCCAAGCCGGTCTGAGCCGGCTGCTTTACGCGGTCTTGATGTACTGACGCAGTGCTTCCTGCTCGTTCTCGTATTCCTGCACGCGCCACTTGACGATGTCGCCGATCGAGATGAGGCCGACGACCCGATCGCCGTCAACGACTGGCAGATGGCGGAATTTGCCTGTCGTCATCGTTTCCATGATGGCGGCGACAGTGTCGCTCTGCCGGCAACTGATGACCTTGCGCGTCATCACCTCGCCGACAGCCTCATCGAGCACGCTCGCACCGCGCTCGCTCAAGACGCGCACGATATCGCGCTCCGACAGGATGCCTTCGATACGGCCTTTACTCATGACCAGCACGGCGCCGATTTTGCGGTCGCCGAGAATCTTGACTGCGGCCGAAAGCTTCGCCTCCGGCTCGACGCTCAGAATATGATGGCCTTTGGAATCGAGGATTGCACGTACCGTCATTGGTCGTCTCCTTGAAGACGGTCGCGCCCTCAAGATGAGCGCGGCCCTTATTTCATTGAGTCTTCAATCAACAGTTTAACGCCAGGTTCGTTCGAGGCGCATGGGGCACACACATCCGCATGCCCGCGGACATAGTGCCGCTTCTAAGATTCAATGATGAATGAAATCGCCCTGCGCCGCAAGCCGCTCTACTGCGGCGGATTCGACAACGCACTTGCAGCATCGCCGCGGCGGCGCGGCACCGGATCGAACAGCGAAAACAGGACAAGGCCGGCGAAGAAGCCGCCGATATGCGCCTGCCAGGCGACGCTGGCGCCGTCTGCACCGATCGCAATCGAGCCGACACCGAAGATGATGTTGACGCCGAACCAGACCGCGAGAAAGGCCAGCACGCGCCGATTGCGCAGCGCACGCGACAGGGACAGCGCCGGCACGCGCGCGGCGGCGTCCGCATCGCCGCGGCTGAACGAGAGGAAGCTGCCCTGCACGAAGGCAAAGCGGATCGCGGCGGCCATCGTGCCGGATACGGAGGCGGATGCGCCGATCATCGGCGCCACGGCGTGCTCGTGGGTCAGAAGATGCGCGAGCGCGCCTGCCGCTGCCGTCACCGCCATGAACAGGAAGAAGCGCACCGCACCAAACCGGCGCGCCAGCGCGCTGCCGAACGGCAACAGCCACAGCACGTTGAAGCCGATATGGGTGAGATTGGCGTGCAGCAGCGAATAGGTCACGAAGGTCCAGACCTTGGCGCCGTCGCCGCCGGGAAAGTCGACGTTCAACAGCGTCGAATCGTAGCGCTTCGGGATGAAGCCGAACACGTCGACCGTCCAGTTCTCCAGATCCGGCGGCAGCAGCACGCGCAGATGGATGACGGCGATCAGCAGCACGTAGGCGGTCAGCACCGGCGGCAGCGTCAGGATCGGCTCGCGTGGCGGGTCCGGCGGCAGTTCCGGCGAGGCCTCGTGCGGGGGGTCTAACGGAGATTCCAAGGGGTCGAAGGCCTTAAAAAGAGGCGTCTCACGCGGTTACCGGTCCAGATAGGCGGCTTTGCCCCATGGGTGCAAGGCGCAAATGGCCGTTTCTTTTCGTCCCAACGGCTGATCGTCCCAAGGCCTGATCGTCCCAAGGCTGACGGCTCCTCTCAACGCCCCAAAAGGAAAAGGCAGGGCCCTGAGAAAGCCCTCCCTCTCGTTTGCCAGTCGTTTCGCGCGAAGAGCCGGAAGCGGATTTCCACCTACCCGCGCGACGACCTCTGTCTGACGCCGCCTGCGTGACGACTTCGCCGGGAACCTGGAAAAACCGGCGGAAGCCTGACGCCCGTAGTTCTACCGGTTTGGGTGGCCGGGCCCAACCGCATCGTTAATTTAACCTTAACACCGCAAAGCCGTGGCCAACCGTGCCGCGCCACCTCCGCGGCATGGACGCTGCACAGCAGGTCCTGCACAACAGTTCAGGGAACAAGCGTGCGCAAAAGCGGGACAGAACTGTCCCGTCGAGCAGCACGCGGGGTGAGTAGCGTCATGAAACATCCATCGAACCGCGCGTTCTTCGCGTATTGGGACAACAAGCGCGGCAATGCCCGCGCGCCGGATCGCAGCGAAATCGAACCGCAAGCATTGCGCGAACTGCTCGGCGACATCTTCGTGTTGGGTTATGACAATGACGGCGACCACCCCTTCCGGGTAGCGGGAACGCGCGTCTGCGCGCTGTTCGGCCGCGACATGAAGAACCAGAGCTTCTCCGAGCTTTTCGAGCCGGAGGGCCGGCGCGAGATCGACGAGATCGTCACCGCGGTGGCCGAAGAGACGCTGCCCGCGATTGCCGGCATTACCGCGACGTCGCAAGGCGGCGAGCGCGCGCATCTGGAACTTCTGCTGCTGCCCTTCAACGCGCGCGCGCACACGCCGATCAGCCTGACCGGCCTGCTGGCGCCGTTCGAAGACTGCCACGGCGTGCTCGGCGATCTCCGCCTGACGTCATGGCGCTATCTGCACCAGCCGGAAAAGATCGTCCCGCGCGCCTTGCGCAAGCTCGCGATCGCGCGCGGCTTCATGGTCTATGAGGGATTGCGTTAGGCGCACTGACAAGCGGAGACTTAGCTCCGCAGCCGCCGCGCCAGGCTGGCTACGAAGCGGTCGGCATCGGCCTCGTCGTTATAGACATGGGGCGAGACGCGCAGGCGGCCAAGGCGCGCTGCGACATAGATGCCTTCGCTTGCAAGTCCCTCGACGAGCCCGTTCGGGATCCCCTCTTTGAAGGCGAGGCTCAGGATATGCGGGGCCCGCAACCGGCGGTCGGGGAAGCTGAAGCCTAAGCCGCGCATTTCGTCGGCGATGCGCTCGGTCAGCATCGCGACACGCTGCGTCACGGCCGGCGCGCCCCACTCCGCCAGCATCTCCATGCTGATCGCGGCCATTTCCACCGAAATGAAATGGTCGCGCTCGCCCATGTCGAAGCGCCTTGCGTCGGCGACGTAACGAAGATCCGTGAAATAGACGTCATTCTCGGCACGAACGTCGCGGCGGCCGGAGGATGTCTGCTCGAGCGGGATGCCATCCTGATGGCGCTTGGCGACGTACAGAAACGCCCGGCCGTAAGGTCCAAGCAGCCATTTGTAGGTCGGGAAGATCACGACATCCGGATCAAGGCGCTTCACGTCCATCGTCAGCACGCCGACGCTTTGTGTCGCGTCGATGAGAAAGGCGGCGCCTTGCCGCCTGAGCGCAGCACCGACCTGATCGACGTCGATCAGCCCGCCCTCCGACCAGTGCACCGATGAGATCGACGCAAGCCCAACCGGCGGCGCCCCCGGCCGTTCGATGGCGGCGAGCACCGCCGACGTCCAGTCACCGTCATCGGGCGCGCGGATCGTCTCGACGACAAAGCCCTGCACGTCGGCGCGCGTCCGCCATTCCAGCACCGGCGAGGAATGGTCGTTCTCCAGCACGATGATGCGCGTGCCGCGGGCGATCGTCAGCAGCTTCGCCGCGGTCGCGACGCCGTAGCTGACCGAAGGGATCAGCGCGATGTCGGCGGGATCGGCATTGATCAGCCGCGCGGCGGCGGTTCGCGCACGCTCGTGCTGCGCGTTGGCGAAAGAGGCCTCGAGCGTCCAGGGCTGGCCTTTGCGTCCCACCGCGGCGCGGCCGGCGTCCAGGACACGCCGCGGCAACGGGCTGTAGGACGCCGCATTCAGGTAGCAGATGTCGCGCGGCATCTCGAAGAGGTCGCGCTGCGAGGCAAGCATGCGAAGGGTCTCTTGATTGAGGAGACCCCTGTCTTAGACGATCCGATACGCGGCAGCCACACCGCCGCCGGCTTGCCGGCCATGCCGCGACCGGGTGGCGCTATTCGACCAGTTCAGGAAACGGCACGATGGTCGACTTCACCGTCTTCATCGCCATGGCGTCGGCGACCGCGCGGCCGACGCCCTCTTCCGAGAACGGATAGATGGTCTGCATCTCGAGCCAGGGATATTTGTTCCGGGTGCGATAGAGCATGTCGACGCCGAGCGGCAGGTCGTTGCCCGTAAAACCCCAGGAGCCGAGCACGTTGAGGTCCTTGGTGCAGATGCGGTGCCATGACGTCAGAATCGAACCGGCATCGGTGAACTGCCCCATCTCGACATAGGTGCCGCCGTCGCGCAGCATCTCCATGCCTTCGGGGCCCGCGCTCGGATGACCCGAGCAATCCATCACGAGGTCGGCGCCGAAGCCGCCGACGATGTCGCGCACCTTTTTGATCCGCGCCTCCGGCGTCTTCAATTCCTCAATATCGACGGTCGCTTCGGCGCCGAACTTGCGCGCCAGCTTCAGCCGCGGCGTTTCCGGCGCGCCGACGCAGATCACCCTCCCCGCACCCATCTCCTGGGCCGCCGCAACCGCGAGAATCCCGATCGGCCCGGAGCCTTGAATGACCAGTGTGTCACCCCAGGAAAATCCGCCGGCGCGGGTGGCGCGGTTGAAGGCGCGGATGCAGGAGGTCAAGGGCTCCGACAGTGCGCCGAGCCGCAGCGACATGTCGTCGGGCAATTTGTAGATCTTGGTGCCCGGCAGCATGTCGAGATCGACATAGACATATTCGGCCCAGCCGCCCCACAGATGCGGCGCCTTGTCGAAGCCGAGATAGCGGCCGTAATAGACCGGGGTCAGGCATTTGTTGGCGCTCTGCGGATAGTGGATGCAGTAATAGCAGCGGCCGCAGGGCATCAACGGCGGGATCATCACTTTCGAGCCGACCTTCAACGGCTTGCTCATGAAGTCTTCAGTAAACTCCGAGCCGACTTCAACAAGCACGCCGCCGATCTCGTGGCCGAGCGTGAACGGCCATGGCAGCGGCTTCGGCCAATGGCCTTTGAGGATATGCAGATCGGTGCCGCACACGCCGCAGGCGCCAACCTTGATCAGCGCCGCCTTCTTCGGAATCTTGGGCCACGGCACGGTGCGCATGACCGGCTGCGCGCCCGGGCCATCATAGGTGCAGACGCGGATGTCTTGCATGAGTTTCCTCCGGCCCTTCGGCATTTCGTTATGAGATCGCTCGGGCGACGCAAACTTAGGTGAAGCGCGCGGCGATGCCAACCGGGCTCATTCGCCGCCGTTGACATGCTAATACCGCCGGGCCGCTGCTCTCCCTGCCGGCCCGCGTGCTGCAGCCCGCGACGCGCGCGATCAGCATGGGCGTGTTCTACACCCTCTATTATGGCGCGATGATGCTCGGCCCCGTGATCGCGGGCGCCGCCGCCAAATGGACCGGCAGCGCAGGCGCCGCGCTCGATTTCGGCGCCGCCGTGCTGGTCGCCTGCCCGCTGCTGCTCCTGGCGTTCAATCGCACCGCAACGCCCCGTCCACCATCCGTATGATTGCTGAACGCGGAAGCCTGTGCCGCTAACGCCTCATTAACCCTGTCGGCGGTAGGGTCTCTTGACACCGAAAAGCCGGTGGTCGAGTGGCGAAAATGGCGTTGCCGAACAAAAAATCGATCCTTCCGGCCGCCGAAGAGCGCCGGCGCTTTCAACGGGTCAAAGTGCACCTGCTCGGCCGCTACATGCTGCCGGACCGGCGCGAATTTCCCTGCCAGATTATTAACATGTCGCCCGGCGGGCTTGCGCTGCTGGCGCCCGGGATCGGCAATGTCGGCGACCGCGTGATCGCCTATCTCGACCATATCGGGCGGGTCGAGGGCAAGATCACCCGCATCATCGACAACGGTTTCGCGATGACGGTGGGCGCCACCGCCCGCAAGCGCGACAAGCTGGCCGCTCAGCTCACCTGGCTTGCCAACCGCGACATCCTCAATCTGCCGGAAGACCGCCGCCACGACCGTATCGTGCCGCGCAACCCGATCGCCGTGCTCACGCTCGAGGACGGCACCAAGATGACCTGCCGGATCATCGACCTGTCGCTGTCGGGCGCCGCGATCGCAGCCGAAAACCGCCCCGCCCTCAAGTCCCATGTCATGCTCGGCAAGGTCCAGGCCCGGGTGGTGCGAAATCTCGAAGACGGCTTCGCCATCGAGTTCGTGCACGAGCAGCACGTCGACACGCTCGAAGACAGCGTTACCGCAAGGTAAAGCCCCAAACCCTCAGTTCTTAGCGTTTGCTGAACGGCCAGGCGCGCGCTGCGTTGCCAAGTGGCGAATGCGGCCGCCTGCCGCCCGGCGCAAGCCGGTTAACGCCGCGCGCTTTTCGCCCGCAATCGGCCGAATAACAAGCGATGCAGCCCTTAATCGATAAAGTTTTATTCAATTGCGATTGTCTCGAATTTTATACGAATGCGCTTCAAACACGATTCGACTTAGCGCCAGTTTTGACTTTCATTCGTTTCAAATCGACTTGGATAGCTTAGCGGCAGCGAAAAAGCTTTGTGAGACACATGGTCCCAACAAAAAACGGGGGCCACAGTGTTCAAGCTCAAGGGACAGGGAAGCGGATTAGCTGTTGTCGCGATCCTGCTGACGATCGCCGCGCCGGCAAAGGCGAATGACGATCGGGTTGCGTACGCAAGCCAAGGCAACGCGAGTCAAGGCAACGCAAGTCAAGCCTACGCAAGCATTGGCGAGACGACGCGCGCGCCGATCGGCTGGGTCGAGTTCTGCGCCGAGAATGCGAGCGAATGCAGAGGCAGCGCAACGCAGCCGCGCGACATCGTGATGTCGCAGACGGCGTGGCGCGATCTCATCAAGGTCAACCGCTGGGTCAATGAAAACGTCAAGCCGATAACCGATATGGATCATTGGGGCGTGATCGAGAAATGGTCGCTGCCGACCGACGGCTACGGCGATTGCGAAGACTATGTGCTGATGAAGCGCAAGATGCTGGTCGACGCCGGCTGGCCGCGCGAGGCGCTGTTGATCACGGTGGTGCGCGACAAGAAGGGCGAAGGCCACGCGGTGCTGACCGTGAAGACCGACAAGGGCGAGTTCGTTCTCGACAACCAGAACGAAAACGTCGTCGCCTGGACCGAGACCGGCTACCGCTTCATCAAGCGTCAGTCGCAGAGCGATCCGAACGTATGGGTCTCGCTCGGCGAGAGCCGCCCGGCCGTTGCGACTGCAAGTGCGAAGGATCACTGAACAGGATCGTCAACGGACCACTGAATAGACACCAATTATGGAGTTACGCGACCCGGTCACATCCCCACCCCTCCCCGTCCCAGACCGGTTCGCGCGCGGCCAGCTCTCCCCCAAGAGCTGGCCGCAACTTTTTAAGGCACATTTAACCACCGGGTTGATTGTGCCGCGCTGCACGCAAGATGGCGCTATCGCGCGCAGCAACGACAGTGCAAGGTAAATGCGTATGCAAGGGCAGGAAACGCGGCTGTCACGAGCGCGTGACGGCGCTTTCGGATCCGGCACAGCGGAACCAGATTGATTGTTGAGGCGTTTCTTTCCTTTAAGGAAAAAGAGCCATGTCAGTTTTGAGTATTGTTGCAATTGGTTGGGTTACGCTCAACGCCGCGCTTTTCACGGCCCTGATGTTTCGACGTCCGCGTCCCGAACTTCGCGAAAGCCTGTTCAAATGGACCATTCAGGGCGCATCGAAGCCGCGTGGAAAATCCGACCGGCGTTCTCAGCATTCGCCCGCCTGACATCGTCAGGCGGCACCGCGCAGCGCGTGGCTGATGCTTGAGCTGCGATGATGTGCCGTCAAGACGTGCCGCGCGCCGGCCGTCCGCATCGTTACCGACGTTTTCCGAGAAACGACATCGGTCCGCGCCCGCGGCGCTTCGACCGGTTTTTCTTGTCCGGATCTTCCGCCTGCACCAGGCCGCAGTTCGGACAGATGGACTGCATCGTCACGCCAGCCAGTCCTATTTTCACACTGACGATCTCGAGCGGAATCTGGCAGCGTGGGCATTTGTCGTTCTGAGGCGGCGAGTTTTCCATGACGGGATCAAAGCATCTTTCCCCATCCGACATCTTAAATCGTCATCGAAATTTCAAGCCATCGGCGCGAACTGCATCAGGATGCCGCAGCTCACGATGTCGGCTCGCGCCGGTGCCGATATCGATGACAGAGAGAAACTGCGGCAGGCCGGAACGTCCGGCGATGCCGTTCATTCCAGACCAGTGCCGACGAAACCCCGTAACATCACGGAGATCGGACGCGCGTGCATTGCGCCGGATATCCCCGGCGAATAACCGGTGTGGTCTTTTGGGGGTTGTCAGCCTCCATTTTGTCGGATTTGTTGCTGAGAGACTGGTTTCGCGCCGCAGTTATGCCGCGCGGCACAACAGGCCAGCGTTCCGCGTTAGCGTTGCTCTCCGCGTTGAGAGCGTGTCGCCGGCCGGCGGCCCGCATCCAAAACATTCATTTTCGTTTGGGCTTTGCACCTCATGATTCCATTTGCGCGCGACATACGAACCGACAGCATCGCACGGATCGGCACCCAGCCGATCGCACTCGCCGCCGCCACGCTTCTGGTCATCCTGGCAGGCGTCGCCGGGATAACGCTCTGGCGGACCTATTCAGGCACGGCACAAGAACCAGAGCGCGCCGTCGTCGCCCGCCAGTTGCAGGCGCGCACCGCGCAGGCCTCCGAACAATTGGTCGAGAAGACCAAGGGCCTGGAAGCCACCCAGCAGGAATCCATCGACCAGTTGCAGATGGTTCAGGACCAGTTGCAGACGGTGCGGCGCCTGCTCGCGGCCCAGCAAGCCGATACTAGGCGGCTGTCCGAGCGGGTTTCCGCCCTGACCGACGCGATCGACGGTTTGCGGCAATCCTATGCCAGTTCCCAGGCGTCCGAGCCCTCGTCTCCGCCGGCGGCACGAAACCGGTCAGTCCAGACCAGCGCCCACGCGTTCCGGACCGCGCATCACCGTCCGGGGAAATCACGAAGTTAAGTCAAATAGTTGGACCCATTACCTCGCCAAATCCGGCAAACTGGGGCAGCGGCTCTTTCCTAAATTTTCCCTCGCACTTTGTGAACTGGCTCACATTTGGCCGGGCAAATTCGGGGCAAAGTAAAGGTTACCGGAAGGCGCGAGCCGATTTTAATTTCCGGGGCTGGCAAGGTCGTTGACGGCATACTGCGTCGACGGCCTTGTTTTTTTATGCCTCCGGTGGGCCGTCATGTGCCGGAACCGGGGCTTCTCGCAGTCAGGCGATTTGCGTTTTCACGGGCACTTATTCGCTCAATGCGCCTCCTGAAGTGCTGGAGGAGCAAGCCGTGAGTGCCGAGCCCATACTGACGTCCGACGTTTTCGGACTGACAAAAACCGCGCAGTTTTCACGCCGTGGCTTCATGACCGCGTCTCCCGCGGTCGCCGCAGGCTATACCCTGGCCGCGGGTCCGGTGCGCGCAGACGTCATCAAGACCGACACCGAAGGCCTCGATTCGGGCGATACCAAGATCAAGGTCGCGGACGGCGACATGCCCGGCTATTTCGCGCGGCCGAAGGGCGCGAGCAACCCGCCGGTCGTGCTCGTAGCGATGGAAATCTTCGGCTTGCACGAATACATCAAGGACGTGACGCGGCGCCTTGCCAAGCTCGGGGCGTTCGCGGTCGCGCCGGACTATTATTTCCGCAAGGGCGGCATCATCGGCTTCTGCCGCGGCGGCCGGACCGTGTGGGAATATGCCGCCCACAATGCCGGGTTGAAGGCAGGCGTCGCCTTTTACGGCCCGCCGGTCGATCCGCCGAACCGGCTCTGGCCGAAGAGCCCGACCCAGCTCGCGCCCAAGATCAAGGCACCGGTGCTGGGCCTCTACGGCGAGGCCGACACCGGCATTCCCGTCGCGAGCGTCGAAGCGTTGAAGGCGGCGCTGGCCGAAAACAAGAAGGCTGCGGACTTCAAGATCTATCCGGGCGCCCCGCACGGCTTCCACGCCGATTATCGCGCGAGCTACCGCAAGGAGGCCGCCGAGGATGCCTGGAATCAGATGCAGGCCTGGCTCAAGAAATACAACGTGCTGGGCTGACCGGCACGACGGCGACGCGGCCGCTCGTGAAGTCGAGCGGCCGCACGTGGCTTATTGGCAGACCTGGACGGTGCGCAGGCGCAGGCCGTGGCGCGTGTGCACCCGCCGCCGGACGAGATAGCAGCCGCTGTCGCCTTCATCGGCATAGTAGCCGTCAGACGGATAATAGTCGCCGTAATAGGGCGCGTAGAAGCCGACGCCTATTCCTGCAAATCGACGATTGAAGCCATGGAAGCCTCCGCCATGGAAGCCTCCGTGGAAGCCGCCGAAGTGCGGCCCGCCCCCCATGTGCATGCCACCTCCCATGTGCATACCGCCTCCGCCGCCGTGCATGCCGCCACCTCCACCGCCGCCGCGTGCGGAAGCGGCGTCGGGGGCGAGCATCGTCACCGAGGCCGCCGCCAACAAAGCGAACATCGTTTTACGCAACATCACTAACTCTCCTTGATACGACCGCCGCCCATGACCCTTTCGGCCCGATAACGCCGTCCAATCTAGTTCGGCTTTGCGGCATTGGCCGAACGATTCGCCTCACATTTGCGCTACTCCACGCCGACAACCAATCTGGTAAACGTGCGCTCGACACGGCGACGGGATGACCGCAAGGCAAGCATCCGGCGCGCGCGTTGGCTTGCGCATCGAAGGTGATGAGCCACGCGAATACGTCGGGCTTGTGGCTTAGGGGAAAACCGGCATCGACCGCGTATCCAAGGACGGAGCCTCGCTCCGTCCCGGCCATGCCTTAAAGGGAGGCCTCTGCACGCTCGGTCTGGTCTTCGAACATGCTCACGAAGAGATGCGATTCATCGTCGGGGCCGTCGAGCTGAAGCCGCCGCACCGCGATCCTGCGCCGGCCCTTGACCGGATTATCCACGATATCGACGATTGGTTGGGGCTGCTGTTTCTGTGCAATCAATTGCCGGTCGCGGCGTTCGATCAATTCGGCGGTCTCAGCGGAGAACAATTCGCGGGCGGTCTTTCCGATCAATTCGGCACGCGGCATGCCGATCATCACCTCGGCGGCCTTGTTGACAAAGACGTAACGCAGATTGCGCGCGTCCTTGGCGATGATGCCTTCCGGTATGTTTTCGATGAGCGTCGCCAGGAATTGCTTGGTCCGCTGCAGAATCCGTTGGCTTTGATGCTGCTCGGTAACGTCCTCATGCACCGCCACCCACCCGCCGCCATCAATCGGGCTCTCCTGGATGCGGATCATGCGCCCGTCGCGAAGCTTGACGTCAACGGACGTCGGCTGCCGTTTGGCGATGCGCGCCATGATCGCCTCCAGGTGTTTCGCGGCGTCGCCGGCGAACTGTCCGCTGTCGATTCCGTGCTGCAAGACTTCCTGGAGCGAAGACCCCGCCTTGATGGTCGCCGGCAAGCCATACATCTTCTTATAGCGGTCGTTGATCACGAGCAGGTTGGCCTTGGAATCGTGCATGATCAAGCCCTGCGGGATGCTGTCGATCGCCGCAGTGAGCTGCCATTTTGTCTCATAGTATTTGTCGGAGTATCTCTCGCGTTCCACCGCGACGGCGTCGCGCTGCCTCGCCGCGTCTAGCTCGCGCCGTATCAGTTCGTCATTGTGCTCGACCGCCTCGCGAAAATGTCGCAGGGCGATGGCGAGGCGTCCGATCTCGTCCTGGCGGCCGAAATAAGGAATCTCGGATTTGATGTCACCGCGGGCGATCCGGTCCGACATCTGAATGATTTCAAATAATGGCCCGATCACCGACCTTCTCACGATATACAGGTTGACAGCCGCGAACAGAAGGGCCGCAAGTCCCAACCCGAACAAATACCAGCACGCATATCGGCCGAGGTCGCCCAACTCGGCCGCCTCGCCGGCGTGCTCACGATAAATCTTCGCAAGGTCTTCGAGATCGACATTGAGCTGGCTGCGCAGCGCGCGGTTGGCGTCATTGTCGCCCCACGCGCGAGCCGCTCCCGGCCCGATCACCAAAGCGCGTCGTGCGAGCTCCTCGCGGAATTCGATGAACTGCAGAATTCGTTCCTTGACGGCCGAAAACTGTTCCGGATCCCCGCCACGTACCGCTTCCTCCAATTCCTGGGCCGCGATGGCAAGCTCACGGTTACGCTTCAGAAGCTCTTCGGCAAATCGTTTGACGGTCGTCCGGTCCGTCGACATGTAGACCCCGCGCGACTCCATGACGACGGCGTAGATCAGGGCGTCGACGCGACCGATATCGATGGCAACCCTGGATGACGACGCTTCCAGATGCCGATAACCGGATTGCAGTCGCACCGATTGTATCGACATGACGAGAAGGAAGATCGTCACGACAACCAGCGCCCCAACGATGCTATAGAGTTTCTCGGCAAAGCTGAGGTCGTCAATCCAGAGGTTGAGCCTTGTCGCAGCCGTCTTGACCCATCCCAGGCCGAGAAAACCGAGGGATCGGGCATTCTGAGTGGCGGCTTTCATCGACCTGCTCGACGTTTGGGGGATCGGTTTTTTAGCTGCCGCGGCGCTATCGCGGCCTTAAATTCGGAGTCCGTACAAACACGGCCGTAGTTGACCGGGATACGCGTTGCTGCTCGTCTGCGGCTCGGCCGGGACGCGGAGAAACAGGTCATCCATGCGCAAACTGATCGCGTTCGACGAGGATACGTTCGACAAGCTCAGGCAGTTGGCCCGCGACAGGATGGCAACGTTGCAGGAACTGGCCGAGGAAGCGTTCGCCGACCTCCTGAAGAAGCACCGCATTCCCGCCGACCTGAAGGATGCGCTGCGCAAGAGCGCGCAGCCTGGCGTTGGCAAGGCGGCCGCGAAACGCGCCCCGCCACGGAAGGCGTCGGCCAAGAGATCAGCCAAGAGAAAGCAGGATTGAGATCCGGCTTTTTCAGCCGATCTTCTTGAGGCCCTTTTTGAAGCGCGGCCCGTTGCGCATATAGGACCGGGCGTCCCCTGCCATCTTCTCGACCTGGGCGGGCTCGAGCGTGCGGATCACCCGCGCCGGCGCGCCGATGATCAGGGAATATTCGGGAAACTGCTTTCCTTCGGTGATGACGGATCCGGCGCCGACGACGCTGCCGCGGCCGATCCTCGCCCCGTTCATCACGATCGAGCCCATTCCGACCAGCGCGCCGTCCTCGATCGCGCAGCCGTGCAGAATGGCATTGTGGCCCACCGTGCAATTCTTTCCGATCGTCAGCGGAAAGCCCAGATCGGTGTGGCAGGTCGAATTGTCCTGTACGTTCGAACCTTCACCGATCTCGATCCATTCATTGTCGCCGCGCAACACCGCGCCGAACCAGACGCTCGCCGAGCTCGAAAGACGCACCTTGCCGATCACGGTAGCGGTGTCGGCGATGAAGTAATTACCGTCGGCGGGAAGCTCGGGCGCCTGCCCATCAAGTTCATAGATCGCCATCAAAATCTCCTGTCGGACGGAGACCTTCGCACGATGGCCGGAGCGTTTTCAAGAAAAGCATGCCGGAACAGGGAACCCGCCGGCCTGGCTGGAGCCGCAAAACGCAGGCGGGGCCGGACTAAGCCAGCACCGGACTAAGCCAGCACGCCTGCGGCGCGCAGCGTCATCAGAAAGAAGGTGCCCGACATCAGGCTCCAGAAGCCGGCGATGACGGTCGCGATCATCACGAATTCGAAGCGGCGGCGTTCGATCTGCACGCCGCGCAGCGTATTGCGCATGATGATGAAGGGCGCGGCGAACACCAGGAACGGCACGGCGGCGAAACGCCGGGGCACCACCCCCTCCTGCAGCAATCCGAAGCCGGCGGGACGCTCCGCCCACAGCTGAAATCCGCTTGCCAGCGTGCCAGCCAGCGCGAAGCCGATACAGAGCGAAAACAGGGAATTCAAAGCCTCGGGCGACACCGGTATCTTCCGTACTCAACAAAATCCGCCCTCCTGCTTTCGCAAAATCGGCGCTCCGCCGCCAGATCATCCTTAAAGAAAGGTTAACGATGCGGGGCGAGCCGCCGCCCATGCATGGCTCGCACCGCACGAGGGCACGCGAAAGCCTGCGGGAAACCTATCGCCGCATGGCATATTGCTTCGCGATGATTCGGCAGGCTTCCTCGTTCATGACGGTGTTTTCGACAGTCCGGTTCAGCGCGCGCGATTGGCGCGGCCACGGTTATATGATTCCGATCCTGCTGGCGGGCGGAGCGACCGCCGGCGCGGT
>WNFD01001149.1_pt1 | contig 26676 bp, 23 predicted proteins | sample 5400491 | NCBI WGS metagenome assembly WNFD01 (sample SAMN13153343, study PRJNA577476) | soil metagenome | isolation source: 120 cm saprolite under Douglas fir tree site 2 hole 2 replicate 2 | place: USA:California | collected 2015-04-18
GATCCTTTTGCCGTTTTCGGTTTTAACTTCCTTCTTCGGCACCGTCTCTTCAAACGACGCGGTTGGTGGTGACTGGTTTTGCGGTGAGCCCCACGTCGACGCGACGCGGCTCCCTGAAGAATTGTCCGACTCATAGGTCCGCTGAAAAATTGTGGCGCCGAGTATTCCCCACGCGAAAGCTGTACAAAGAAAAATGAAAGTGATGGCGGCGATGCGTTTTATCATGGATGTACCCCTCAATGCGGACGGGCTGTTGATGTATTTGTGAATGACGCAAACATGATCAGTGATTGAGTTTGCCCATTGTCGAATCGAAATTGGCTTGCGGCAATGTGGCTCGCCACACAAAGGGTCTGTGTCGATCTACGTCTGACGTCACAATTCAAAGTTGAGTAGCGACCGCGGGTTGCGGCGCGAAAGTCAGGTTCAAATCTGGAAACGAACCGCGCCCAAAGAAAACGTGCCAGGCAAACGAATCGAGCGGCGGCGAGCGCAGCAACGAGCAGGCAAGTTCTATTAGCGCGGGCGACTGAACCGTGGAAATTACGCGCCGCATCCACAATCGCGAAACGAATCGAGCGCGAAACAATTCTCCCGAATAGGCCGCGAGCACTCTCGCATCCCCGGTTTCGAGATAATCGCCGATCACCCTGGCGGCAAAAGTCGAAAGGCGCAGGCAGGGATCCAATCCTCCCGCCGTCAGGGGCGATACTGCGCCGGCAGCATCCCCTACCAGCAGTCCCTGATCGTTGGCAATTCGCCGCAGAACTCCGCCGACAGGAATACGACCGCCGCGCCGTTCAATCAGCGTCGCGCGCCTTAAGTCAACAATGCCATCTAAGCTCGCCCGAAATTCGCGCAAGGCTTTGACTGGATCAAATCGTGATGGATACCCACCCACACCGAGATGAACCTCCTCGCCGTCGTGCACAACCCAGGCAAGATAGCCTGGCGCCAAACGCGGATCGAGAAAACAATGAAATCGCGGCGGCCCTTCGAGTGGCACGCCTTCGAGCACTTCCTCTACTCCGACAATCCATTCGCGATTGACGTCGAGACCCAGCGCGTCGCCTACGCGCGACGTCGCTCCATCCGCGCCAACCAGATATCGTGCTCTCACCCAACGCGAAGGTGATGGACGATCCAGGCGCACGATTAGTTCGTCCTTGAGCTTCGCCGAACCCGCATAAAGCGTCCCCGGCATCCATTCAACGCCGGCGCGAATTGCCTGGCTCAGAAATCTCTGATACAGCCGGCCCATGCGTCCCACGCGGAACTCGTCGTGCGGGCTGGATAAATCCATCGAGCGGCGCGCCGGGGAATAGAGGGTGACGTTTCGGACAGACGGACCAAGACAATCCTCCGGCAGGGCAAAGTCTTCCAGTGTGCGCCGGACGAAAATTCCTGTCGTGTGAATCGATTGATCGAGAGCAGACTTGCGATCGACCAGGAGAACTCGTAAGCCGCGCTCACCCAGCAAACGGGCCGTTTGCAATCCCGCTAATCCAGCGCCAACGACGACTACATCATATCGGTCCATTTTTGCCTGCCTAAAGTGACAACGCGCCGAGTTGGAATCTCGTCTTGCCGTGCAAGAAACTATTCTCGTGTCCGATGATGAAGTGGGTAACGAAATCGCCTTCGTTGAGCAGCAGCGTCGCGCTCCTCACATCTGCCGGCAGATCGAAAACGATTTCTGTTGTGTAAGCCTCGCCGGGGCGCAGCGGAGCAGTCAACGGCGTGCTGCTCGCTGGCGTCGCCTCAAGCGCGGGCAGTGCCGTTGGCGCGTGCTGGTTGCCGCGTTCATCTACGAGTGTTAACACGCGGCTGTTGGGATACAGCAAGCCATTTCCTCGCCACGGCGCGATTGTAGTTTCGTCAAAACGGGTCTTGAGGGTCACAATCGTGTAGACACCTTGTGCGGTTGACTGATCGGCCGAAGTGCCGAGCGTCTTCGTTTGGCGCACATTGGTAATTGAATAAGCCAGGTGACAGTCGATCTCGCAGAAATGCTTCTCTGCGCCGCGGGCGAGGACCTTTTCGCGGCCCGCGAGCGAGAATGCGAGCATCGCTCCCGCATAAATGCCGGTGATAACCAGCATCGCGATCAGAACGAACTTCGCAAACCGAAACTTTCGCGCGACGAGCGATCCAACCAGCGTCAACGCCGCCACCAGAATGAGTAAGCCAGTTCCCAAAAAGGCCAGCACGCCGGCCGGCGCGGCGAGATTCACGTTGGTGTACATCAGCTATTGTCTCCAGCGGTCAATTTAGGCAAAGTGCTTTGCTCAGCAAAGCTGAGCTGCAAAAAATTTTAGCGCCGCGAATTCTAGTTCGGCTTTCGCATCCGGCCGATTACCGCCTCCATGTGATCCAGGTAACGCTCGAGCGCGCGCCGGCCGGCGGCCGTCAAACGATATTCAGTCTTTGGGGTGCGGCCTTCGAACGTCTTCGAACAATTAACGTAGCCTGCGTCCTCGAGTTTGCGCGCATGCACGCTCAGATTGCCGTCAGTTGTCTTGACTGTGTGCTTCAGTTCTTTGAAGGTAAGCGATTCGTTGACGGCCAGCGCGCTGATAATTCCCAGCCGCAGCCGCTCATGAATCAGGCGATCGATCTCGTGCATGCTCTGGGGTGCGCCGCCATGCACTCCGCGCAGACGCTGCTTCTCGGTTTGTTCCTTCCCTGGTTCGCGCCTTAGCGCTTGCGGTTTAGCCACCGTGTTTCCTCGCGATGATTGTTCCAAAAACGATGTGCAGGCCGCCAAACCCGGCGGCCATGAGCCAGTTGCCCCACGCAGCCGGAGCGAAAATTCCCGCCGCGCCCATGGCCATGAAGCAGATCCCCATGACGGGCACGATGCTGACTGAATACATGCCGCCAGTGACGACGCCGGTGCCGTAGAGCAGCAGCCACATTCCCGGAATCGCTCCCGTCAACCCCGCGCGAAACAGAACGACGGTCAGGAACGCGCCCACGACCATCGGCGGCGAAAGGCTGAAAGCGACTTTGCGCCCCGGCCCTGAAAGCAACGGCGTGCCTGAGGCCCGCGCTTTTCGATCCATCAACCAGCCCGCAATCAAAAGCGAAATGATCGCTTCCGCGAGCCACGTTCCCAGCCATCCGCGAGCCGTGGATTGATGCGCCGCCACGTAGGCCGCGACCAGTGCGGTGACGCCAATTGCGACCTGGCCCCAACCCGGGACTGCGGTAAATGACGAAGCGCGCTCCATCGTTTCGCGGATGTAGCGCAGGTTGTCCATCGCGCGATCGTGCAGAGCGGGCGGTTCTTCCGGCGATGATTTGGCGAGTCGAGCGGTCATTGGAGACTCACTCTAAGCCAGTCCGCGTTGTCATGTCAAGTACTTTGTATGGCAAAGACGGGGTTAGATCGGTGGGCTGTCGCCGGCGTCGAAGGCTTCGATTAGTTTTTGCCAATCGGACCCGGGCCGGCTTTGCAGAATGCGCACGCAACGGTTCCAGCGCAAAATCGCGTCGTCATTTCCGTGCGGCCGGATCGCCTCCGCCTTTTCAAAGTAAGCGAGCGCTTCCTCGAATAATGGCGTGACCGTGTGCGGCGAGCGCCCCGCGGCAAGTTGAGCCTTCGCTTGCCGCTCGTGAAGAATTCCAGCGTAGTAAAGGCGCTCGTATCCGTCGCGCAGACTTTGGAAAACGGTTTCCGCTTCGTTGTAGCGATCGGCGGGACGGCCGCCGAACTGATCGGTGATCGAGAGACCGAGCAGACGCAGCGCTGTTTGGTTTTCGGAATCAGCGGCGAGGATATCGCGACAGATCGATTCAGCTTCCCCCGGCTCGTTCAAGTAGCGATAAAGCTCGGCTTTTGAGATCGCTTCGGGAATGCCGTCCTTCGAGATCGGTTTGAGGGTTAGTTCCATTCTGAAAAAGACTATCACCACAAAGACACGAAGAACACCAAAACTGCTCTCTTATGTTCTCTGTGTCTCTGCGACTTAGTGTTGAACTCCTAGACCTCGACTTCAATGTCCGGGCCATCGACGCGAACGTTATACCGATTCACAGGTCGGCCCGGCGGTGGGCCAAGCACTTCGCCGGTGGTAACGTCAAAGACGCCTCCGTGCCAGGGGCAGGTCACCTCCACACCACTCAGTTCACCTTCGCAGAGCGGCCCGCCCACATGTGTGCAAGTGTTGTCGATCGCGTGAAACGAACCGCCCACGTTGAAAAGGGCGATCTCTTTGCCGTTGACCTCGACCATTCTGACGGTGCCGACTGGAATGTCGTCGGTTTGGGCAACTTTCATAAACTCTGGCATTGGTTTCTCTCTTTGCTTGAAGAATGTTCTATTTGAGTGGAATCGCCGGCAAGCGCTTCAGTGTTCGGTTGGCCGGGTCGATTGTGATTGCCACTGATTCCAGCGCCGTGACTCCCAGAATCGGTTCTGCATCATCGGGACCAAAGATGACGCGCCCGGCCGTAATCTCCCCCATGAAAGATATTTCAGCTAGTCCGAACGAATATTCCTCAACCCTCCCGTTTGCCGGCTCGTAGGCGGTTCTTCCAACTGGCTGGATGCCAGCTTTTCTCAACTCCGATTCTGGAGCGAGACTGTCCGTCGCGCCCGTATCAACGAGAAAATCAGCTTCGTAGGCTCCGTTCGAAACTCCAAAGCTCTTTAAGGCAACCGTAACGTGCGTGAGTCCCATATCACTGAGATTATCAACAGCCAAGCCCCGCGACAAGCGCGCTCTGTCTAACTGCGCCTCTTCCCCGCCAGCTTGCGCAAAAACCAGCGCACGGGATCGTAGAAGTCATCAACCACGCGCTCTTTCAGCGGAATGATCGCGTTGTCTGTGATGCGAATGTCTTCGGGGCAGACTTCGGTGCAGCACTTGGTGATGTTGCAGTAGCCGATCCCGAGTTCGTTTTTCAGCAACTCAGTTCGATTCAAGCTGTCCAGCGGATGCATTTCCAGGCCCGCGACGCGCACAAAGAAGCGTGGGCCCCCGAATTGTTCCTGCTTATCGTGATCGCGCAGCACGTGGCAAACGTTCTGGCAGAGAAAGCACTCAATGCACTTGCGAAATTCCTGCACGCGATCGACCTCGCGCTGATCCATCTTCCATTCCACGTTTGGTTTAGGAGTGAACGGCGGAATCGTCCTGTTGACGCGGTAATTCCAGGAAACGTCGGTGACAAGATCCTTCAGCACCGGAAAGCTCTTCATTGGCTGTACCGTGATCGGGTGGTCCAGCGGCAAAGCGTCCAGCCGAGTCTTGCAAGTCAGGCGCGGACGTCCGTTAACTTCCGCCGAGCACGAGCCGCACTTCCCGGCTTTGCAATTCCAACGCACGGCCAGGTCGGGCGCGTCGTGCGCCTGGATGTAATGCAGCGCATCGAGCACTACCATGCCGGGGGCGATCGGCACCTGGTACTCAACCAGGTCGCCTTTGTTCCGATCGCCGCGAAAGATTTTGAAAGTTGCGTTGGCCATTGTGCTCCGGTGGGTTACGAGTTCGCTTCGACAATCTGTTTCAATTCATCCGGCATCGCGGCGACCGGCGCGTGACTCAAACGCATCGCTTCCCGATCCCGTGAGATGATGTTATTCAGCTTACTCCACTGTTCGTCATACTGCGGAAAATCGATCCGGCTGTGCGCGCCGCGGCTCTCTTTGCGTTCCAGGGCGCTCAACGCCACCGCTTCCGAAACTGTCAGCAGAGACTTCAGGTCGCGAGCGAGGTGCCAACCCGGATTGAACAGACGCGAGCCGTCAACGTGCACTTTTGAGGCGCGTCCTTTCAGGTTTTGAATCTCAGAAAGACCCTGCTTGAGATCCTCTTCGCTGCGAAAGATGCCGACATAGTTCTGCATCGTTTCCTGCAAGTCGCGATGCACGTCATATGGGCTGTCGCCGTCCCCGCGTTCAAACGGCTCGAGCATTTCGCGCGTCCCTTGATCAACCTGACCGTCGTCAACGCTCGGCGTCCGGACTTGGTTCGCATGTGCGGCTGCGGCCAGACCTGCGCGGCGGCCAAATACGAGCAGATCAGACAGCGAATTTCCGCCCAGCCGATTCGCGCCGTGCAAACCGGCGGCGGCCTCGCCTGCTGCGAATAAACCGGGAAGACTCGATTGTGCGGTCTCAGCATCAACCCGAATGCCGCCCATCATGTAGTGACACGTCGGGCCAACCTCCATCGGCCCTTTGGTGATATCCACGTCCGCAAGTTCGCGAAACTGGTGATACATGCTCGGCAGTTTCTTTTTCACGTATTCAGCCGGCTTGTGCGAGATGTCGAGATAGGCGCCGCCATGTTCCGTCCCGCGCCCTTCCTTGGCTTCGGTGTAGATCGCCCGCGCCACCACGTCGCGCGTCGAAAGATCCACCCGCTCTGGATCGTAACGTTCCATAAAGCGCTCGCCGTCTTTGTTGCGCAGCACGCCGCCTTCGCCGCGCACGGCTTCAGTCACGAGAATTCCCTGCACGCCCGGCGGCCAGACCATGCCGGTCGGATGAAACTGGACGAATTCCATGTCCATCAATTCGGCGCCCGCGTCATAAGCCAGGGCCATCCCGTCGCCGGTGTATTCCCACGAATTTGAAGTAATGCGCCAGGCCTTGCCGATTCCGCCCGTGGCAATCACGACTGATTTCGCTTTGAAGACAACAAAGCGGCCGTTCTCTCGCCAGTACCCAAACGCGCCGGCAACCCGATCACCGTCTTTCAGCAGACGCGTAATCGCGCACTCCATGTAAACGTCGATGCCCTGGTGCACGCCGCGATCCTGCAACGTGCGGATCATCTCGAGGCCCGTGCGATCGCCGACGTGACAGAGCCTTTTGAAAGTGTGGCCGCCAAATGCACGCTGCAGAATATCTCCGTCGGCCGTGCGGTCAAAGAGCGCGCCCCATTGTTCAAGTTCGCGCACGCGTTCGGGCGCTTCCTGGGCATGAAGCTGGGCCATGCGCCAGTTGTTCAGGAACTTGCCGCCGCGCATCGTGTCGCGAAAATGCGTGCGCCAATCGTCCGACCGGTCGACGTTGGCCATGGCGGCCGCGATCCCGCCTTCAGCCATCACCGTGTGCGCTTTGCCAAGCAGCGACTTGCACACGACCCCTACGCTTGCGCCTTGCGCCAGCGCTTCAATCGCCGCGCGCAGCCCCGCGCCGCCCGCGCCGATGATCAAAACGTCGTGTTCGTGAGTTTCGTATTTTTCGGTCACAGCAGTCTCAAATCAGTGATCGCGCCCGATGCAACCAGACGAACGTACAGATCAGCAAGCCCTACCGAGAACAGGCTCAGCCACGCAAAGAGCATGTGCCGTTCATTAAGAAACGAAACGCCGCGCCACGCGCCGTGCCGCGGCCCGCCCGCGACTACGCACGAAAAGCAATCGACGTTGCCGCCGACGATGTGCCTGAGCGAATGACACGACAAGGTGTAGCTGGAAAGCAGAACTATGTTCATGAGCAAGACCAGCGAGCCAACCCCAATACCAAAGTGTCTGCCGCCGGCCGAGGCGAACCAAAACGCTGTGATCGCGTCGTACCAGAGAATGCCGAGAAAGACGATGGCGACGTAGAGAAAATAACGGTGCAGGTTTTGCAGGATGAAAGGAAAGCGCGTTTCGCCGCTGTAACGGTGCGCGTGCGACTCGCCGATGGCGCAGCCCGGCGGATCGAGAAAGAAAGCGCGATAGTAAGCCTTGCGGTAGTAGTAGCAGGTAGCGCGAAAACCGAGCGGCGCCCACAAAATTAGGATTGCCGGCGACAGCGGCCACCATTTTGGTTTGATTAGCGGCGAATAGAACGGCGAAAGGTAAGGTCCAAACTCATAGAAGTTATTTTCAAATGTTCGCCACGTCGCATAGACACTGAACGCGCCCAGCACGAGTACGACCGGAATCAATTCAATCCACCACGCATCGCGGCGCATCGTGGCGCCAAAGCCGCTGCGTGCAATCGCGGTACTGGATTCAGCCATGGGACTCGGTGAAACCGATGCTCCTTAACGTGCTGACGAGCTGGCGTATTCTAGCATCGACATTTTTCAGCGCAAGTGTTTTTCGGCTCCGTGCTGAGCTAAGGCACCAGGACGACCTTGCCAATATTTTTTCGCGCTTCGATGTAAGCGTGGGCCTCGGCAATTTGATCGAAAGGAAAAGCGCGATCGACGTGCGGTTGAATCCAGCCCTCGTGGATTCCGCGCACGATCTCTTGCGTCCACTCGGCAACTTTTTCGCCTTCGCCCCACATGTGACCGAGGTTCAAGCCGAAGACGCCCTTGTTGCGATTCATCAAAGCCAGCGGATGAAACTTCGGCGTTTGCACCAAAGCTTTCATTGCCCGGATCTTCCCGCGGATTCCCGAAGCCGACGCCGTGGACATGCCGAAGACTCCCATTCGTCCCGTCGTCCGCAAAGCGCGATAGGTCTTCTTCCAACTCGCGCCGCCCAATGGATCGATGGCCAGTTCAACTCCACGCCCTTGCGTCAGCTCAATGAGCACGGGCAACCAGTCTTGATTGCGATAATCGATGGCGTGGTCTAATCCACGGTCCTTCAAAAACTGGTGTTTGCCTGCGCTGGCCGTTCCGTAAGTTTTCGCTCCGATGTGTTTCGCGATATCCAAAGCCGCCAGCCCCACGCCGCCGCCGGCGTTGTGAATCAGCACGGCCTCGCCCTTCTGCAATCCGCCCATCGTAACCAAAAGCGCCCAGGCCGTCAGATAATTTACCGGAATCGCGGCGCCCTGTTCGAAGCTGAGTTGATCGTGCTTCTCAAATACCTGGAGGGCTGACACAGCGACGAGTTCAGCCTGGCCGCCGAATCGGGTCATCGCAATCACTGATTTGCCGACAAGACTTTGATCGACTCCTTCGCCGGCCGTCTCGACAGTGCCGGAGACTTCGTAGCCCATGATGCAGGGTTTTCGCGGCCCGTCGGGATACAAACCCTGACGCGCGAGGATGTCGGCAAAGTTCAGGCCTGAGGCTTTGACGCGAACCAGGACCTCGCGTTTAGCCGGAACGGGATCGGGACGCATTTCGACCTTCATCACGTCGACGCCACCGTGGCGCGTGGTTACGACTGCTCTCATAATTTTAGGGTAGCATAGACTTCAGTCTGTGATTCCGCCAGCGTCGGCAATGAACTAGGAAGATGGCAGCACCCGGCGGATGCCAGTGAGGGAGGTTCCTGTGATAGTAGAACTTCGCGTCACTCATTAATGACCAAGGCGCAGAGGGGTGCTTCTCTGCGCCTTGGGTGTTACTGCAATCACAGACTAAAGTCTATGCTACCTAGCTCTGCTCTGCCGTTTTCGTCTGTGGCTTATTTGGCTGCGGGACGACGCGAAGATACGGCTTCAAGGTTTTCCAGCCGCCCGGAAACTTCGCCTTCGCTGCTTCATCCGACAATGACGGCACGATGATCACGTCGTCGCCGTCCTTCCAGTTGACCGGCGTCGCCACGCTGTAGCCCGCAGTCAACTGCAAGGAATCGATCACGCGCAGAATCTCGTCAAAGTTGCGGCCCGTGCTCGCCGGATAAGTGATCATCAGTTTCACTTTCTTGTCCGGGCCGACGATGAACACTGAACGCACGGTGAACACGTCGCTGACTTCAGGATGGATCATGTCGTAAAGCTCTGCGACCTTGTGATCCGGATCGGCGATCACCGGAAAGTTAAGCGCCGTTCCCTGCGTCTCGCGAATGTCTTCGGCCCAGCGTTTGTGCGAGTCAGTCTGATCGACGCTCAGGCCGATCACCTTGACGTTGCGTTTTTCGAATTCGGGCTTGAGCCGCGAGGCCTCGCCCAGCTCAGTCGTGCACACCGGCGTGAAATCCTTCGGGTGCGAAAACAGACACGCCCAATTGTCCCCAATCCATTCGTGAAAACTAATCGGGCCTTCGGTAGTTTCGGCCGTGAAATCCGGCGCCATGTCGCCTAAACGTAATGCCATGTTGGGTACCCCTTTTCCTTTCAAAGTCACCTCGACCCCGTGGTTGCGAGGTCAAGTCGAAATAAACTGATCTGTGTTTGCTAACTGAGCGACTTTTATAACTAAACCGGGGCCAAGTCAAGGTAAGAAGGTTGTGTTCTGTTTAGAGTTCAGCAAGCTTTAGCTTGCGCCTTGTAACCCGGCAACCTGAAGGTTGAACTCTGAACGCGACCTGGCCCGCGATGTGCCACGGTTAGACCGCGACGACCGCAATCTTGTGCTTGTTCGCCAGTTTGATCATCTTCTCGCGATCGAACATCAAAGTCTTACCGGCGGTGAGACTGAGACACGTGGCGCCCGAGACAATCATGGATTCAATCGTCGGCACGCCAACCACCGGAACGTCGAAACGCATGTCCTGATCGGGCTTGGCATTCTTAACGACGGTCAGCCGGCCGCGCACCAACCCGCCCGCGCGGCGAATCACGGCGTCGGTTCCTTCCATCGCTTCAATGGCGACGCAGGCGCGATCGCGAATCACAATCGTCTGTCCCAGATCGAGTCGCGCGATCTCCCGCGCAATCTCCAAACCGTATTCAATGTCGCCGGTCTCGCGTTCGTCGGGCGCACGCCTGGTCAAGGTCCCGGACGCTGGCAGATTGTCCCTTAAGAAATACGTCGAGTCGATTAACTCGATGCCTTCGGTCTCGAGTTCGGCGGCGACCGCGCCGATGAGCGCATCAGTATTGCGCTTCGGCAGCCGGAGCAGCATTTTCAGCATGCGCACATCAGGGATCGCGCGGCTGAAAATCTGCACGTGCTTGACCTGGCCGGCCATCATGGCCTTCTCGACGCCTTCGCTCTTGAAGAATCGCAGCATCTTGCCAAGCTGGCCAATACCCACCCACGTAAGAGTTTCGGCGACGCGCTCGATTTCCGTGTCAGTCTCTTCGCGGATGGCGGCGACGGCGACTTCCGCGCCGGCTTTGCGCGCTCCTTCGAGCACGAGAAAAGGAAACTTCCCGTTGCCTGCAATTAGACCGAATTTCATAGGATGTAGGGTGATGGGTGTAGGGTGTTGTGGGTTTCGGATTTTCAATGGAAGCTACGCATTCTTAGGTCTCAAGGAACGAATGAGTCCTCCCAGCATTTTGCCGACGACTTCTGATTCTGAAAGTACTCTTTCGGCCTGCGCAGTGGTCGCATAATTCAACCGCTGCGCAATAATAGTTTGAGTTTCCAGTTCCTTCAACGAACCTTGGGCGACGGAGAGGAACTGAAGATACTCTTTTCGACTTCCGCGTCCGTAGCCTTCAGCGATGTTGGAGGGAACAGAAACACTTGCACGCCTCACCTGTGAAGTCAGGCCATATATTTCAGTCTTTGGAAAACCCTCGCTCAACCGATAAATTAGAATTGTGAGATCGAGTGCCTTCTGCCAAACGAGTAGATCTCTGTAACTTCTTAGCATTTGTGAGTCTCCTTTCGAGTGTTGCCAACACCCTAGACCCAACATCCTAAACCCTTACTTAATTACGCCACGTTTTGACGACTCGACGAATTGAACCAGTTCGTTCACTTCGCCGCAGTCCTTGATCTCTTCGCGAATGCGTCCGAGCGCCTGCGTGGTGTTCAGCTTTGAAGACAGGAGCAGATGGAAAGCGTGATGCAGAGCGGCGATGGTCTCGCGCGAGTAACCGCGACGGCGCACGCCGACTTTGTTCAGACCATAACACTTTGCGTGATTGCCAACCGTGAGAGCGAACGGCAAAGCGTCTTTGACAACCACCGAGTAGCCGCCGACGTAGGCCTCGCGTCCGACGCGACAGAACTGATGCACGCCCGAATAGGCGCCAATGTTCGCGCCATCTTCGACGATGACATGACCCGCGAGCGTGGCCGCGTTGGCCATGATCACTTCGTTTCCCAGCACGCAGTCGTGCGCGATGTGCGCCTGGGCCATGATGAAGCAATCATCACCGGTTTTTGTCAGGCCGCCGCCGCCTTTGGTGCCGCGATGAACGGTGACAAATTCGCGGATGCGATTGCGGCGCCCAATCTCAGTTTCCGTAAGCTCGCCCGAGAATTTCAGATCCTGCGGCGGCAGGCCAATCGAAACGAACGGAAAAATATGAGTGTCGTCGCCGATACGCGTGTGTCCATCAATCACGCAGTGCGCGTCGATGCGCACCCGGTCGCCCAACGTAACGTCGTCGCCGATGATGACATACGGACCGACGAAGCACTCGCTCCCGATCTGGGCGCGCTGGCTGACGACTGCCGAAGCGTCAATCTCAGTTGCGGATTCGTGACGCGCGTGACTTTGAATGGATGGAGCGCTCATTGGGGTGTGTTCTTTCGATCGGCGATGACGCTCATCAGTTCCGCATCAGCACAGAGCTGGCCGTCAACCTTGGCTTCACCCCGCATGCGTTGAATGCGCGGGCCGAAGCGGAGCGCCGTGACTTCCAGAACGAGAGTGTCACCCGGAACGACCGGCCGCCGAAAGCGCGCTTCTTTGATGCTCGTGAAGAGCACCAGCTTCTGATCGCGATCGGCGATCTCGCGGAGGGCAAGGATGGCGCCGCATTGCGCCAGCGCTTCGATCACCAGCACGCCAGGCATCACGGGCGCGCCTGGAAAGTGTCCCTGGAAAAAAGACTCGTTAATGCTTACCTGCTTGATGCCTACGATCCGCTGGAGCGGCGCCAGCTCGATGATCCGATCGACCAGCAGAAACGGATAGCGATGCGGCAGAAGTTTCTTGATGCCTTCGGAATCGAGAATCGTTTCCATTGCTTTTCCGAAATGAAAGACGCGGATCGGTAGCCATTCTACCGCATCTCCGCGTCTGAAGCGTCGCTCTTGAGCCCAGCCATCATTTTGGCGGCGTTACCGCCGCGGTGGCCGGATTCTTGGCATTGTAGTCGCTGATGAATGCCTTAGTAATGTCGAGGCCGTCGGCCGCATAGAGAATTCCCTGCACCTGGCTGCCATCCAGGATCATCGTGATGCCGCGGGCTTTGGCGAACGCATCCAAAGCCTTGCCGACTTCGTCTTGCAACGGACCAAACAGCGCCTGACGACGTTTCTCGTAAGCCGCCTGAGCATCCTCAGTTTCGCGCTGGCCCTGTTTCTTGAGCTGATCCAGTTGATCAATTTTAGCCTGAATTGCCTGTGGGGCGATCGGAGTCCCCTTCGCAGCCTGCTGCTGCAAGCTGGTGATCTCGTCCGGGAGTTGCTTGATCTTCGCCGCCATATCGTCAAGTTTCTTTTGCCGATCGGCGAACTCGGCATTCAATTTATTCAGGGTTGCGTTGAACCGGGCGATGCCGGCTTTCGGATCTTGAAACGCTTCCGAAAAGATTACCGCAACCTTGCTGACCGGCACAGACGCAGAGGTTTGCGTCGCCGGCGGGGTTTGCGGCTTCGGCTGGGCGCCGGGTTGCGCCAAAGTCGTGGAGACGGCAATGGTCGCGATGAAAGTTAAGGCGGCCAGGAAACGATTTCTGTTCATGATTGATACTCCAAAAGGCTCGAAGCCGAAGATGCGGAGACGCGTGCCGTTGCCGCACCTCCGCATCTTAGCGGAAAAACTGCTCAGAATCGAAAACTACTTTGGCGCCGTCACCGCAGCGGTGGCCGGGTTCTTGCTGTTGAACTCAGTGATAAAGGCCTTGGTAATATCCAGAGAATCTGACGCGCTGACAATGCCCTGAACTTTCGTAACGTCAAGGATGAGCGTGATGCCGTGGGCCTTGGCGTAAGCGTCGAGGGCTTTACCAATCTCTTCGTAAATCGGGCCGATGACTTCCTGCAAACGCTTCTGATAAGCCGCCTGCGCATCCTCGCCCTTGCGCTGAAAATCCCTCTTCATCTGATCGATCTTTTCCTGCTGCTGCTGATTGACCACCGGAGTCTGCATTGCCTGCACTTTGGCAAGATCGGCCGTCGCTTTTTCAATTTGAGCCTGCAGAGTCTGGAGTTCAGTACGCCGCGGACCAAATTCGGTGTCGACTTTCTTCATCGCGACAACCAAACGAACGATGCCCGCCTTTTCGTCATTAAAGTCCTCCGAATTAACCAGAGCGATCTTCGTTTCAGGCACGTTCACGGCCGGGGCTGCTCCGGTCGTGGGCGTGGTCGTGCCGGGGCGCGGCTGTTGTGCGCGAATTGACCCAACACAGATGGCCGCAAAAAAAGCGGCCGCGACTGTTGCACGAAATATCTTCATAACTTTTCTTGTAATGCTCCTTAATTGAATTGAGACGCGGCCAAAAACTCAACCTGCTTAGTTGTGCGGGCCGCTGGTTTGGGTTGCTAACAATACGCGCGCTGTTGCGCGGGTTCCCAGACTCTTTAGAAAGTGCGACCTACGCTGAACCGAAAGACGCTCTTTTTCTCGTTGAAAAAGAATGGAAAGCCGTCAATGACCTGGTCGCGTCGCGCGTTGGGATTATAAGCATAAATGAGGCGAAAAGGCACGTTGAGAACAGGCACCTGAACCCGGATCTCGGCTCCCAAGCTGCTGCGAAAATCGGTGATCTTGGAAAACAAACTCTGGCCCAGGCGAACCACGGTGTTAGTTTGCGCGTCGCCGCGAAGGAAAACCGGATAGAAACCGAACGGCAGACCACCGATGCCCGCGGGTCCCAGATTAACGGCGTTATCAAACTCTCCCTGGGCCACGATCCGGTTGTCGCGACCAAGCAGAGAACCAAAGACCGGAGAATATGCCAACCTGGTGAAGTTATTACACGCAGCCAGCGACGTCAGGCTGACAGCCGCCACGCCGTTGCCTGGGCCGAACAAAGTATCCAGCCGGGGGCACCTGATCGACCCAACCGTCGTCAGAAATGGTTGGTCGGGAAGAAACTCGCTCGAATAACCCTGATCCCTCTTACCGCGAAGGTTGAAGGCCGTGCCGGCGTCGACGAAAAACGCCCCGCTGACTGTTCTGCCAATGATTGGTATTCGGTATTCGAAGTTACCGAGCATTTGCGTGTCTGCGCCGGTCGCCGTGAATGCCCGCGGTAATGAAACTACGTTATCACCGGTGGCGCCGGTAAATACACCAACGTTTGCCAGAGACTGCGGTAAGCCCGTCACCAGCGTCGGCGTGCCAAAAGCATTCGTCGCGAGCACTACGTTGCGGGACGTTATGAAGTTATCCAGCGGCGTAACGGGAGCAATCGATCTGACGTTGTAACCACGAATCGTGAACTCGTCACCCAGAAAGAACCGCTCATAAATCGGGACCCCATCAACGAACGCCAGCGAATTCGCGTTCCTGATTTTCGAGGAAGTCGCAAAGCTGCCGACGGTTCCCATCAGGATGCGAAAGCCGAACACTTCCGGGTTTTCCGATCTCTTCTTTCGCATCGGGTAGAACTGCGTGAATTCCAAAGTGGGCTCGTAGGTGCGCACATCGCCGCCCAGTCCGGCCAGGCCGACACTCATCGACAGCGAGCGCCCCCGCGTCGGATCGATGCTGGCGTTGCGCGTATCGTAAACAAAGGTCGCGGTCGCCCGGCTGGTCAAAATGTTGGGCTGGCGGTAGATCACCGGAATAAACTGCGTGGCCGTTCCAGTCGTGTTCACGGCCGGATCCTTAACACTTGATCTAGCGAGTTGGTAAGAAAGGCCGATGCGCGAGAATTGAGTGAAGGGCCGCTTGCGATAGAACTCGGACAGTGGTGCGCTGGCAAAGATCGATGCGCCGATGGAATTACGAGTGAAAAGGTTCTCTTCGTTGGTGCTGAGAAAGTCGAATGTGTTGCCCGACGCTCCCCGCTGCGCGGCAGTGTTCTGCGACAGGAATGTCCCCTCGCCAAAGAACTTTTGCGAGTACGCAAACACCGAAAAGCCGGCCGTGATCGGTCGATTCTTTATGTATGGTTCCGTGAACGAGAATTGAAAACTGCGCTGGCGGTTGCCGGCCGCGAGACTGATCGCGAGCACCTCTCCGCGGCCAAACAGATTGTTCGTTGAGTATTCGAGTCCGAAAAATGAGCCGCCGATTCCCGAGATGCCGCCGTTGAAGGAAATCTGTTGCCGGCCTTTCTCGGAAACCTTTAATGTGACGTCAACCAGTCCTTCCTCTTCGTTAGTGCGAAAATCCGCGTCTTTCTCCTTGTCAATCGGATTGAAGTAGCCGAGCTGGTTCAATCTGAGAATTGAGAATTCAAAGTTTGACTGGTTGTAGATGTCGCCTTCGTTCAAGAGCACTTCACGGCGCATCACGTTGTCCCGAGTGAACGTGTTGCCGGTGAATTCCAGGCGACGCAGCGTAAACTGCTTACCTTCGTCGATCGTGACCACAAAATCCGCAATGCCCTCGTTAGGATTCTGCGGATTGTCCTTGAAGGTCGGCGCGACTTCCGCTGTGTATTGAATGAAACCCTGCTGTCCATAATACTTCTTGAGATTCTCGTACAGCGCCTTCCTGAGCGCTTCGCCGTCCGCGATTTCACCTTTTCGCAAACCGATGACGGCTTTGATCGCCTGTTCCGAAAAGATCGAGTTGCCTTCAACCTTCATCTCGCCAACGCGGTAGAGCTTTCCGTCAATAATCGGAACCGTAATCCGCAGCGTGTCATCGACCGAAGAAATGAAAGGCAGCGGCAAGATCGGAAAGCCGGTGCGGCGCTTACCCAGCCCTTCGATGCGGGGCTCGCCGTGGCGCGCCTGCATATAACCCTTGGACCACATGTAGTTGTCCACTTTGTGCAGGTCGAAATCGAGTTTCTCGCGATTGAGAATGTCCTGTTCGCGAAAGCGCGTGATCAATCCGGCTTCCTTAACGTACTTCATCTGGTCGCGCAGCTTGCCGCTCTTGAAAACCTTGCTGCCTTCGAACCGAATATCGGCCACGCGAACGCGCGCGCCTTCACTTACTTCAAAAGTGATTGCATCTGAAGTGGCCGACACGTGCTCGACGCCGGCTTTGACCGTCGCGTCCGGATGGCCCTTCGCGGCCAGCAGCTCTTTGATCACGCGCGTGGCATTTTTGATCTTGACGGGATCTTCGATTGCTTCTTTGGAAACGCCAACACGCTTTTCGCGAAACGCTTTCAACACGTCCGACTCAGCGACGCTGTGCAGGCCTTCGAACTGAATATCGCGAATGATGGGCAGCTCTTTGACTTCAAAGATTATATTGACGCCGCCGCGCGGTCCGATCTCCGTGGATACCTTGGTCCCCACCTTGTCGAAAAAGGTTAGTTGCAGGATCGTTTGCAAGTCGCGCGCGACCTGGGCCTCGCTGTAGGTGTCACCCGGTCGGGTTTGAATGTAATAGAGGATGTCGTCTTTGCGCAGACGGCGATTGCCGATGATGTCGACGTTTTCGACCAGGCGCGGCTGTGGTTGTTGCGCGCGGGTATGCGGCGCGAGAAACAAAAAGGTGCCGATAAGAAGGCTCAGAACAGTGAGCCAGACGACGCGATAAAAGTGCATAAGTGCCGGTTCCCGTCGAGGTCTCTCTGGGGACTTCACACCGCCAATAGAAAGTTAAGCGCTTAGTTCAGGAAAAACCGTAACACAAACCCGGCGCGGTTGCGCTGTCTGGGAAGCACTTTGATTCACCGCGACCTTCGCCCGTTGCCAGCTTCCGACTTAGCAAAGTGGCGCATTATACCGGGAAATTAAAGTGAAAGTCCACGCAGCGAGGTATCGCGGCTGCGAAAACGTTTTTGATGTAGGCCGCTCAGACAGTAACCTGGGGGATCTTTCAGTAAGTTAACAGCAAGTCACCGGGCTGCTCGACGCCCGCTTCGTCGATCATGATGGGTCGAAAGCTCAACACGTCTTCATCGACAAACATCTCCACCAGCGTAGCATCGCCAAGGTGGCCCTGGATGAGTGCCTCTGACAACGGATCTTCGACATGCTTTTGCAGCGCGCGGCGCAGCGGACGCGCGCCATACGAACGATCGGCGCAGGTCTTGGCAAGGATCCACTGCTTTGATTCGTCAGTGAGCCGCACAATAAAACCATGGTTGGACATCGTGGCATTGATCTGGTCGATTTGTAGCTGCAGGACATCAAGCAGTTCTTCGTCACCCAGCTCGTCAAAGATGATGATCTCGTCCAGCCGGTTGATAAACTCGGGATTGAAAGTCTGACGGACGGAGGCCATCACCATCTCTTCCATCTTGCCGCGGGACAGATCGGCCGTACCCTGGAATCCCAGCGAAGTGCGTTTCTGAATAAAGCGCGCGCCAATGTTCGAAGTCATGATGATGATCGAGTTCTTGAAATCGATCGTGTTTCCCAGCGCGTCGGTGAGAATGCCGTCTTCGAAGACCTGCAGCAGAATGTTGTAAATGTCCGCATGAGCTTTTTCCATCTCGTCGAACAACAGAACTGAATAAGGCGAGCGCTTGATGCGTTCCGTTAACTGGCCGCCCTCTTCATGGCCCACGTAGCCCGGCGGCGAGCCGATCAGCTTCGACACGGAATGCTTTTCCATGAACTCAGACATGTCAAAGCGAATCATCGAGCGCTGACTGCCAAACAGGAACTCGGCCAGACAGCGGGCGACTTCAGTTTTCCCGACGCCGGTTGGACCAAGAAACAGAAACGAGCCGACCGGCCGGTGCGGATTCTTCAAACCCGCGCGCGAACGCCGAATGGCGCGCGCCAGCGCCGAGATTGCCGGGCGCTGCGAAATGACGCGCATGTGCAACTCGGCTTCGATCCGCAAAAGTTTGCGCGACTCTGCTTCTTTCAGCGAAGTTATGGGAATCCCGGTCCAGCGCGCGATCACTTCTTCGACGTCGTCGCGGGTCACTTCCGCCATAACCAGCGGATCCAACTCGTCGTGAATCGGCGCCTGCGCGCGCCCGTAAGTTCCGCGCTCCCATTCGTCGAGCGACGCCGTCAAAGCATCCAGGTTTCCCTGTTCCGCGCGCACGCGCAGCTTGACGCGCGCGCCGGCTTCATCGATGACGTCGATTGCTTTGTCGGGCAGGAAGCGATCCGGAATGTAGCGGCTGGATTGCAGCACGGCGGCCTCAATCGCGTCCTTGGTATAGCGCACCTGATGAAAACTCTCATAGCGTTCGCGCACGCCGTCCAGAATCGCGATGGCTTCAGCTTCCGTCGGTGGCGGAACTTTCACGGACTGGAAGCGGCGCTCCAGCGAACGGTCTTTTTCGATCGACTTGCGAAACTCAGCCGGCGTCGTCGCGCCGACGCACTGAATCTCGCCGCGCGACAGCGCCGGTTTCAGGATGTTAGCGGCGTCGAGCGAGCCCTCCGCCGAACCGGCGCCCACCAGCGTGTGCAGCTCGTCGATGAAAACGATGTATTGCGGATTATCGATCAGCTCGCGCATGATCTGTTTCAGGCGCTCTTCGAATTGCCCGCGATATTTTGTGCCGGCGACGATCAGGCTGATGTCGAGCGAGAGGATGCGTTTGTTTTCCAGAAACGAAGGCACCTCGCCGCGGACGATCCGCTGCGCGAGTCCTTCGACAATCGCCGTCTTGCCCACGCCCGGCTCGCCGATCAGCACCGGATTGTTTTTTGTGCGCCGGCAGAGAATCTGAACCACGCGCTCGATCTCGTCATCACGGCCGATCAACGGATCGAGCCGGTCGTTGGCCGCGTCATCCGTCAAGTCGCGCGAGAATTCCAACAGATGAGGGATGTCTTTGCGGTGCCGCGCGTCGGCTCCCGACTGGCGGGCAATCTCGTCGCGCACGGCGTTGAGTCGCAGACCGCGCTCGAAAAGTATCTGCGCTGCCATCGAACGCTCTTCGCGCAGCAGCCCGAGCAGCAGATGCTCAGTGCCGATGTGCCGGTGCTGTAGGCGATCCGATTCTTCGTGCGAGAAAGCGAGGACGCGCTTGGTCTCCGGGGCCAGCGGCAACTCGACCGAGGTAGGAATCCGCTCGCGCAAAAGCGTGCGACTTTCGATCTCTCTGCGGATTGATTCGATCGTGATCTGCGCGCGCGGGAAAAACCGGCCCGTGAGCGTCTTGTCCTCACGCATCAGACCGAGCAGCAGGTGCTCAGGTTCGATCGCCGGGGCGCCAAACTGCGAGGCCTCGTAACGAGCAAAGAAAATTACCCGGCGCGCTTTTTCAGTGTAGCGTTCGAACATCAGGATGCCCTAAGTTACTTATGATTGCCAGGCGTCGTTCAAACCCAACGCTGTGCGCATTATAGCGCAAGCTCAAGATCGCACGAAGCCTCTGTTTTAGCAAAATGTTTTGAGCAAGAACCCGGCCATCGCTCTTCTGGAGGCCGAATTACCCGAAGAGGCCCGGCCGCATGTGTCAGTCACAACGATGGCTCAGACTCCCAATTTGACTTAGATGGCCTTTCAGCTTGAATGCACCAAGCCTCGCCTGTTTCCCTTGATTTCGACAAATCCCTTTTGTTTTCCGGCTTCTCGTTTCCCTGCAAGGGCTGGCACGGGTCTCGCTGTGAACGCAACGCCCCTGGAGTCTCTCTACGTGGCGGAGTTCTTTCAAGGTCTTATCGCGGACCCCAACGGTGGCTGCGATTACGATTATAAAAGGTAGCGCCCTGACGAAAACCCGGTTCGGACACGTTCCGGCGATCTTACAGGGAAGAGGATCCACAATTACAATGAAGAGACGGAAACACGCCCCCATCGTAACCTGGTTCACAGTATCAGCTCTGCTGGTTTCCCTGTGTGCAGGCCTGGTTTTCAACCAGCGCACGGCGGCCCAGTCAAACGAACCGAGCCAGTCGGCCAGCCAGCGCGACGCGCGCAGTCAGGCGACGACTGACTATCCGGCTCTCGCAAAGTATGCGACAGACCTGACGCAGTTGGCCCTGCGCGGCAAACTCGAACCGGCCCACGGCCGTGATGCCGACATCGCCCGCGTGATCGAGAGCCTCGGCCGCACGACGAGCAAGGCGCCGGTACTCGTGGGTGAGTTCGACCTGGACCGAAACGCCATCGCCCGTGGTCTGGCTTTCAGAATCGCATTCGGCGAGGTGCCGGAATCACTGCGCAACAAACACGTCCTGAGTCTAAGCCTTGACGCGCTGGCCAAGGGCGCCGGAACCAGCGACGAATTCGCGAGTCGCGTGCAGTCCGTATTCGGCGAGGCCGCGAAGGCCGACGGGCAGATCATTCTCTTTGTCGATCAGCTTCATCAGTACGCCGGCGAGCGCGCGACGACGGTTGCGTCCACCGCCGTGCAAGCGGCGATCGAAGTGAATCACGTTCGAGTAATTGGCGGCAGCTCGCCTGAAGACTATGCCGAATACATCGCCGCCAGCCCGAAAGTGGCTAAGCTGTTCGAATCGATTTCAATCGACCACATTGGCAATGCGGCCGCGGATTCAAGTGCCGCTAACGCGAAGAAGAAGAGTCCGATCAATGAAGAGTTCGAAGGCGAAAAGATCTCACCCGACATGCGCGACCTGATGCAGAAAGTGGGGCCGAACGGCCGGCTGGACGCGATCCTGCAAGTCAATGACGTTGACAGCGGCGAGGTTAGCTCACTCCTGAGACGGTATGGCGTCTCGGTTGATGCGCGCATGGCTCAACTTGGAGCGATGTACGTTCAGTTGCCGGCCAAGGCGATAGAAGAATTGGCCAAGCGAAGAGTCGCTAATTACATCTCGCCAAATGTGACGCTCGAATCTTTCGGTCACGTCACGGCCACCACCGGAACAGACCTCGTTCGCAATGCCCCGAGCCTGCTCGCCGGTCTGTTGGGAGCGTCGGCGATTGACGGCACCGGCATCGGTGTGGCCGTGCTCGATTCCGGCATCGACGGCGGCCACGATGCGTTTACATATGGCAGCAATCGCATAAGATTCAGCAAAGACTTTACGGGCGAGAACAACACCGCAACCGATCCGTACGGCCACGGTAGTCACGTAGCCTCGTCCGCCGCCGCGGCCAGTTACTCCAACGGCACTGCATATCAAGGCGTCGCGCCGGGTGCGACCATCATCAACCTGCGAGTATTGAACTCGCAGGGGACCGGTACGACTTCAGCTCTATTAAGCGCGCTGAACTGGATCATTAGCCCGGCCGATCCTACCAAACCGGTTGGCTCGACCAATCCGCTAAATAAAGACAAGTACAACATTCGCATTGTCAACATGAGCCTCGGCACTCCGGCTGTCAGTACTTACAAGAATGATCCAGTCTGTCGCGCCGCGCGCGCGCTGGTTGACGCGGGCATAGTCGTGGTTGCCGCTGCCGGCAACAACGGCAAGGACGCAAACGGCAGGAAAATCTACGGGCAGATTCATTCGCCCGGCAATGAGCCCTCAGTGATTACAGTTGGCGCCGCCAACACCTTCGGCACGAACGCGCGTGGCGACGATGGGGTTACCACTTACAGTTCGCGTGGGCCGACCCGCAGTCACTGGACAGATTCGAACCGAGTAGTTCATTACGACAATCTGCTAAAGCCAGATCTGATCGCGCCGGGCAACAAACTAATCTACGCCGAATCTGATATCGGCGGCAGCGATGGTCTGCTGCTGGGCATTGGGTACCAAAGTGCTGCGGGTAACAATCTTGTTATTCAGCATCCAGAATTGGATTCCGGGATCACTAATACAAACCACATGCGCTTGATGTACCTAAGCGGCAGCTCCATGGCCGCGCCCGTCGTGTCAGGTGTCGCGGCCCTGATGCTCCAGGTCAATCCAAAGCTGACGCCGAATATGGTCAAGATGATCTTGATGTACACGGCCCAGCCGCTCGCCGGTTGGAACATGCTGGAGCAAGGCGCCGGTGAAGTGAATGCCGAAGGCGCGACGCGCCTGGCCAAACTCGTGCGAACTAATATCACCTCGACCACGAAGCAGGGTGATCCGCTGCTGACAACCAGTGTGGCTCCGGATCCGCACACGACGATCTCTGGCCAGACCTTTACCTGGTCACAGGGGATCTTTTTCAGACATCAATACGCCAAAGGGACCAGCCTGATTACTAAGTATCAGTCTTACTACGCCCTCGGCACCCTGCTGGGAGACGGTATCGTGCTCAGCAATGGCACGGTGCTCGGCGATGGCACGGTCCTGGGTGATGGGACGGTCCTTGGCGATGGCACGGTGTTAGGCGACAGCATCTTCATTAGCTCGGGGACCGTGCTCGGCGACGGCACCATATTCTGTAGTGGCACCGTGCTGGGAGACGGTACCGTGCTCGGCGATGGCACCGTGCTCGGCGATGGCACCGTGCTCGGCGATGGCACCGTGCTCGGCGATGGTACGGTACTCGGCGACAACACCGTGATAGCCATGGCCGCAATGGTGAACGGCGACAACACCGCCTGCATGCAAGCCACACGTTAATTTCAACGCTCGAGTGGTTAACGCTGACAACGACTAGGAATAGCTATGGCAGTTACCCTGATGCGGCAGGAGTCAACAGCGATATTCGACGCCTTTGCGGACGCGCCCGAGGCTTGCATGATCGGTGAACTCTATGAGGAAGATCAGACTGAAGCGCTTCAATTCCTGGCCGCGCGTCCGATTCACACGGTTTTCATGTCGAGTTTGATCCGCGACAACGGATTGACCAGTCCGCACAATCGCGGATCGTTCTACGCTTGTCGCGGCCCACAGGGAAATCTGGAAGGAATCGGACTGCTGGGCCACGCGACGTTGGTCGAAGCGCGGACGGAAGTTGCGCTTTCCGCCTTCGCCAGCCTGCTGCGCAATTGCTTCAACGCGCAATTAATCAGAGGCGAGCGCGAAACAATCAATCAGTTTTGGAAGCTTTACGCCAACCCCGACCAGGAACCTCGCTTGCTCTGGCGTGAATCTTTGCTGGAGCAGAAAGAGCCGCCGACACCGATGGAACCGATTGAGGATTTGCGGCCGGCAACGCTTGACGACCTCGATCAAGTACTGAAGATAAATGCCGGGCTGGCCTATCAGGAACGTGGCATCAGCCCGCTCAGCACCGACCCCGTGGGCTTTCGTCGGCGCACGGCACGCCGCATCGAACAGGGCCGAGTCTGGGTTTGGACTCAAGGCGAGAACCTGATCTTCAAAGCCGACGTCATGGCAGAGACGCCGCCGGCTACATACCTGGAAGGGGTCTATGTGCACCCCGAGGAACGGATGAAGGGATATGGAATGCGTTGCCTGACTGAGTTGTCCTTGATTCTGTTCGCCCGCACTGAATCGATTTGTTTGACAGTCGACCAGCGAAACAAGAAGGCGTTGGCCTTCTATGAAAGAGCCGGCTACCAGTTCCGCGGTGATTACGAAACCATCTATTTTTAGTGAGAATTTTCGACCAAGGATAAAGTGTGGAAACCACCCTTAAATTGACTGACAGGCAAACATTCATCACCCCATACCGGTGGTCTATTGTGGCTCTGGGAGCTACGGTGCTCGTGGTCGCTTCCTGGTGGATGCCACTGACCTCAATCGATGTCAGGTTTCTATTGTTAGGTGCGTTCACAATTCTGGTCAGCTCTCGCGCGGCAATCCGGATTCCCCACGTCAATGCGAACGTTACAGTTTCCGACACCTTTATCTTCCTCGTATTGCTTCTTTATGGGGGTCTGGCGGGCATCCTCCTGGCGGCGGCCGAAGGTCTCTTCTCAGGTCTGCGGATCAGTAAAACGCCGCTGGTCGTCGCCTTTAATTCCGCGATGATGGCCTGCTCCACGTTCCTCACGGTGGTGGTGGTGCAATTCTTCTTTGGGCCATTCCCGGAACTGAGAATGCACGACTGGCGGTTTCTCATCGCCGCGCTCGGCACGATGGCGTTGGTGCAATATTTTGCCAACACCGGCTTCAGTGCTATTGGTCTGGCTTTCAAGGAGGGCCAGTCCATCTGGCGCACCTGGAACAAGCATTATCTATGGTTGTCGATCACTTACATCGCGGGCGCGGCCGTGGCTGGCGCGGTTGTGAATATCGTGAGGCCGGCCGGCATCTCGATCCTATTTGTGATCGCGCCGATCATCCTGATCATTTACTTTACTTATCAGAAGTACCTGAGCGAAGTCCGAGCGACCGCAGCGCAGGCGGAACAAGCCGAACGTGATCGCGCCGAAGCCGAGAAAGCGCGGGCCGAGGCTGAACGCGAGCGAGCCGAGCAGGCCGAGCGTCATGTGGAAGAACTCAACCGGCATATCGCCGAGCAGGAACGCATCGGCGTGCAATTGCAGGAGAGCAAAGATCATTTTCGTCACGCGGCTTTTCACGACGCGCTGACAAATTTGCCGAATCGCGCGTTGCTGGCTGAGAACCTGAAATTCGTCATGGAACGCGCGAAGCAGTCTGAGGATTATCAGTTCGCGGTCCTGTTTCTTGACCTCGATCGTTTCAAGAACGTGAACGATAGTTTGGGCCACACGATCGGCGACCAGTTGCTGATCGCAATGGCGCGCAGACTGGAAAGCTGCATTCGCGAAGTTGACATGGTCGCGCGTTTGGGCGGCGACGAGTTTGCGATCCTGCTCGACGGCATTCCCAACTCTGCGGAAGCCACCAACATGGCCAAGCGCATACAGGAAAAACTGGACTTGCCGTTCAATCTCAGTGGTCATGAAGTCTTTACCACGACCAGCATCGGCATCGCGCTGAGTTCAACCGGATACGATTACCCCGAAAACATGCTGCGCGACGCCGACACTGCGATGTATCGCGCCAAGGCGCAAGGAAAAGCCTGTTACGAAGTTTTCGACAAAGGCATGCACGCGCGCGCAGTTTATCTGCTGCAAATGGAAAACGACCTGCGGCGCGCGCTCGATCGCGAAGAGCTCCGCGTTTACTATCAGCCGATCGTTTCGCTTGAGAACGGCCAACTCGCCGGCTTCGAAGCACTGATTCGCTGGCAGCATCCCGAGCGCGGCTTCATCAATCCGGTCGATTTCGTCTCTCTCGCCGAGGATACCGGCATGATCGCGCCGATTGGCTTGTGGATTCTAAAGCGCGCGTGCCAGCAACTCACCCAATGGCAATGGGTTTCGCCGGCCCATCGACAGCTTTTCATGAGCGTCAACCTTTCCGGCAAGCAGGTCGCCGAGCCCGATCTCTGCGCCCAAATTCAGCAAATACTGGAAGAGACTCACATAGACGCGCGGCACCTGAAACTGGAGATCACTGAGAGCGTGGTGATGGAAAACGCCGAGCTGGCCGCGCAATTCTTCAAGCGTCTGAAAGCCCTGGGAGTGCAACTGAGCATCGACGACTTTGGCACCGGCTATTCTTCGTTGGGTTATCTGCACCGCTTTCCGCTCGACACCCTTAAGATCGATCGCTCGTTCGTCGGACGCATCGGTGAAGCAGCCGAGAACATCGAAATCGTGCGCACGATCGTTTCGCTCGCAGACAACATGGGCATGGACGTCGTTGCCGAAGGCGTCGAAACGCTGGGACAGTTGGCCCAGCTTCGCAAGTTGAACTGCAAATACGGGCAAGGTTACCTGTTCGCGCGGCCAGCGGATGCTGCTTCAATCGATGGGTGGATTCCCCAAAAGCCGCAATGGCAAGCCGATCTATACCCCTCGGGCGGCGAGTATTTCGTGCCCGCGCATACGACCGTTGTGCAATTGAGATCGGCGTAAGCCTACTTTCGACGAACTGGTCACCAATATCGGCGCAACGTTCGCCCCGATTTGCTTGTTGGCAACCCGCAGGGTTGCGCGAAAGTAGCCGGAGGTCGAAGCGAAGCGGAGACCTCCGGTACGCGGTGAGTAACCCGTCGCACCCTGAAGGGGTGCCAGAAACCTCACAACAGATATTTCTCCTCATAGTCTATTCCGGCCTTCCCCAG
>WNFD01001582.1_pt1 | contig 26642 bp, 25 predicted proteins | sample 5400491 | NCBI WGS metagenome assembly WNFD01 (sample SAMN13153343, study PRJNA577476) | soil metagenome | isolation source: 120 cm saprolite under Douglas fir tree site 2 hole 2 replicate 2 | place: USA:California | collected 2015-04-18
ACGCGAGCGTCGACGGCCGCATTCTCGGCAGCCGGTGGCAGCCCGCCGAGAACCGCATGGCGGGGCTGTTCGAGCGCCCGCACGAAGAGCTCGGCGGCGGCTCGTGGCTGATCGGCCGGGTGACCGGCAGCGAATACGCCAAGGCCGAGGCCTACCCCGATCACACCGGCCAGACCTATCCGCGGGAACCTTGGTTCGCGCAGCGGTTCGCCCCGGGCCATGCCGCCGCCCCCGGCATCGCGTGGGGCATTGCGCTCGATGCGCGGGGCAAGATCGCCTGGGGACGGTCCGACATCGGCGGCGACCCGATCGTCGCGGTGCTGACGGAGCGGGTCTCCGACATGCATTTGGCGGGGCTGCGCCAGGATGGCGTCTCCTACATCTTCGCCGGCAAGCGGGAGCTCGATCTGGGATTGGCGCTGGAGATCCTGAACCGCGAGCTGGGGCTCGAACGCCTGCTGCTCGAAGGTGGCGGCGGCTCGAACGGGGCCTTCCTGCGGGCCGGCCTGATCGACGAGATCAGCCTTGCGATCTGCCCCGCCGTCGATGGGGCGAAGGGTGCGCCGAGCATCTTCGACTCCAGCGACAAGGATGCCGGCATCGCAGCGCCGATCCGCTCAATGATTCTGGTGAGCACCGAGGTGCTGGAGGGCGGCGTGGTCTGGCTGCGCTATCGGCTTCAAACCGGCTGATGCGCAGGGCCGACGCCGCGTGAGCGTGATCCGACCAGGTACGGTCACCTATTCCCGTCACCCCCGCGAAGGCGGGGGTCCAGGGGCAAACGACGAAGCGGAGGCCCCTGGATTCCCGCTTTCGCGGGAATGACGAATAAGCGATTTCGATCTGACCGGACATTGCTTCAGTCGCCGGCCACCGCCAGAGCGCTTGCGCGCGCGAAGACCGCCCGGAAAGGGCGGCCCTCCTCCGTCTTGATCCGACAATTCAGGCAGGCATGCGATGAAGCGCGCACAGTTTGTTGCCGTCGGGATCGCGAAGATAAGCGAGATACATCTGCCCGGCGGCTCCTTGGCGCACCCCAGGCGGGTCCTCGATCGTCGAGCCGCCGTTCGCGACCCCGGCTTTGTGCCATGCGTCAACCTGTTCGCGACCGCTCATCGAGAAGCCGATCGTGCCGCCGTTGGCATGGGAGGCAGGCTTGCCGTCGATCGGCTTGGACACCATGAAACGCCCGCCATTGTGCGTGTAGGCCAGCCGGCCTCTGGCATCCTCAGTCCCAGGCTGGCCGCCCATCGCGACAAACAGGGCATCGTAGAATTTCTTCGACCGCGCGGTATCGTTGCTCCCGATCATGATATGGCTGAACATTCCGTTTTCTCCTCATCAGAGCCACATGCGCCCACCGTCTCCGCCCCACGAGCAGAACACGGTTTACAGGCTGGGTTCAGTATGACGGGGCGATGATCGGCAAAGGAGAAAAATCTCTCCCTCCCCATCGCCGCGGGAAGGCGACTGTGTGCTCGGTGGCGAAGCGGTGCAGGTAGCGCGGCCGCCCGCTTTGGGTCCGGTGTCGGACAGGCCTTCGCCGCCGAAGGGCTGCACGCCGACGACGCGCCGATCATGTTGCGTTGACATGTGTGTTGCCGACCCTGAGCCAGGAAAGGATTTCAAAGGCGCGGGGCGAGAAAAAGGTGCCGTTCTCGGTCCGGCCGGCAAAGAGCACTGATACAGCAGCTGCCCTGGTGGATCATTCGCTGTGCGTGCCACTTGATGGCGTCTCGTGCTGCGCTTTCGATGATCTGCGCTACGCGAAGCTCCGCCGCGGTGAGATCGCCAGAGGGTCCCCTCTCAAGATTTACGCTCCCAACCCGATGGCGTCTGCTGCCAATAGGTAAGCGTGTGGCCCGCCTCGCGGGCGCGGCGCCAGCGGCCGCGGGCGGCCGCGACCGCATCGGCGTCGCTGCCGTCGAAGAGATCGGCACAGCGTGAATAGGAGTGGAGATCCTCGGCTTCGACGCCGTCGACGAGCACCAGTATCGAGGCGCCGTTGGGGTTCTCATCGCCATGCGTCAGCCAGATCGGTTGTGCTGCCGCATGGCCGTCGCGAACCGAGCCGTGCGGCAGAAAGGCCGCCTCTTCATAAGTCCACAACGCCGCGCTGAGACTTTCGACGCGCTCGGGCGACCCCGCCCGAACAACGACCCGGTGACCCTGGGTGCGTGCCCGCTCGAGGAGCTTCGGCAGGACCCGCTCGAGCGGTGTAACCGAAAGATGGTAAAAGCCGATCTCGGCCAAGCGCGCGCCCTAGTGGATGACGAATCGTACCTGCCTACCCGTCATATCGGCGAAGGAGGCTGTCAGGAAATCGTGCAGACAGCCAAATTCGTCGTCCCCGCGAAAGCGGGGACCCAGGAGCAAGCGACTGAAATCCCTGGATTCCCGCTTTCGCGGGAATGACGGGCATTAGAGCGAGAGTGCCAGATTTGGGAATTGGATTACACCCTCCTCCAGCGGGACGATTCCTACCACTACTCCTTCTCGTAGTACTGCGCGACAAATTGGTCGAGGAGCCGGACGCCGAAGGCGGTCGCTCCTTTCGGCACGGTCGCGGTATCCTTGGTCGACCACGCCATCCCGGCGATATCGAGGTGCGCCCAAGGGACGTCGTTGACAAAGCGCTGGAGAAACTGCGCGCCGATGATGCTGCCGGCGGCACGACCGCCGCCGATATTTTTGACGTCGGCGGCGTCGCTGTCGATATCGCGGTCATAGCTCTCGTCGAGAGGCAGCCGCCAGACCTCCTCCCCGACCGCTTTTCCCGCCTCGACCAGGCGGCTGGCGAGTTCGTCATTGTTCGAGAACAGACCGGCACGATGGTGGCCCAGCGCGACGATAACCGCGCCGGTCAGTGTAGCCAAATCGATCATCAGCTGGGGTTTGTAGCGATCCTGGCAATACCAAAGCGCGTCCGCGAGCACCAAGCGACCTTCGGCGTCGGTGTTCAAGACTTCGATCGTCTGGCCCGACATCGAGGCGACGATATCACCCGGCCGTTGCGCGGTGCCGGAGGGCATGTTCTCCACGAGGCCGACCACCCCTACCGCATTCACCTTGGCTTTGCGGGCGGCGAGCAACTGCATCAGGCCGATGACCACGGCAGAGCCGGCCATGTCCCATTTCATATCCCCCATCCCGGCGGCGGGCTTGATCGAGATGCCTCCGGTGTCGAACGTGACGCCCTTACCGACGAAGGCGAGCGGCGACCGCGGCTTGCCGCCGCCATCGGCGCCATGCCATTCCATCACCACGACGCGCGGCGGCCGCGCGCTGCCCTGCGCTACCCCGAGCAGCGCATTCATGCCGAGTTTTCGCAGCCTCTGCTCGTCGAATACCTGGACGGCCAATCCGAGAGCGGTAAGCGCCTCCGCCTGCGCCGCGAGCGACTCCGGATAGATGACGTTGGCCGGTTCCGAGACGAGATCTCGGGTGAAGAAGATGGCATCTGTCGTGCGGTCGAGCGGCTGATAGGCGCGTTCCGCCGCGCTCGGGGCGGCGGTAGCCACGGTTACGCGACCCAGCGACGCCTTCTGCTCGGGCTTCTGCTTTGTCTTGTATTTGTCAAACCGATACGATCTGAGACGAGCGCCAAAGGCGAGGTGAGCGGCCGCATCGGCGGGGCCGATAGGCGCGCCCTCACCGACATCGACCGCAAAAGTTGCCTCCGTTTCTCCGGCACCATTCAAATGAGCAACGAGGTTGCCGCCGAGTTGCTGGAACAATAGGGCATTCGCTGCATCGGGCTTTCCCAGCCCGGCAAGGACGATGCGGTTCACCGACAATCCGGCGGGGCCGATGATCGGCAGCAATTCGTCCTTCTTGCCCGTGAAGCGCGGGGCTGCAGAGATCGCGCGGCCGATTGCACCATCGGTCGCTTCATCCAGCCGTCTTGCGGCCGGCGTCAGCACTGCCTCTTCCCAAACCCCTACCACCACCGCGCCGGATCGGGGTTGCTCAGGTTCGGCAAAACTGATCTCCATCGCGACCTCGGGCAAATTGTGACGGTGTGGGTCGAGCGCGCTCGGCAACCGAAATCGCGATAGATCGAACAGAGCCGCAAGTCAACGCCAGAGATCAGAGGTTCCCCCGATCGAGAAATGCGTGTGGCCGGGTCCACGCGCGTTTCGTATGATCTGCGCCCGATGGGGAGCCTCGACCGCTATATGCTGCGTCAGTGCTTTGGTGTCATGGTGTTCGTGACTGCCGCCCTCAGCGCTGCGATCTGGCTCGCCCAATCTCTGCGGCTGATCGATCTGATCGTCAATCGCGGCCTCTCCATCGATATATTCCTGTACTTGGCATTGCTGATTTTGCCTCGCTTCCTCGACATCGTGCTCCCGATCGGCGTCTTCATCGCCGTGCTCTTCACGTTCACCCGGCTGACCGCCGAGAGCGAGCTTGTCGTGATGCGATCGGCGGGATTGAGCCATATCGCGCTAGCCAAACCCGTTTTGGTCCTGGCAGGGATCGCCTTCCTGATGCTGATGAGCCTGTCCGCCTACTTTCTTCCGGCATCGAACCGCGCGTTCAAGGATCTCCAGTTCGAGATCCGCAACCGCTTTGTCTCGAGCCTGCTCCAGGAGGGAACGTTCACCACGATTGCCGACAAGCTCACGATCTATATCCGCAGCCGTGACGACCGGGGCGAAGTCGCCGGCCTCTTGATCCACGACAACCGCGAGCCGCAGCGGCCGGTCACGATCCTCGCCGAGCGCGGCCTCTTCGCCGATACGTCTGCGGGGTCGCGCATCGTCATGGTCAACGGCAATCGCCAGCAATTCGACACCGAGACCCGCAAGCTTTCGCTGCTGACTTTCGACCACTACACCCTTGATCTCGACAGCTTGCACGATGCCCCGGTCGTGCGCTTTCGCGAGGCCCAGGAGCGCTTCCTTGACGAGCTGTTTTTCCCGCCGCCGGACGCCGACCCCGCGCAGCGCCTCGGCTTCTTGATCGAAGCACATCGCCGCATTCTGGTACCGCTCTCCGCCTTGAGCTTCTCTTTGATCCCGTTAGCCTGCCTGCTGCCTGGCGAATTCAACCGGCGCGGGCAGTTGATGCGTGCGCTGCTCGCCATTGTCATCGCATTTGTGTTCGAATTACTCGACATTGGCGTGGGCGATCTGGCCGCGCGCTCTGCTGCAGCGATCCCGCTGATGTATGTGAGCGACCTCTTGCCGTTTGTTCTGGGGTTTGCAATCCTCTTGCGTGGGAACATCAGGCTCGGCTTCCGCCGCTCCGGGTTGATCGCCGTTCCGGCGCACTAACACCCCACGGCGATCGGGAGGCGATTGTCGGTGCAGCTCGCGAAGACCTTATCTGCTTACATCGCCCGCCAATTCTTCGCCTGGTTCTGCGGTGTTTTCATGGCGATGGTGATCATTACCTTCCTGCTCGACTATGTCGAGCTGATCCGCCGCAGCGGGACAAGAATACAAGCCACCTTTTTAGTTTTGCTCGAAATGGCGGCATTGAAGCTGCCGCATACCGCGCAAGAGGTGCTCCCATTCGCCATTCTATTTGGAACAATGCTCGCGTTCTGGCGGCTGACACGCAATCATGAACTCGTCGTCGCCCGAGCGTCCGGGGTTTCGGTGTGGCAATTCCTGTCGCCGGCTGTGCTCGTGGCGATGCTCGTCGGCATCGTCGCAGTGACGGTGTTCAACCCGGCTGCTTCGTTGATGGAGGCGGCCTACGAGAAGCTGGAGAGTCGCATCCTGCGCCAAGGGTCCGACCAGACGTCGCTGTCGGACTCGGGGCTCTGGCTGCGCCAAAGCGACCAGGCTGGCAACCAGATCATCATTCACGGCGTGAAGCTCGCCCCGGGGGAACTGGTTCTCGATACCGTAACGCTGCTGTTCTTTAACGATCTGACGCGCTTCACCTCGCGCGTCGACGGACGAACTGCAAGGCTCGAAAAGGGCGATTGGCTGATCGAGGACGGCGTCCGCTGGGTGCCGAACGAGGCGCCCGAGCCGTTTGCCGAATTCCGGCTGCCGACCTCGCTGACGCCGCGCAAAATCGAGGAGAGCTTCGCTTCTCCGGACACGATGTCGTTCTGGGATTTGCCGGGTTTTATCGCCCTGCTCGAGCAATCCGGCTTTCCGGCGCAGCGCCATCGGCTGCACTTCAACCTGCTGCTCGCCCGCCCGTTTCTACTGTGTGCGATGGTGCTTGTCGCCGCGACCTTCAGCTTGCGCATGCAGCGACGCGGCGGTGCGACCCTGATGATCGTCTGTGGAGTGGTAAGCGGATTTCTGCTCTATTTCCTGTCGGACATCGTATTTGCCTTCGGGCTTTCCGCCAAGGTGCCGGTGACGCTCGCCGCCTGGACCCCGACCGGCGTGAGCTTGATTTTCGGCACCTCGATGCTGCTCCATCTGGAAGACGGTTGATGGCGGGACGCCGGGAATGTAGGCGGCGACGGCGCTCGCTCGCGATCCTCGGTGCGCTCGCGGGAATGCTCCTCCTCGGAGCAGCAGTCCCGGCTACCGCGCAACTTGGCGTGGGCGGTTCGCCGCGGAATCAGAACGCCCCGATCGTCTTTCGCGCCGACGAGGTCGAGTACGACGAACAGCTCGCGCTCACCGTCGCCCGGGGTCACGTCGAAATCTCGCAGAGCGGGCAGGTTCTGCTTGCCGACATTGTCTCCTACAACCAGCGCAGCGACACGGTCACGGCGTCTGGGAACGTCAGCTTTCTGCAGCCGACCGGCGAGATCGTCTTCGCCGAATTCATGGAGCTGCGGGATTCGATGAGCGAGGGATTTGCCAAGGACGTCCGCATGCTACTCTCCGACCGCTCACGGCTCGCAGCCAATACCGGCCGCCGGACGAACGGCAACCGGACCGAACTGCGGCGGGGCGTCTACTCTCCGTGCGATCTGTGCAAGAATGATCCGAGCGCCCCCCCGGCCTGGCAACTTAAGGCGCGCGAGATCAACCACGACAAGGAGCTGCAGCTCATCGAGTTCAAGGACGCTACGATGGAGATCGACGGCTGGCCCGTCTTCTACTCGCCCTACATTTCTGCACCCGACCCCTCGGTGAAGCGCGCAAGCGGCTTTCTGATCCCTTCGGCCGGCGGTTCCAGCACGCTCGGCGCCAATGTGACAATCCCCTATTACTGGGTGCTCAGCCCGGACAAGGATCTGACGCTGACGCCGCGCTTTATGACCAAGGCCGGCGCTCTGCTAGCAGCCGACTACCGCGAACGCTTCAGCAACGGCCAACTCGACGCCGTCGCCAGCGTCAATCGCAGCAATGTGGCGAGCGGCAGCAACGGGTCGAGCCAGGGCGAGGAATGGCGCGGTCATATCAACGAGAATAGCGTGTTCCACCTCGACGAAACCTATCGGACCGGTCTCGACGTGCAGCGCGTCTCGGATCAGACCTACCTTCTGCGCCTCGGTTTCGGGAATCCGCTGCTGAACGCGATGACCTCCCGCGGCTATCTCGAGGGCTTCGAGAAGAACGCCTCTACCGACATCAACACTTATGCTTTTCAGCCGCTGCTGCCCGGCATCGGCGACTCGACCCAGCCCATCGTCCTACCAGTCGCCAATCGCAATTGGCAAAGTCAGCCGGACCCGCTCGGTGGACGGTGGAACCTCAACGCCAACGTTCTCGACATCGTTCGCGAGGTCGGCACCCAGACGCGGCGGCTGTCGCTCGGCGCGGAATGGAACCGCACCTTCCGTGACGGCATCGGCGGGCAATACAAGTTTTCGGCGAGCCTGCGCGGCGACGGCTACTCGATCAACAATCTGAGCGCGGTGTCGAACCCGGAGTTGCCTTCGACCTTCTTCCCGGTCGACGGGAAGCCGGCGGTGGCGCCCGCCGCCACCAACTTCGTCACCGGCCGGGCCTTCCCACAACTCGGGCTCGTCTGGAGCTACCCGCTGATCCACCGCGGTGAGGCAATGACGGAGCTGATCGAGCCGATCGTCGGCGGTTTCGCCGGACCCTCCAGCGGTAACCGACGAAACGTCCCGGACGAGGACAGCCTCTCCTTCAGTTTCAGCGATTCCGACTTGTTCCGTCGCGATCGCCTGGCGGGGTACGATATTCTCGACACCGGCCAACGCGTCGATTACGGAGCCAAGCTCGGCCTCTACGACAAGGACGGCGGCAGCTATCGGCTGCTGATCGGCCAGAGTTATCGTGCCCAGCCCAATCTGTTCTTGCCGTTGGGCTCAGGCGCCGAAGCGAGGCTTTCGGACGTCGCCGGGCGAGTGGTGCTGTCGCCCAATTCCTATCTCGATTTGGTCTATCGCTTTCGTTTTGACACGAGCCCTCTCGCTGATCGCGTGCAGCAAGTCGGAGTGAGCGCCGGACCGTCGAGCCTTCGCGTCTCCACCTCGTTCATCTACTTGCCGGCGCAATTGCAAAGTCAGTTCGTGACCAACGCCGCCACCGGCCAAAACGTCCTGTACGGCAAACGCGAGCAGTTGGCTTTCACCGTCACCGCGAAACTGACGCGTTATTGGTCGCTGGCGGGAGCCCAGACGATCAACTTGACCCACAGCACCACCGTGGTCAATGGAGTGCCGACGTCGCCGGCGTCGAGCGCCAGCCTCTATGCTTCCTTGTCGGCGATCTATCAGGACGAATGCATGGCCTTTGTCGGCTCGGTGACACAATCGGGAATTCGTAACGGCGACGTCACTCCCGGGGTGGCAGTGTTGGCCAGCGTTGTGTTCAAGAACCTCGGAGAAATCGGCGGCACGATCGCGTCGATCGGCGGGCTGTCCCTGCCGTGACCATCTCTGTGCAGCCCAGGACGCCGCCGCTGCTGCTGCAGGCGACATTATCGGCACCGAGGTGTAGGCTTGGACGGCTTCCATCGAGCTCTAAGGTTCGTCGTCGATGACCATAATTCGTTGGCTTGGCGTGCTGCTGATTGGTCTGGCCGGCCTTTCGAACGCCGCGCTGCCGGCGCCGGCGCAGCGCGGCCCGGCGCAAGCGCCCGCCAAGCAGCCTCCCAGCGATCAGGGTGGCGAAACCCGCATCGCTGCGGTCGTCAACGACGAGGTGATCTCGGTCGCCGATGTCCAGTCCCGCCTCAGGATGGTCATGCTCTCGTCGAATTTTCCGGACTCGCCCGAAACGCGGCAACGCATTGTCAATCAAGTGCTGCGGACCATCGTCGATGAAAAGTTGCAAATACAGGAGGCAAAAAAGCAAAACCTCGCAGCCAGCGATGACGAGATCAACAAGGCGATTTCCCAGATCGAAAAGCAGAACAATATGCAACCCGGTCAGCTGGACGGAGTTCTCAAAGCACACGGCATCGACCGCGCGGCGCTTGTTGACCAGGTCACCGCATCGATTGTTTGGGCAAAGCTGGTGCGCCGCGTCGTCGCCCAAACCAACGCGGTTTCCGACGAGGAGATCGACGACGCATTGAAACGCCTCAAGGAAAGCATCAACGAGCCGCAGAGCCGGGTCGCAGAAATTTTTCTCGCCGTTGACAACCCACAGCAGGATGACGAAGTGCGGCGATTGGCCGAACGGCTGATCGAACAGATGAAGCACGGTGCCCGGTTTTCCGCAGTTGCCCAGCAATTTTCGCAATCCGCGACGGCCGCGGTCGGCGGCGATCTCGGCTGGCTGCGCGCTGAGCAACTCAGCCCCGACCTCGCCAAAGCGGTGAGCCCGATGCGGCCGGGGGAACTGTCACCGCCGATTCGCACCGGGGCGGGTTACTACCTGTTGCTCGTCCTCGACCGGCGCGCCGGCCGTTTGGGCGCCAGCGCCGAGGAAACGATGCTGCATCTCGTGCAGGTCGTCTTTCCGTTGGCGCCGCAGGCGACCGAAGCGATGCGCCGGGCGGCATTGGCCGAGGCACAGAATACCAGGACCAGCGCGAAAAATTGCGCGGAGTTGCTCAAAATCGGCAAGGAGAAAGGGTCGTCCCAACTATCGAGCGAGGGGCACCTGCGGATCAGCCAGATCGCCCCGGCCGTGCGGGCTATCGTAACCGGGTTGCAGGTCGGACAGCCCTCGCAACCGATTGTCCAAAAGAACGGGGTTGGGGTGATCATGCTATGCGACAAGGAGACTCCAAACTCGACCTTGCCGTCGCGGGACGAGATTGCGGACCAGTTGTCGCGCCAGCGCGCCGAAACCCTGGCGCGCCGCTACATGCGCGACCTGCGCCGCACGGCCTTTGTCGATGTGAGGGTTTGAGCCGCGATGGTTCCGCTCGCCGTGACGATGGGCGAGCCCGCCGGGATCGGCGGTGAGATCACTCTCAAGGCCTGGCTCAGCCGCATCCACGGAATCCCGCCTTTTTACTTGATCGACGACCCCGATCGCCTTTCCGCGCTGGCCCGGAATCTCGGTTGGCCGGTGCCGATTCGGGCGATTAGCGTTCCCGAGGAGGCGCTGGCGGTATTCGATGAGGCCCTGCCGGTCGCGCCGATCGGCGTCACGTTGCGCACCCGGCCGGCCTGCCCCGATCCCGCAGACGCGCAGGCCGTCCTTGGCGCGATCGAGACCGGGGTTCGCGATGTCGTGAACGGGTGCGCCGCGGCGCTCGTCACCAATCCGATCCACAAGGACAGCCTTTATCGCGCGGGCTTTCGGTATCCGGGACACACCGAGTATCTTGCTGCACTTGCCGGGGTCAGCGAGGCTCCGGTGATGATGCTCGTTTGCCCCGGATTGCGGGTTGTCCCGGTGACCATCCATCTCGCGCTGCGGCAAGCTATCCTGGATCTCTCCGCCCCGGTGATCGTTCACGCCGGCCGCGTCACCAACGCGGCGTTACGGCGGGAGTTTGGTGTTGCTGCTCCGACCCTCGCCATCGCCGGGCTCAACCCTCATGCGGGCGAGGCCGGTGGCCTGGGGCGCGAGGAGATCGAGATCATCGAACCGGCCATCACCGAGCTTCGCGCCGCGGGGATTGACGTGCGCGGCCCCCTGGCCGCCGACACGATGTTCCACGCTGAGGCCCGCGGGAGCTACGATGCGGCTCTGTGCATGTATCATGATCAGGCGCTGATCCCAATCAAAACCATCGACTTCCACGGTGGCGTCAATGTTACGCTGGGACTGCCCTTCGTCCGGACCTCGCCGGATCACGGAACCGCTTTCGCGATCGCCGGCCGCGGTACGGCACGCGCAGAGAGTCTGATCGCCGCGTTGCGGCTAGCGGCCGAAATGGCGGCCAAACGGGCATCTCTGGTCTGAGGGATCTGCGCAAAGCTGCTCCCTCCGGAACAGCCGCGGCCTCGCTGCCGCCGCTGCGCGAGGTCATCGCGCGCTACGGGATCGCTGCGCGCAAGAGCTTTGGCCAAAATTTCCTGCTCGACCTCAACCTGACGGGTCGGATTGCGCGGGCGGCAGGGCGGCTCGACCATGCGACTGTCGTTGAAATCGGTCCCGGACCAGGCGGTCTGACGCGGGCGCTGCTAGATGGCGGCGCCCGCCGGGTCATCGCGATCGAGCGAGACCAGCGCTGTCTCGCAGCACTTGGCGAGCTTGCCGCGGCTCATCCCGAGCGCCTCGAAATCGTCGCCGCAGATGCGCTCGAAGTCGACCCGGCGACACTCGCCGAGCCGCCCCGCAAGATCGTCGCCAACCTTCCCTACAACATCGCCACCCCGCTCCTCATCGGCTGGATCGATCGGATTCGGGAATATGAGAGCCTGACCCTGATGTTCCAGCGCGAGGTCGCCGAGCGCCTGGTTGCCGGGCCGCGCAGCAAGTCCTATGGACGGCTTTCGGTGCTGGTCCAATGGGTCGCCGAGGCGCGCATCCTGTTCGATGTGCCTGCCCGAGCCTTCGTCCCTGCGCCCAAGATTACATCGAGCCTCGTCGGCATCCGGCCCCGCCCCGAACCGCTCGCAGCGGCGACAAGGCCAGCGCTCGAACGCGTCACCGCCGCCGCTTTCGGCCAGCGCCGCAAGATGCTGCGGGCGAGCCTCAAACCGCTCGGGATCCCCTTGGAGCCCCTGCTTGCGCGAGCCGGCATCCTGCCGACCGCGCGCGCCGAGGAACTCTCGGTCGCCGAGTTCTGCGCCCTCGCCCGCGCCCTGGAACATGACCGGCAGTTTTGACTGTTTTGTAGCCGATCGGATTACCAAGATTGACGCACAGATCGCGCTTCGAGAGTATTACTCGATGAAAAAGCCGATCATAACCATCGCGGGATCGCTTGGATCAGGCAAATCCTCGACCGCGAAGGCGGTCGCCTCGGCACTTGGATTTCGGCATTTTTCCTCCGGCGATCTTTTTCGGCAGCTTGCAGTCCAGCGGGGCGAATCGATCGAAGCGATGAATATTTCGGCAGAGGTGCAGCGCGATATCGATCTCAAGGTGGACAGCTTACTTCAAGAGATGTACCGCACGGACGAAAAGCTTGTCATTGATTCGCGCATGGCCTGGCATTGGATGCCGCTTTCTTTCAAGGTGTTTCTCGTGGTCGATCCAGATACGGCTGCCGAACGCATCTTCAATCATCTGCAAGAAGAAGGTCGAATGAGCGAGGATGCGACTTCCGTTCAAGAAGTGCGCAAAAGCATAGATCGGAGATTTGCAAGCGAGCAGAAGCGGTACGCTGCGCTCTACGGAGTCAACGCGACCGATCCGCTGAATTTCGATGTCGTAATAAACACGAAGTACAACGACTTGAAAACAGTGACAGCAATCGTGGGCGCCGCGTACCATGCGTGGCGAATTGATAAACACCTGTAATCGGAGAGGACGAGGAGAAACCCGCGCCTTTGGATCGTCATTCGATGTTTTGCACCTGCTCGCGAAACTGCTCGACCCCGGCCTTCAACGACAGCCCGATGCGCGTCAGATCGAGATCGGCCGATTTCGAGCACAGCGTGTTGGCCTCGCGGTTCAGTTCCTGGCAGAGAAAATCCAGCCGGCGGCCGACTGCCTCCCGCTGCTGCAGCAGATCGCCGGCCTGGTCTAGATGGGCGCGCAATCGCTCGAGTTCCTCGCGGACATCCGAGCGAGCCACCAGCAGTGCCATTTCCTGGGCGACCCGCTCTTCTGAAATCCCCGAGACGAGATCGGTGAGGCTCGCCAACATTTTCAATAGCCTCTCCCGCATCGCGGCCGGCTGGGCTGCCGCGCATTGTCCCGCCGCGGCAACGAGCGCGGCCATTTCTCCCAGCTGACTTTGCAAAAGCACGGCCAATCGTGCTCCTTCCCCGGCTCTCGCAATCGCCAGCCGGTCGAGCGCGGTCGCCCAACTGCCGAGGACCGCAAGCCTGCGCTCCTCGATCACCGCATCCTCGTCGTCCTCGACTGTCTCGACGACGCCGCGCAGCGCCAACAGACCATCGAGGCGTGGCGGGGCCGCCTCGACCTCGCCCGCGAGTTGGTTCATCAGACCGAGGAGCTGGGTCAGGGCTTCACGATTGATGCGCACCGTCGCCGGCGCGGTACGGGTAACCGTGAGGTTGGCGGAGAAATTGCCGCGGCGGAAGCGCTGCGTCACCATGGCGCGCAGCTGCGGCTCCAATGCATCGAATCCGGGGGCCAGCCGAAGCCGCAGGTCGAGCGTCTTACCGTTGACGCTCTTAACCTCCCACACCCAGGAGATGCCCAAGCCTTCGCCGTCCGCTCGTGCGAACCCGGTCATGCTTGCAACGTTCACACCGGCCGTGCCCTCTTCTGCCGACGCCGCGGCAATATCTGCACCCGTCCCAAATCTCTACGGCCGGCCGCAGGCTCGCGCTCAGGGGGGGCCGGTAAAGATCAGAGACGCATTGGTCCCGCCGAAGCCGAAGGAATTGGAAAGCACGTAGCTCACCTTGCGCTCTTTCGCCTGCTTCGCCACCAGATCGATGTCGCAGGACGGCGACGGGTTGTCGAGGTTCAAGGTCGGCGGCACAACCCCGTCGCGGATCGCAAGGATCGAGAAGATCGCCTCCACACTCCCGGCGGCACCGAGCAGATGCCCGATCGCCGACTTTGTTGAGGACATCGACAGCGCGTATGCGTGCTCGCCGAAAAGCCGCTTGACGGCCCCCAGTTCAATCTCGTCGCCGAGCGGGGTCGAGGTGCCGTGCGCGTTGATGTAATCAATCTTGTCCTCCGCCAGGCCTGCCCGCTTCAGGGCATTTCGCATCGACCGGAAGGCGCCCTTGCCATCCTCAGAAGGCGCGGTCAGGTGAAAGGCGTCCGACGACATGCCGTAGCCGATTACTTCGGCATAAATCCTCGCCCCGCGCTGCCTTGCATGTCCGTATTCCTCGAGCACAAGTATCCCGGCGCCTTCACCCATCACGAAACCGTCGCGCTCCCGGTCCCAGGGTCGGGAAGCGCGCGGGGGATCGTGATTGAACCCTGTCGACAAGGCACGCGCTGCGGCAAAGCCCGCCAGACCTAATCGGCAGACCGCCGCTTCGGTGCCGCCGCAGACCATTACATCGGCATCGTCCAGCATGATCAGCCGTGATGCATCGCCGATGGCATGCGCCCCGGTCGAACAGGCCGTGACCACGGCGTGGTTTGGGCCGGTGAAGCCGTAACGGATCGAGACATGTCCGGAGGCCAGGTTGATCAGATTGGCAGGAATGAAAAACGGCGATAAGCGGCGGGGCCCGCGCTCGTGCAGGGTTAGCGCCCCCTCGGTGATACCCGGAAGACCGCCGATCCCCGAACCGATCATCACACCGGTGCGTTCGCACGCTTCTTCGCTTTCCGGCTGCCAACCGGCATCCTCGACCGCCTGGGTGGCGGCCGCCAGCGCGTAGACGATGAACCCGTCCATCTTGCGCTGATCCCTGGGCAACACCCAGTCGTCGGCATTGAACAGACCGGAGGTGGTCTCGCCGCGCGGCACCTGCGCAGCGATCCTTGCAGGTAAATCCGAAACCTCGAAGGACTGGATCGCTCGGACGCCAGACGCGCCCGCGATCAGGCTGTTCCAGTTGCGCTCAAGGCCAATACCGAGGGGCGTCACGAGCCCCATGCCAGTCACGACGACGCGCCGCATCCTAATCTCGCAGGTTGCCGGACGGGCGATCGCTCAACCGCCGGACGTGATGGCAGAAAGGCTGCTCGTCCAAAATCGACGACGAATCGAAAGGCTCAACTGTGAGATTCGATGAAGTTGACGGCATCCTTGACCGTGACGATCTTCTCCGCCGCATCATCCGGGATCTCGCACCCGAATTCCTCCTCGAAGGCCATCACGAGCTCGACCGTGTCGAGGCTGTCGGCGCCCAGATCGTCGATAAAACTAGCGTTTTCGGTCACCTTCGATTCGTCGACGCCCAAATGCTCGACGACGATCTTCTTGACCCGATCGTTGACGTCACTCATCCGTTCTTTTCCTCGCTGGCTTGCTCGAAAGTCGCTTTGGCACTGGGGTACCCGGCGCCGTCCGCCGTCACGGTGTCGCCACCGGGGGCCGTATAGAAGGCGCGGATCACATAGCACGATTTCGTCGGTCGTGCCAATTCGGCTAGCTCGGGCGACCTATACCATGGCCATGCCGCCGTTGACGTGCAAGGTCTGACCAGTGACATAGGCCGCCTCCGGGCTCGCGAGATAGACGACTGCGGCAGCGACATCTTCGGGCGCACCGAACCGACCAGCGGGAATCGTCCCGAGCAGCCGCGCCTGCTGCTCCGCGCTGAGCTTGTCCGTCATCGCCGTCACGATCGCGCCGGGCGCAACGCAGTTGACCGTTATGCCGCGACCGGCGACCTCGGCTGCGATGGATTTCGACATGCCGATCATCGCGGCCTTCGCGGCTGCGTAGTTGGCTTGTCCTGCATTGCCAGTGACGGCAACGACGGAGGTCACTCCGATGACGCGACCGTGCCGCCGCCGCAGCATTCCGCGCAGGACCAGGCGGGTAAGCCGGAAAGCAGCGGTTAAGTTGACATCGAGGACAACCCGAAAGTCCGCGTCGGTCATCCGCAGGGCCAAAGCGTCGCGAGTGAGGCCCGCATTGTTGACGAGAATGTCGACCCGCCCCATTACCGTTTCAGCTTCCTTGAGCAAACGATCCGGGGTTGCCGGGTCGGTAAGATCACCCAATCCGACGTGAGCGCGTTCGCCCAGCTCGCCCGCCAGCGCGCCCAGCACGCCCGCCCGAGTACCCGTGAGCATCACCTGCACCCCCCGGCCGTGCAGAGCCCTCGCGATCGCCCCGCCGATACCGCCGGAGGCCCCGGTCACCAGCGCGGTCTGGTCCGATAGATCGAACATCAAAAGCCCTCGGCCAATAATGGTGGCTGACACGCGAGCCCGCGGCTCAGAACTCTTTGATCAGTGCTTCGACTTCGGCGGGCGTGCCTACCGAACGGGTCGCCAGTGCGGGCTCGATTCGCTTGACCAGACCGGCGAGCACGCGGCCGGCTCCGATCTCGGCGACTTCTTCGACCCCCGCCATTCTGAGGTAGACCACGCTCTCGCGCCACCGCACGATCGCCGTAACCTGCCCGACGAGTTGACGTTTGATCTCTGCCGGATCGCTGATCGCCGACGCCGACAGATTGGTGACGAGCGGCACGAGCGGCGAGCGCAGCTCCGTCGCGTCGAGGGCCTCCGCCATAACCTCGGCGGCCGGCGCCATCAACGGGGAATGAAAAGGGGCGCTAACCGGAAGAATGATCGATCTACGCGCATGCCGTTCGCGGGCGATTGCAATCGCCCGCTCGACGGCGCGGTGGTGCCCACTGACGACAACCTGCTCCGGGGCATTGTCATTCGCCACCACACACACCTCCTCCGGCGTGCTGCCCGCCGCCGCGACGGCGATCGTCCGCGCCGCCTCGACGTTCAGACCTAGCAGCGCCGCCATCGCCCCCTCGCCGGGCGGGACGGCCTTCTGCATCGTCGTCCCCCGGAGTTTGACCAGGCGCGCGGCAGTGCTGACCGCGACTGCGCGCGCGGCCGCCAGCGCCGAGTATTCGCCGAGGGAATGTCCGGCCACGTAGGCGACATGCCGGCCAAACACGAGACCGCCTTCCGCTTCGAGAACCCGAATCACCGCGAGGCTCATCGCCAGCAGCGCGGGCTGCGCGTTTTCGGTCAGGGTAAGTTCGCTTTCCGGCCCTTCGAACATCAGGTGCGAAAGGCGCTGGGACAATGCCTCGTCGACTTCTTCGAAGAGATAGCGGGCCGCAGAGAATGCTTCAGCGAGGTCGCGCCCCATACCGACAGCCTGTGACCCTTGCCCCGGAAAGACAAATACCCGCTTCATTCGGAACATATCCCCCAGCGATCTGGCATTCGCCCGGACACCCGCCCTGCGTGGTCATAGACCGGCCACCGCCCCTGTCAAGGAGTGGCACACCGGGCGCGCCGGGAAGGGATCCACGAGGCGGGTCCCGCCGTGGTAGTGCCCCACTTAAACTGAGATACCACCCTCACGGTTGCCGTCTTGTCTCGAGGACAGCTTCCGGTATAATGTTCCGATCCTCTCTGCCGGCCGCACCCGCTCGGTCCGTTCGGCGGGCGCTTGGATCCTGAACAGCCACAAGGTGATTCTGCGGCATGTCCCTGTACGAAAACGTATTTATCGCCCGCCAAGATATTTCCGGGGCGCAGGTTGATGCTCTTGCCGATGCATTCACCCAGCTCCTCGCTGACAATGACGGCGAAGTCAAGAAGCGGGAATATTGGGGATTGCGCAACCTTTCCTATCGGATGAGAAAAAACCGCAAGGGACACTACGTGCTGCTGAACATCGCAGCGCCGCCCGCCGCCATCGCCGAACTCGAGCGAACGATGCGGATCAATGAGGACGTGATCCGGTACCTAACCACTCGCGTCGACGCATTCGACGAGGGACCGTCCGTGATCATGCAGAGCCGGGGCAGCCGGGACGAGCGTCCGCGGCGCGGCGACCGCGAGCGATACGGCGAAGGTCGCGACGGGGCAAGCGAACGTCCCTCGGGCGCCGACCGGGCCGACCGGCCGGTGCCGGAAGCGGTGGAGGCATAAGATGGAAAGTCAATCCGGTGGCGCTGGGGCGCGGGGTGCCTCGGCGCGCCGCCCGTTCTTCCGGCGGCGGAAATCGTGCCCGTTCTCCGGTCCGAACGCGCCAAAGATCGACTACAAGGATGTCAAGCTGTTGCAGCGCTTCGTCTCGGAGCGGGGCAAGATCGTGCCGAGCCGGATCACTGCAGTCTCGACGAAAAAGCAGCGCGAGCTTGCTCAGGCAATCAAACGAGCACGGTTTCTTGGCCTGCTCCCGTACATGGTGAAGTAGGCGGGCGTGCGGCGGGCCGCGGCATGGGCCGATTTGGGGTCGCTGGGATCGCGGCGCTTTGCGGAGCGTTCGCCGCCGGTCCGTCCCTCGCAGTAGCGACGGGCTCCCCGAACTCGCTGATTCTCGTTTACCTCTCTCAGCTGCCGCTGTTTATCGGCGGGTTGTGGCTGGGTGCGGGCGCCGCGGTACTGGCTGGTCTTACGGCGTCCCTGATGTTGCTGGCGGCCAGCAATACCATGGCGGCATTGATGTTTGCCGCGCTGAACGTCGTGCCGGTGATTCTGCTGGTCCGTCAGGCCTTGCTGGCACGCACCGCCGCCGCCGGCGCCGTCGAATGGTATCCGCCGGGCCTTCTCGCGGTCTGGCTGACCGGCCTCGGCCTGACCGCGATCGCTATTGCCCTCCTCGTGCTCGGCGGCCCCGACGGTATGCAAACGGCGGTGAGCGAGACGCTGGCACCGGCGCTCGATCGTCTATTCGAGGAGAATGCGCCCGGTCGCGACGAACTCGCCGGCCTCCTCGCGATGATCATGCCGGGCCTCGTTGCCGCCTCTTGGATGGCGATGACGTTGGTCAATGGCACTCTCGCACAAGGTTTGCTGGCGCGCTTTGGAGCGAGCTGGCGGCCGTCTCCCGCCCTCCGAGCGCTCAGCCTACCAATGTGGTTCCCGGTGCTCCCGGCACTCGCCGCATCGGCCACGGCCCTCGGCGGTACGATGCGCTTTCTCGGCATCAATGTGATGATCGTGCTGACCGTCCCGTTCTGCCTTGCCGGCCTGGCGTTACTCCACGCGATCGCATACCGGTTCTCTCGCCCGGCTGTTCTGCTCGTCGTATTCTACGTGTTGGCAGGGTTGTTCGGCTGGCCGCTGCTGCTGGCCACGTTTTTGGGGCTGATCGACACTTCGTTTCGGCTCCGGCGGCGGCTTCCCCTTGCTCAGTCTCTTGGAGGAAACAAATGATGGTTGACCTGATCCTGCTCGAACGGGTCGAGAAGCTGGGCCAGATGGGTCAGCTCGTGAAGGTGAAGCCCGGCTTTGCGCGCAATTACCTGCTGCCGCAAAAGAAGGCGCTGCGAGCGACTAAGGAAAACCTCGCCTTTTTCGAGAGCCAGCGCACCCAGCTCGAGGCGAACAATCTGCAGCGGAAGTCAGAGGCGACTGAAATCGGCGCCAGGATCGAGGGCCTGAGTGTCGTCATCGTTCGCCAGGCGGGCGAAAGCGGACAGCTCTACGGCTCGGTTTCCGCTCGCGACCTGGCCGAGGCTGTGACCGAAGCAGGTTTCAGGATCGAGAAGAGCCAGATCGTTCTCGAAAGGCCGATCAAGAGCCTGGGGATGCATTCGGTGAGGATCGTTCTGCATCCGGAAGTCTCGGTGATAATTACCGCCAACGTCGCCCAATCGGCGGAGGGAGCTAATATGCAGGCCAGAGGCATCGACCCGCTGCGAATGCGCGACGAAGAGGACAGCGAGCCCGATCTGGTCGCTACCGAGAGCCCTTCGAGCCAGCGAAGAGAAGGAGGAACCCGCACCGGGTGAAGCGCAACACACAGCCTCTCTGGTCTCCTCACGATGTCGTTGCTGGCGCACCTGTTCGAGCGGATCGGCACCGTCGGTCGGCTGTGCATCATCGATGCCCACGGGCGGCGTCACGTTTTTGCAGGGTCACCCGGGCCGGACGTCGCAATCCGGCTCCACGACCCGGCATTGCACTGGAAACTCCTCGTCAGGCCGCGGCTCTTCCTGCCCGAGGCCTATGTGGATGGGACGCTGACGATCGAGGAAGGCAGCCTTTATGATCTGATCGACCTGCTCGCGGCCAATCTCGATTCGTTGCCGGAGGGGTTCCTCGAACGCCTCTTGAATGGCTCCCTCACCGTGTTACGGCGGATACATCAATATAACCCGCTATCGCGTGCCCGGCGAAACGTCGCTCACCACTATGATTTGTCGGACGAGCTCTATGAGCTGTTCCTCGACCAGGACCTTCAGTACTCCTGCGCGTACTTCCATGACAGCACCGACGACCTCGACACCGCCCAACTCAATAAGAAACGGCACATCGCAGCAAAGCTGCTGATCCGTCCGGGACAAAGGGTGCTCGACATCGGCTCGGGGTGGGGCGGCCTCGCGCTCTACCTCGCCAGGGAATGCGGCGCTGACGTGACCGGTTTGACCCTCTCAACCGAGCAGCACAAGGCGGCGGTGCGCCGCGCCGCGGCGGCTGGGCTCGCCGATCGCGTCAGGTTCCATTTGCGCGATTACCGAGAGGAACGCGGGCTCTACGACCGAATCGTTTCGGTCGGCATGTTCGAACATGTCGGCATCAATCATTATAACGCTTTCTTCACCACGCTGAAGTCGCTGCTGGCGCCGGACGGGCTGGCGCTGCTGCATTCGATCAGCCGCATGGGCGGGCCGGGTTCGACCCACCCCTGGATCCGAAAATACATCTTTCCGGGCGGCTACATGCCGGCACTTTCGGAAGTCCTCCCGCCGGTCGAACGATCGAAGCTGTGGATCACGGATATCGAGATTCTGCGCCTGCACTACGCCGAGACCCTGAGATCCTGGCGGCGCCGATTCGAGCGAAACCGCGATCGCCTGCGGACAATCTACGACGAGCGCTTCTGCCGGATGTGGGAAATGTACCTAGTCGGCTCCGAGGTCGCATTCCGGCGGGGCTGGTGCATGGTCTTCCAAATGCAGCTTACGATGGCGTTCGACACGGTGCCGATAACGCGGGACTACATACCGGATTGGGAGCGCGAGCAGCGAACGGCTTCCGACCGGGCCGCCTGACGATCATCCCCGACATCCACAGGGTGTGAATCTTATTCCGGCGGGGCTGCGATCCCGGTGGTGGTATTTTGCGGCCGCATGGAAACAAGCATGACGTCCCGGGTCACCCCGCTGCGCGGTCCCGACCCCGAACCTCTTCGCATCCCGCCCTACAACACCGACGCCGAGCAACGCCTCTTGGGCGCACTGCTGACCCGCAACGCCGCCTATTCGCGGGTATCGGAGTTCCTCATGCCGGAGCATTTCGGCAATGCCGTGCACGGCCGAATCTTTGCGGCAATCGGCAAGCTGATCGAGCGCGGGCAAATCGCCGATCCAGTGACCCTCAAGAACCTGTTCGACCAGGACGACGCGCTGACCGAGATCGGCGGAGCGCAGTACTTGGCCCGCTTGGCTACAGCCGTAGTGACGATCATCAACGCGGAGGATTACGGTCGCACCATCCACGATCTCTACCTCAGGCGCGAGCTGATCACCGTTGGCGAGGATGTTGTCAACGAAGCCTTCCGGCAGGATCTCGACGATCCTGCGCGGGAGCAGATCGAACGTGCCGAAAAAAAGCTGTTTGACCTCGCCACTGTGGGGCAAATCGAAGGCGGGTTTCGTGCATTTTCGGTGCCACTGACAAACGCTATCAACAACGCGGAGGCGGCGCGCAAGCGCGACGGCAAGCCCGTTGGAGTGGTGACTGGATTTCGGGACCTTGACGCAAAACTTGGCGGGCTGCACCCATCAGATCTCGTGATCCTGGCCGGGAGAACGGCGATGGGCAAGACGGCGCTCGCCACCAATATCGCGTTCAACGCGGCGAAAGTGTACAGGCCGGCGCGCACTCCCGATGGTCGTACGATCGCCGAGGACGGGGCTGTGGTCGGCTTCTTCTCACTAGAAATGTCGGCCGAACAGCTAGCCACCCGAATTCTTGCTGAGGAGTCGGGCGTCTCTTCCGACCGCATCCGCCGTGGCGATGTCAGCAACCAAGACTTCGACAAATTTGTCCGGGCGAGCCAGCAACTCGCCGCACTGCGGCTGTTCATCGACGATACACCGGCACTGACCATCTCTGCCTTGCGCACCCGCTCGAGGCGTCTAATGCGCCAGCAAGGGCTTGGGCTTATTGTCGTCGATTACCTGCAACTGCTGCGCCCCTCGGTCCAGGTGCGCACGCTCGAGAACAGGGTGCAGGAGATCTCCGACATCACTCGCGGCCTGAAGGCGCTGGCCAAGGAGCTCAATGTCCCGGTATTGGCGCTGTCGCAGCTGTCCCGCGCAGTCGAGCAGCGCGAGGACAAACGGCCGATGCTCGCCGACTTGCGCGAATCCGGTTCCATCGAGCAGGACGCCGATGTCGTCATGTTTATCTTTCGCGAGGAATATTACAAGTCACGTGAGCCTGTCCGCGGTCCTGATGAACCTGAAGACAAGTTTAACAAGCGTTACCAAGAATGGAAAGAAGATCTCGAGAAGATTCATGGTCTAGGCGAGATCATCATCGCCAAACAACGCCACGGCCCAATCGGCACGGTCAAACTTCGCTTCGACGCGCACACAACGAAGTTCGAGGACTTTGCTGCATCCGATCACTTGCCGACGGTGCGCTGATCGGCTAAGACCCGGTCATGGCAAGCGATCCCGCCGAGCGTGCGGGCGCCATCCTCGAAATCGATCTGACGGGCATTGTCGCGAATTGGCGATCCCTGGCGGCGCGCGTCGAGCCCGCGCGCTGCGCAGCGGTCGTTAAGGCTGACGCCTACGGCCTGGGCGCGCCACAGGTGTCGGCCGCGCTCGCTACGGCGGGATGTCGGTTGTTCTTTGTCGCCTCGCTCGACGAGGGGATCGCGCTGCGCAAGGTGCTTCCTGCATCGTGCGAGATCGCGGTCTTGAACGGCCCCGTGCCCGGCTCGGCAGAGGAGTTCGTCTCGCACCTTCTCGTCCCCGTCCTCAACGAACCCGGGCAGATCGCTGCGTGGGCGGAGACTGTCCGTCGGCACGGCCAGCGGCCGGCGATGCTGCACGTCGACACCGGGATGACGCGCCTCGGCTTGACCAAGCAGGAGTTTGAAGCGCTTGCTCCCGGCATCCGCTCAATGAGGCTCAACGCATGCGCTTTGCTGCCGCGCGGCGCCAGTTCGGCGACGTACCCGCCAGTCTGGCCGCATCGTCAGGGATCTTTCTCGGCCGCGGGTTTCACTTCGACTTTGTGCGCCCGGGTGCGGCACTCTATGGCGTCAACCCACAGCCCGGCACCTCCAATCCGATGCGCCAGGTCGTTCGGCTGAAAGGCAAAATCCTGCAAGTCCGCAAGGTTGACCGAGGTGATGCGGTTGGCTACGGTGCGGCACATGTCATGGATCGACCGGGCCGCCTTGCAACCGTTGCGGTCGGCTACGCCGACGGTTGGTTCCGCTCACTGAGCCATCGCGGCTCGGGTCGTCTCGGCGGCCGGCGGCTCCCTCTTCTCGGTCGAGTCTCGATGGATCTCGCCGTTTTCGATGTCTCCGCCGTCGACCCTACACTGGCGCAGCCCGGCGGCTTTATCGAGCTCCTGGACGACCATTACGGTGTCGATGCGGCGGCGGCCGATGCCGGCACGATCGGCTACGAGATCTTGACTGCACTCGGACGACGCTACCATCGCGTGTATCGCGACGAGGCGAACCTGTGCTGACGTTCCTCGCCGCGATCGGCACGGTCTTTCTCGGCTTTCTCGCCGCGACCGGACGGATTGTGATGTTCGCGGGTCTGGCGCTGGCGACCACGTTTACGCCGCCCTTTTATCTTCGCGCGGTTTTGCGCGAGATGGTCAACATCGGATACTTCTCGCTACCCGTGGTCGGGCTGACGGCGATCTTCACCGGCATGGTGCTGGCGCTCCAATCCCACACCGGTTTCAGCCGATTCGCGGCGGAGGGTGCGGTGGCGACCGTCGTCGTGCTGTCGGTCACCCGGGAGCTCGGGCCGGTCATCGCCGCGCTGATGGTCGCCGGCCGCGTCGGGGCGGCGATGGCGGCCGAGATCGGGACGATGCGCGTCACCGATCAGATCGATGCTCTGACGACCTTGTCCACCGACCCGTTGCGCTACCTGGTACTGCCGCGCCTCCTTGCCGGAGTTATCACCATGCCGATGCTGGTGGTGGTCGCGGATATTATCGGCGTTTTTGGCGGTTATCTCGTCGGCGTCTACAAACTGGACTTCAATCCTCAGGCTTATCTGGACGGCACGCGCCAACACCTCGAGACTATGGATGTCGTCTCGGGTCTCGTTAAGGCGGCAGTATTTGGTTTTATCATCGCACTGATGGGCTCCTATCATGGCTATTATTCGCGCGGAGGAGCGCAAGGTGTTGGGCAATCGACAACCTATGCCGTCGTCTCTGCCTCGGTCTTGATCCTGGTCGTCGACTACCTGATCACCGCAGCCTTTTTCGGGCGATGACGAACGCTGATCCAGTGTTGAAGATCTCCGTCCGAGGGTTGCGGAAGTCATTCGGCCGCAAGCGCGTGCTCGACGGCCTCGAAATCGATTGCGACAGCGGCAAAAGCCTCGTCATCATCGGCGGTTCGGGCACCGGGAAATCGGTGTTGGTCAAGTGCATTCTCGGCTTGCTTCACCCCGAAGCAGGATCGATCCGCATCGACGGCATAGAGACCGTGGGACTGCGGCGCGCTGCCCGTGAGCGCCTGACTCAGAAGTTCGGCATGCTGTTCCAGGGCGGCGCTCTGTTCGACTCGCTGCGAGTATGGGAGAATGTCGCGTTCGGACTGATCCAAGGACGCGGTATGGAGCGGGCGGCGGCGAAGGACATCGCGCTCGCGAAGCTCGCGGCGGTCGGGCTCGGAGCCGAAGCCGGAGAGCTGCGGCCGGCCGAGCTCTCCGGCGGTATGCAAAAGCGGGTGGCACTCGCGCGGGCGATTGCGGCCGAGCCCGAAATCATTTTTTTTGACGAGCCGACCACCGGGCTCGACCCGATCATGGCCGATGTGATCAACGATCTGATTGTCAAATGCGTGCGCGAAGTCGGCACCACCGCGGTTTCGATCACCCACGACATGATTAGTGCGCGCAAAATCGCCGATCGCATCGCGATGCTGCACGAGGGTCGCATCGTCTGGCACGGACCGACCGAGGAGATCGATCGCTCCGCCAATCCGTTTGTCGACCAGTTCATCAATGGCCGTGCCGAGGGACCGATCCAGATGCAGATCCGAGCGGCATGAAGAGCCCGATGGTATCCCGAATTCTGGATTGGGGTCATTTCACGTCATTTGCTCCCCGTGGCCGGACTTGTTCCGGCCATCCACGCCTACTTTCCGCCGGGCGGAATCCCTTGCGAAGTCGTGGGTGGCCGGAACAAGTCCGGCCACGGGAATTAAAGGTCGGTGCTGGCCCGAGCAATACCGGCGCCAGCAATTTAGCGCGGCGGGACTGAACCAATGGCTCGGGCGCAGGCTCGCTTCGCTTGTCAGCAATGCGGCGCCGTGCATCCCAAATGGACCGGCCGCTGCGACGGTTGCGGCGCCTGGAACAGCCTGATCGAGGAACTGCCGCGCGAAGCCCTCCCGAGCGGGCTTGGCAAGGGAAGAGTCGACCGCCGCGGCGGCCGCGCACTCGGCTTTGTCGGCCTGACCGGACCGAGCATCCTCCCGCCGCGCCGGCAGACCGGCATCGCCGAGTTCGATCGCGTCTGCGGTGGCGGGTTCGTTCCCGGCTCGGCGATCCTGGTCGGCGGCGATCCCGGAATCGGCAAGTCGACATTGCTGCTCCAGGCGGCGGCTGCGATTGCACCACGGAGCGGGCTCTCCTCAGGGCAGACCGCGAGCGCCGCCTATATCACCGGCGAGGAGGCGATCGATCAGGTTCGCCTACGGGCTGAGCGTCTCGGCGTCGCCGCCAGCTCGGTGCTGCTGGCCGCGGCAAGCAATGTGCGAGACATCATCGCCTCGCTCGATCGGGAAGACGCGCCCGGTCTGGTCGTCATCGATTCAATCCAGACGATGTATCTCGACACGCTCGACAGCGCGCCCGGCACGGTCAGCCAAGTCCGCGCAGCGGCGCAGGAGTTGATCCGGGTAGCGAAGCGGCGCGGCTTCGTCCTGGTCCTCGTCGGCCATGTGACCAAGGAGGGCGTCATCGCCGGGCCCCGAGTGCTCGAGCACATGGTCGACACCGTGCTCTACTTCGAGGGCGAGCGCGGGCATCAATTTCGTATTTTGCGCGCGGTGAAGAACCGCTTTGGCGCCACCGACGAGATCGGCGTCTTCGAGATGAGCGATTGCGGCCTTGTCGAGGTCCCGAACCCCTCGGCCTTGTTTCTCGCCGGACGTCCGACAGCCGGAGAAGAGGTGGTTGGAGAAAATGCGCCGGAAGGGTCAAGCGCCGGGCAGGTCAGCGGATCCGCCGTGTTCGCCGGCATGGAGGGGACTCGTCCGGTGCTCGTCGAGGTTCAAGCGCTGGTCGCTCCGGCGTTGCTCGGAACGCCGCGCCGGGCGGTCGTCGGCTGGGACGGAACGCGGCTGGCGATGATTACCGCGGTGCTCGATGCGCGCTGCGGTCTGTCGGTCGGCGCCAATGACATCTACCTCAACATCGCCGGCGGGTTGCGGATCGTCGAACCGGCGGCCGATCT
>WNFD01001152.1_pt1 | contig 26638 bp, 24 predicted proteins | sample 5400491 | NCBI WGS metagenome assembly WNFD01 (sample SAMN13153343, study PRJNA577476) | soil metagenome | isolation source: 120 cm saprolite under Douglas fir tree site 2 hole 2 replicate 2 | place: USA:California | collected 2015-04-18
AAGCCAGAGCACGAGCTGCCAGAGCCAGGCCCGGCGGCCGGTGCCGCTGCCGCAGGAGACGTGGTGATCAGGTCAGGAACGAAATGAGCGAACAGCGCACCGGTTCTTACCACCCACGCCGCCTGCGGCGGCGATAGCTGACAACACCAATCAGAAGGAGGAGCAGACCATGACCATCTACGAACTGATGAAAGCCTTCCAGGATGACGCCCGGCGGGCCGGCGAACGAGACCGGCTGCTCCTCGAGGCACGGCGGGCTCGCAGGGCGCGCCGCCAGCGTCTGGTTCCCGCTGCTCCAGCGAGGAGCCGAACCGAAATGGGAAAGATCGTCGTGAGCGAGAACGTCACGCTCGACGGAGTCATCCAAGACCCGGCCGGTGACGAAGGCTTCAGGGCCGGCGGCTGGGTCGGCCTGATCGGAAATAGCCCGCAGCTTGCCAAGCTCGCGCTCGACGAGGCGCTGGCCGCCGGGGCCCTCCTGCTGGGCCGGCGAAGCTACGAGTGGCTCGCCGCGCGGTGGCCATCTCGCAGCGGCGAGCTGGCGGACAGGCTGAACAGCCTGCCCAAGTACGTCGTGTCCGCGACCCTCGCCAATCCCGCCTGGAACAACTCGACAGTCCTCAAGGGCGACGTGCTTAACGAGGTCTCGACGCTGAAGCAGCACATAGACGGGGACATCGTCATCGCCGGCAGCTTTCAGCTCGTACGCACGCTGATGGAGCACGACCTGGTCGACGAGCTGCGGCTGAAAATCTTCCCGGTCGCCCTCGGGGTCGGCGATCGCCTGTTCGGCGAGACCAGCGACAAGAAACCCATGCGCCTCCTCGACACCCAGACCCTCGAGGGCGGCATCGCCTACCTCACCTACCAATCTGTCCGGGACGCCTAGCGGCATCAGACGGCGCTAGCGTTCCGAAATGCTTGCGGGCGCTTCCCCCGGGCAGGCATCCGGGAGAGCGCCTCATGAGCAGCAGGTGGCAAGAAGGAGACCACAGCAATGAGGACGCCGCTACGACGTTCCATTGCCCAGGTACTGAAGATCGCCCGCGCTGGTGGCCGATCACTACGACAGCGCATCTGGTCTGACGCTTACCGCTGCCGGCGTTCGATAACACCGGGCTGGACCGCGGCGCTATCGAGGAGGCCCTCGCAGGCTGCGCTGTCCGCCTGGCTGATGAAGTCCGGATGATCCTTGCCCGCGCCGCAGCACGCGTCTGGCCGGCCGCGTGCGGGCCGGCGGACATCTCGGAGGGATGCCGTCACCAGGTTCTCTGGGACGCCATTCCCCAGGGGCTGCGCGACTGCCAGCTCGGCGGCTGGGATCAGGCCGCCCAGCGGCGGCGCATCGACCCGGTCCGCGAGCCTTACGCTCAGGCCATCCCACGCGTTGAGACCGGGCGTCTGCTCCTTAACCGCCTGACCGCGCCGCTGATCGCCGCCGCTGACGCGGCCCGCAGCGGCAGCTGCGTCGCGGAGGACGCGCAGGTCATGCTCGACGTGATCCTGGCTGCCCACCGCCGCGTAGCCATCTCCTGGACGGAGATCGGGTACCGGCACCCTGGTGACCAGCACGGCCCGGCCGTCGCGCGCGTCCTGGCTGAGATCGCCGCCGCCGGCGACGATCTCGAGCCGCTGGCCGAGCACGTCCGGGCCTTCACCACCGGCCCGCAGGCGCTGACTGAGCTGCTCCGGGACCTGGGGCTCGCCTTCACCTACAGCGACGAGCTCCGTCCGGCCTGCCCGAAGTCTGGCGGACGGTCATGCAGGTGGCCCTCGACGAGTTCGACGCCCATCCCGAGCGGCTGAGCGACTGGCACTGGCGCGGCCGGATGCTGGGCGGCCTCATTCCCGCGCCCGAGATCGAGGTCGCCGAACTCCACTTTGACGATGTCCTGGAACACGCCCGCGGCGCCTGGCCGGCGCCGGACGTATTCGCCGACCTGATCAGCCGGTGGATCCCGGTCGCCCGCGGCGTCTCCGAGCCCATCGCCGCCCTCATCCGGCTAGTCCTGTGCGGCACGCAAGCCTGGCAGGCCACGACCGGCCTGGCGTGGGCCGAGAACCTGATCAAAGACCACTATCAGGCGGCGGCAGCGGCCTGGTTCCTGACGAGCTGGCTCCAGGAAGTGCGCGACGCAGGCCATCTCAATGCTGACGCGGCAGCGCAGTGGCGGCGTATCGTCGACGGGCTGGCAGCCGAGGGCAACAGCGCGGCAGCCAGCCTCCAGCAAGCCGAGGAATAGCGCCCGCAGCCAGCCGGTGTGATCCCGTCAGGGCAGCGTAACGGGCTAGATGTTGTTCAGAATGGCGCGCTGGAGGCTGGCCATCCTGAGGAAGAAGAAGATGCCGAACGCAAGCAGGCCTGTGCCGACGGCTAAGACGGCGCCCTGCTTCATGATGGTCGTGATGAACGGGTCCATTGCTGGTCTCCTTGGGTAGTAGATCGCCGTGACCGGCTGGCCACGGCGTGCCTAAGCTCTCAGCCCCGGGCGAAGACGAGCTGGGCGACGCTCGCTGCGGCGCCGAGCGCGAGCACGGCGTTCTCCCGGTTCCACGCGACGTCCCGCAAGTGCGCGTCCGGGTGGCTGGCCTGTGACTCGTAGGCGAACAGCGCCTGGGTCAGGCTGCCAATGGCATCCAGGATCGCCGCCTCGCGCTCATCCGTGCCCCGGTCCTGCGCCTTGGGGCGGATCATCGTCGGCCGCATAGCCCGCAGCAGGTCGGTGGCCTCCCGTGACGCCGCGATGCTCGCCTTCCACTGGCCCACGTCCAGATGCCCACTCGCCTCGGCCAGCCGAGCCACGACCGCCCGGTGCACATCAGTGGCCCCAGTTGGCGGCAGCGAGATCACCAGTGACACCGCCGCGCCCTGCTGCCACGGATCCAGGACGTCCTGCACCCAGTCATGCGCTTGATGCTCACATGGGGCGGCCGGTCGGGGAATGCCACCCGTACCGCCCGGTGCGGTTCCTGCCAGTCCGGGGCCGCCGTCCCGCCCATCAGGCCGTAGCGGACACCGACCTGCAGCATGAACCCGCCGTCGGCCCGGACCTGCTCGAGTCGCTCGATCCCGGCCGCTGACAACCGCCACCGTGGCTGCAGCCGGAACGTCCGCGTCTCCGGCGAGATGCGGCTTCCGCAAGTGCGTCTGCGTCCCGCGTCTGTCGAGCAAGGTTCCGGACAAGCGATTCGTCAGAACACAGCCTCGGTCGACCGCAGAAGCGCTGCACGATGCCGTTTCATGCCATGCCTGACCGCCAGTTGCCGGGCTCGGAGGTCCCGTCCCGCCAACGAAACACCAACAAACGACCAAGAGGCCCGACCGCCGTCTCCGGCGATCGGGCCTCTGACCTGCTACTTCCTTGTAGCGGGGGCGGGATTTGAACCCGCGACCTCTGGGCTATGAGGACAGCGTGACACCGTATACCCCTGTGCGGCAGCCGCCGCCCCTGGCCACATCCTCCGCCTGAACGGAACTTCCGCACGGGCGGCCGTCAAGGCCGGGCTCGCGCGGATCGGCTGCCGCCGCTTGGAATGTTCTGGCCCACGAAGCGGCTCCCACCGGCACCCGCAGCCGCCATCCTCGCCGCCCGAGCCCGGCTCGTCTCACACCAGACCGCCGCATATGCGTTATGGATGGCCCGGCCCCGCCACCACGCCCGGCATGTCGGCCTGGCTCTGCGCGATGTCCAGGCGGCCCCGCTTGTCCACCGCGCTCAGTCCACAGTAGCGGACGCGTGGCGCTTCTACCGGACCCTGGGGTACGGACACCGTCTCGATCAGCGGGGTCGAGCGCGAAGACTTCGTGGCCGAGGGTGACGGCGGGCACGCGCTGTTCTGGGCCAGCAAAGCCTGAACCGGGCGACGCCGTTCAGTCGGCCGGTGGCCGCAGCGCCTTCTCGAACCAGTGGTGGGCGTAGGGCTCGGCGTTGAACGGCGCGACCTCTCGGTACCCGGATCGCCGGTACAGGCCGATCGCCTCGGCCAGCGCCCGGTTGGTTTCCAGCCGGGCCGCGACCGCGCCATGCGCGATGGCCCGTGCCTCCAGTTCGGCCAGGAGCCGGCGACCCAGGCCGAGCCCGCGGACGGCGGGTCCGACCCACATCCGCTTGATCTCCGCGGGCAGTTCGCCGTGGAACTTCACCGCGCCGCAGCCGACCGGCTCGCCGTGCAGCGAGGCAACCAGGAAAACCCCGGCCGGCGGGATCAGCTCGTCGTCGTCCGCGGGCAGGCTCTGGGCCGGATCGAACCCTGCCTCGAACCGGCGGGACAGTTCGCTGAAATAGGCCCGCAGGCAGCAGCGGGCGTCGCGTTGACGCGGGTCAGCCGGGCCGACGCTGACCATCGAGGCCATCAGCAGTCGCTCTACCTCGGCCATCGCGGCGGCCAGCCGCTCTCGTTGCCCGGTGCTCAGCGGCCTCAGGATGGACACGGCCGCGGCGTCGGAACGCCGGTCCAGCTCGGCCCGCTCGGCCAGGCCGGCCGCGGTGAGCCGGGCGATGCGGACCCGGCTGTCGGTCTCGCTCGGCCCGACGCGTGCGAGCCCGTCTTGTTCCAGTGCACGCAGCAGCCGGCTCAGGTAGCCGGAGTCCAGGTCTAGTCGTGACCGCAGCAGCCGGACGTCGCACCCGTCGGGCCCGATCTCCCAGAGCAGCCGTGCCTGCCCGAGCGGGCGGTCACGAGCCAGGAATTCGTCCTGCAGAGCGCCGACCCGCTCGGTGACCGTCCGGCTGAAGCTGCGAACCTGGCCGATCTGCACTGCCTCCATATTCCTGACTTTAGTCAGAGGTTGTCGGCCGGGCAAGACCAGGGCCGCCCCTGCATCAGGCCCGAGACTTCGAGAGAGTGAGGCGCATATGACTCACAGCGCTGCTTCCTCAACGACCGGTGTGCAGGGCCCGGCAGGCTCAGTCCCGGCGCCGAGCCAGCCGGGCGCTCCGTGGTGGCGGGTCTCGTGGTCGGTCCCGGCTGCGGTGCGCGCGCTGCGGGCTACGATCGTCATCCCGTGCTTGCTGGCGCTGACCTTCAAGGTGCTGCACAGCGAGCAGATGGCCGTGTTCGCGGTGTTCGGTGGCTTCGGCACGCTGGTGCTGACCTCGTTCGGCGGCATCCGGCGGGACAAGGCGCTCGCGCACCTAGGCCTTGCCCTGGCGGGCAGCGTGGCGGTGATCCTGGGCACCCTGGCCAGCGGCTCGACGTGGCTTGCGGCGCTGGTGACCCTCCCGGTTGCGTTCGCCATCTTCTTCGGCGGCTCGGCCGGCCCGAATGCTGCCTCGGGCGTGACCGCGTGCCTGCTCGCTTTCATCCTGCCAGTCGCGTCAACCGGATCGGTCAGCCTGCTCCCGGACCGGCTCGAAGGCTGGTGGCTGGCCTCGGTGGCCAGCACCGCAGCCGTCCTCCTGCTGTCATCCCGCTCGCCCGGCGACAAGTTGCGGGCTCAAGCGGCGAAGTCAGCGGCCGCACTCGCGCGCCAGCTCGAACGAGCCGTCGACGGCACCGTGACCGCTGCCGACGCCGAGGCGGCGAAAGCGGCCACGGACGAGCTGATGAACACCTTCGTCGCCACCCCGTACCGGCCCGTCGGGCTGGCGTCGGCCGACCAGGGCCTGGCCAGCCTGGTTCACCTGCTCGAGTGGTGCACCTCGCTGATCGGCGACGCGGCCGACGGGCATGTCGACTTGGCTGCCGCGGCCGCCGCTGACCGGGCACTGCTCAGCGAGTGCGCACATGCGCTGCGGGCGGTCGCGGCGCTGATGTCCGGCCGGGATTCTGACGCCGACCTGGAGCGGATCTGGCGCGCCAGGCTGGCGAGCGCGGAGCTCCTGGACAGCCTCGCCGACGGCCGGGCTACCGCGGAGCGCAGGGCTGACGCCGCATTTCACGTGCAGACGATCGGCGTCGCGACGTCGGCGGCGGTCGGCGACGCGATGGTGGCCGCCCGGCAAGCGACGATGGCCCAGGTCGCCGGCCTGCGGCGGTGGCTCATTGCCCCGGGTGGCACCGGCCAGCCCGGTGCCGCGCAACCGCCCCGACCGTCGGCCAGCCCGGAAAGCACCAGGCGGGTGGACCGCGGGCTGGGCCGCTGGCTTGCCCGGCTGGGCCTGCCAGACCGGGCAGCCACCGTCATCGCCACCGACGCCAGCCTGCGGTCGGTCTGGTTCCGTAACAGCGCCCGCGGCGCCGGCGCGCTCGCCGCTGCCGTGGGCGTCGCGAAACTGACCGACGTGCAGCACGCCTTCTGGGTGGTGCTCGGCACCTTGTCGGTGCTCCGGACCAGTGCGGCCGCCACCGGATCCACCGCCATGCGCGCGCTGGCGGGGACGATCGCAGGCTTCGTGATCGGCGCCGCGCTCCTGCTGGCGATCGGCACCAACCCGGTCGCGCTGTGGATCGCGTTCCCGCTCGCCGTCCTCGTCGCCGCGTACACGCCGGGCACCGCGCCGTTCGCCGCCGGGCAGGCCGCCTTCACCATCACCGTGGTCGTGCTGTTCAACCTGCTCGTCCCGGCGGGCTGGAGGGTGGGCTTGCTGCGGGTGGAAGACGTCGCCATCGGCTGAACGGTCAGCCTCGTGGTCGGCTACCTGTTCTGGCCGCGGGGCATCGCCTCGGTCGTCGGCGACAATCTCCCCGACGGCTTCCGCTGCGGCGCCCGTTACCTCGGTGAGGCGGTCAGCTGGGCACTGGGCGAGCAGCCGCACCGGCCTGACCGCGCGGATGTCGCGATCGCGGCCGGCCTCCGGCTGGATGACGCGCTCCGTGGCTACATGACCGAGCAGGGCACCAAGCGGATCGCGAAGAGCGACCTGTGGGCCCTGGTGACGGCCGCGATGCGGCTGCGGCTCACCGCGCATTCGATAGCCAGCCTGCCGGCCAGGGCCCAGCGGCACTCCGACGACGACGGCGTGCACGCCGCGCTCGGCCGGCAGCTCGGCGGCATCCTCGGGTTCTACGAGGATCTCGCGGCTGAAGTCGCCAGACCGCCGAGCCGGCACGCGCCGATGCCGGACCCGGTCGAACCGCCAGCGGCCCCGCCGGTCAGCGCCGCCCTGTCGCCGCGCCGCGTCCGGGGCGCTCCCAGGGCGGATGCGCTGTGGGTCGGTCATCACCTCCACCAGCTGCAGGCACACGCCGGCGATGTGGTGGCCCCGGCCGAACGGCTGGCGATCGTGCGCCGCACGCCGTGGTGGCGTTAAGTCACCGCGCCGTCGTCACCACCGGGTTGCTGCGCCAGGATGCCGTCGGCCGCGACCGCGTGGGCCGCGGTGCCGCCCGCGACTGACGCGCTGTGCGGGACGATGATCATTTCGTCGGGCCGCCGCTCCGGTACGGGCGGCCGACGATCCGGTAGTCGTCGGCGCCGTCGATGGTTTCCTTGTCCAGGAGAAGGGCGACGAGCTGGTCAAGCTCGTCCCGGTGCGACCGGATCAGCGCGACCGCCGACTGCTCGGCCTCGCGCAGCAGCCTGGAAACCTCCATGTCGATGGTCGCCTCCGTTGCCTCGGCGAACGGCCGGCTCGACAGCCCGGACCCGCCGCTGCCGAGGAACATCGAGCCGCCCTCCGGATAGCCGACGGGGCCGAGCGCCGACGACAGCCCGAACTCGCGGACCATCTTGGTGGCCAGATCGGTGGCGGAGGCCAGGTCGTTGGCGGCGCCAGTGGATCCCTGGCCAAGCTCGACCAGCTCAGCCGCCCGGCCGCAGAGGCGTACCGCCAGCGACTCGGTCAGATAGTCCTCGCCGTACAGGTGGCGCTCGAAGAGCGGCAGCTGCTGGGTCACGCCGAGGGCTTGCCCGGCCGGCAGGATTGTGATCTTCGCGACCGGATCGGCGTGCTCGGACAGGGCCGCGACCAGGGCGTGCCCGGCCTCGTTAATCGCGACCGCGTGCTTCTCCTCGGGCAGCAGGACGTTCGAGCCTTCCCGGCGGCCGAGGAGGATCCGGTCCCTCGCGTCGTCGAAGTCGGTGACCGTCAGTACGTCGCGGTTCTCCCGCACCGCGAAGATCGCGGCCTCGTTGGCGAGGTTCGCCAGGTCCGCGCCGGAGAATCCGGGCGTCGCGCGCGCAACGACGTCGAGGTCGACATCCGGGCCGAGCCGCTTGTCGCGGCAGTGCACCGCCAGGATCGCCGCGCGTTCGGCCTGCGCGCGTGGGCAGCGGGATGACCACCTGCCGGTCGAACCGGCCCGGCCGCAGCAGCGCCGGGTCCAGCACTTCGGGCCGGTTGGTGGCACCAAGCACCACGATCCCCGATGTGACGTCGAAACCGTCCATCTCCGACAGCAATTGGTTGAGCGTCTGCTCGCGCTCGTCGTTAAACACAGCCGCGCCCGAGCCCGCCCGGCGCTGGCCGATCGCGTCGATCTCGTCCACGAAGATGATCGCCGGGGCGGCCTTGCGGGCCTCTGCGAACAGATCGCGCACCCGCGCGGCGCCGATGCCGACGAACAGCTCCACGAAGCTGGACCCGACTACCGAGAAGAACGATCCAGGTCGGCGACCTGGCCGGGTAAGGCGGCCCTAGGCTTCCAGGTGCCGGCGGTACATCTGCGCACGAGGTTCTGCGAGCCGACCATCGAAGCCATTGTGAGCTCCTCCGGCTTGGGCCGCGGCACCACCGTGGCCCGATGCCGCCAGCAAGGCAGCCCCCACCGGATGTGAACCAGCGCTACCGCCTTGAGAGAGTCCCCGAGGGGGCCGGCACCGCAGCCTCGCCCACGCTAGCCACCAGATGCCTGACCTTCCGCCCTCCCGAGCCGGGTTCCGTCTCGGCAGGCAGTCAGGCATCCCGCTCCAGTCCGTGAGGCTTGTTCAACGTCCCGTCCCGAAGGGCTCAGCCGCCCTGTCATCGCGGGCCAATCCGTCCAGCTCAGTGCCATCAACGGACGTCCAGAACGGCGGTCAAATGGCGGTCAAGTGATCTTGAAGATAGCCCAGAGTGATCAGAGGACGAGACCTGAGCTGCGGTTTTGTGGAGCCCTCTTACGGAATCGAACCGTAGACCTTCTCCTTACCATGGCCGCGCCTCCCCGCCCTGGTCGCACTACCTGCACCAATGGCACACCGGAATGCACACGAAGCACAGCATGCACCCAGTGTGCACGGCACCCGGTCCACGACCCGTTCCACGACCAGCAAGCCGCATCCGGCCCCCCACATCACGCCCGGTGACGGCATCCAGGTCACGCTCAGTGAGCGCCGGACAGTCACGCACGGCCGCGCCCGAGAACGCGCCGACCAGGACGCCAGGCGACCATTCAGAACGCGCTCCTACGGCTCGATCTGGCGCCGCTCATAGTCAGTAGCTGGCCCGACGGCAACGTACATAACTGGTTGTTCGCCTGAAGTAATGGCACGCAAGGCGTCGGCGAATTACTGATCGCGGCAGTGCATTCAGGACACCCTGCCCCGCCTCTGCATCACTGCCCACGACCTGCGTGCTGACTGGCTCCTAGCCTGGGTCCGCGCCGGTGGAGGTGACCCGGTTCGGCTCGCTCATCTGCTCGGGAATCAACCACCGGACGGCCATCGGCTACTGCGCTGGCATCACGCCTTCGATCAAGCCGGGCGATGAGACACTGTGCACTGGAACCCGGCCTGCTGGCCGGGCCTCACCAGGATGTGCTCGTGCGCCTTCCCGTCCCCGGCAACACCGAAATGACCGCCGCTGTCCGCCGCTACGTCACGCCCGCCACCGGCAGGCTCCCGCGCTACCTGCAGCTCCTGCACGGCAACTTCGTGGCGCTGGATGAGCGCAAGCGCAGGAGCTTCCTCGGCCGGCTCGCCAGATCCGCACGCCAGGTAAGCGACGGCGAACTCGCCGCGCTGCTCGAGAACGAATGGCGTTCCCGGCTCACCGCCTCGTGGCTGATCGGACTGGACACGCGCGAACAGTTCCGCGACCGGATCGGCGAACTGCTCCTGGACAGCGAGGCCGCCTACGCAGGCCAGGGCTACTGCCTCGCGCTGGCGCGATTCGCCACCCCCGCCGACGCCAGCCTCCTGGCCGTGACCTGGCCACCTACCTCCCGCAACCGGATAAGCGCCACGACCAGGACTGGGCCCTCGGCGCCTTGCTCCACATCGACGCCGCGCTCGGCACCGACCACGCCGCCCCGTTCCTGACCGACGGCGGCCTGTGGCAACAATGGCGCACAACCGAGGAATCGCCCGCGGAGCTCCGCGCGTGGATAGAACAGCTGTGCACAGTCGCCGACGAATGCATGCACAAGACCTGAACGACCAAACTTGCCGACACAAGGCTGCTCGGTGTTTGGCCTGCCAGCGGAATGCAATGACCACGCCTGCCTGCCGTCGCGCCGATCACATTCAGTGGTCACATCTTGCCGCTGACGCGCCGAGGGCTCGTTATGCCCGGCAGTCCTCGGTATTTGGCTGGCATCCGAAGAGGCAACCGAACGATCGTTCTGGCGGGCCACATGCCAGCAGATTCCCTGATTGAAACTCTCCTGGGGCAACTGCCTGGCGTTATCGAGTGCGGGCACTGTCCGTCGGGGGGCGGTCCTCGGTCTCGGCGGGCGCAATCGCGGCGAGCAGGTCGGCGCGCTCCGGTCGTCCCGGTGGCGGCAGCTGGCCGCTGGCGGCGAGCTTGTGGTGGAAGCAGCGCGAGCAGCGATGCCGCCGCAGAGCGCCAGCAGGACACCGATTGATTAGCCATGCCCGAGGTGGAGCCCGAGGAACTTTCCGAGTGACTCAGATGGCCTCCGAAGCAGCCACGCGCCAGCTCACCAGCCGCACCGCCGTCCGAGAACTGCGGTTCGGTGCCCATCGATGGGGTCTCCTGGAGTCGCATCTCCAAATCGGCCGTGTTGGCGTGACCATCTGGGAACGGCCGAACGATGCTGTCACCAGGCACCCCCGGCAACGGCAAGTGCCGCCATCTGGCGGCGTGCACGCATTCCATCGCCACGCGATCGCCTCTGCGCTTCCTAATAACCGATCATCGGTATATGATGCTGACATGACTAAGCAGGCTATGCAGGAACCCACGTTCCTGATCCTCACGGCGCTGGCCGGCGGCGCGCAGCACGGCTACGGGATCATGACCGACGTGACCCGGATCTCAGATGGCCGGGTCAAGCTCCGGGCTGGGACGCTGTACGCGGCGCTGGACCGGCTGCTCGGCGACGGGATCGTCGGCGTCGACCGCGAGGAGATCGCGGGCGGCCGGCTGCGTCGCTACTACCGGCTCACCCCGGCGGGCGCAGAGCTCCTGGCCGCCGAGGCTGCGCGGCTGAGTGCCAACGCCAGGATCGCGACGGCGCGGCTACGGAAGCTGCGCATCGGCGGGGCGCAAGCCGGCGGCGCCATACTGGCCGGCGGCGCGGCATGAACGGCGAGGGCGCGCTGGAGCGCCGCTACCGCCGCCTGCTCGCCTGGTACCCGGCCGGGCACCGCCGGGCCTACGGCGAGGAGATGATCGGCGTGCTGATTGCCGCCGCTCCCGGCGGCGCCCGCCGACCGGGTCTGGCCGGGGCTGCCGACCTGGTCCGCGGCGGCCTGCGGGCCAGGTTCCGGGCCGGCGTCCGCTGGTTCGCCGGCGCCGGCTGGCCCGGCGCACTGGCCGTGTGCAGCGTCGCCGTCCCGGTCATCCTGGCCAGCTACTTCACCGCGCGGTGGCTGCGCGAGGTCATCGCCGGTGTCCTAAACGGCTATAGCCAGCCGGTGTCCGTGCATGTGGAGTCCGCCCTGGTGGTCCTGGCGCTCGCGGCGCCGCCGCTGCTCGCCCTGCGGTGGCGGCGCACCGGTGCGGTCGTGGCGCTGGCGCTCGCCGGCTGGTACTTGATCATCGTGTTCGGCTCGCTGCCGGGCGAGATATCCCACTTCGGGATATCCCAGTTGTGGCAGTGGCCCTGGCTCGCCCAGGGGGAAGGCATCAGCTCCTCGCTGGCCCTCCTGCTCGGCGCCGCCGCGCTGGCCTGGTCGCCGGGGCCACGGCGCGGCATCGAGATCCTCACCCCGAAGAGCTGGCTCGTGCTGATCGGGCCGGGCGTCGCGATGGGCCTGACTCAGCGCTATCTGTGGGCGCAGCCCCTCTGGCTGGTTGCCGTCATCGTCATCGCCGCGCTGGCCGTAGTCGCTGCCGGTCTCGTGCTGACGATCCCCGGCCCCGCCGGCCGCGGAGTGCTCCTCCTCCTAGCGGCGCCGGCGTACCCGGGCGCGGTCTGGGCCATCGGATACAGCAGATACTGGACGAACCATGTGTCCGGTTTCCCGTTCAAGGTCTTCTTCGCGCCCACCGTGCTGTTCGCCTGCCTGGCCGTGGCCGCCATCTGGCGATCTCGCCACCAAGCCGCCGCGTGAGACCACGCACGCGGCACCGGTATGCCCTCGACATCATGCCCGCGCGCGATATGGTGCGCTGCAGGACCGCGCTACACCGGCCAAGTGACCGGCATCAGCCAGCCGTAAGCGTCACAGGCTGACGGCCGGCCCGCAGATGCTCACCCGAGCCAACGCAGAAGTGCCCGGTTCGCGTGCCCGCCCCGGCACATAACCAGCGGATATGCACGGCGTTGCTCAGCATGGTGCCAAAGGTCGAGGCCGCCCATACTCGGCAGGGAGGATCGGAGCTCACCGAGCCCTCCGGGCCGTATAACGGCTGATACACGGGTGATCATTTACTCCGTCGCCGGCAAGATGGGCGCAAATGATCACCCTTGTATCACGCGATAGGTGCTAGCGGCCGTCGCCGGCCCGACAAGCGCGGTTACATGCCGTGGTCAAGTCGGTATCGGTAACGGTCAGCGCTCCGTCGTCCGCGTTTCGTACTGTTCGATGACGCTGGCCGGGATGCGCCCGCGGTCGCTGACCTGGATGTCGTGCGCTTTCGCCCAGGCCCGGATGTCGGCACTGTGCTCACGGGCCGAGCCAGGACGTGCCGGCCGGCGCTGTCTGCGGCCTGCTTTGCGGGCATGGTCGATGAACGGGGCCATCTGGGTGCGGAACCTGCGGGCGTTCTTGGCATTCAGGTCAATCTCATATTCCGCGGCGCCGAGGCGGAACTGCAGAGTCTCCGTTGCGGGACCGCCGCTGATGTCGTCCTCGAGCGTGACGGTTGTCCTGGTCGCCATCTCGACCTCCATGACTGCATGGGCCTGCCCGCACCGTACCGGCCCGCCGTCCTGCATGCTGCCGGCGCGACTCGGACACGCCGACCAATGACGTTGCGCTCCAGCTGTCCCCAAGGGCGGCCATGCGACCCAACAGCGTAGGAGCTGCAGCCGGGCCTCTGGTCCTATTGGAACGAGCCTTCGCTCGCCACCGGGTTCTTCGCCGATATCAGCGGTGCCGGGGCGAAGGTGCTTGCCCGCGCATGTGTTGCCGCAACTCCAGGTCGCTGCCCATCGGCCGGACGGTTCCTCGGCGTCCGGACCATCGAGGCCAACGTGACGGCGTTCCGACGCGCCCGGTGTCGACACCGCAGGCCACTTCATTGCTCGAGGCTTGGGCCGGCAGCCATCCGGAGCGGGCATGCGCCGCTCAAGTGGAGCTTGGGGTATCGGCTTTCATGTCCCCTCGGCTCGTGCCGTTTGCCGTTAGCCCCCCAGCAGTCCCACCATGTAGTTCGAACTGTTCGAAATAGAGGCTCTACCGGAGCCGTCTGTCGGAATCGAACCGACGACCTGTTCATTACGAGTGGGCCACCACCAGGTACCGGCCGGTCCCGCCGAGTGCGTCTACCCAGCTGGAGCGGCGTCCTGGTCCTGCTGGAACGGCCGTGCTTGCGCGGGAACTGCTACCAGAACTGCTACCAGAATCGAGCGGCCACTGGAGAGGGCTGCGCGGAGCCCCCTGAGGCAGGCCCCTTGGCCTGCCCCTCCATCTGCCGATGCCATGCCGGAGGCTCGCGGTCAAGGACGCCGAAGGCGCCGCATAGCGGTCGAAGATCCTTGACGGCGAGGGGCACGGTCATAACCTCAGCCGCGCAGCCCGGCCCCGACCCAGGCCCCCGGTCCTTTAAACCTATCGCTCTATCCCTCTTAGCCAGCCACGGCTGACGCATCGCGCCGCTTTCGCGCTGCCGGTTGCCATCCCGGCTCAGACCAGCAGTCGAGACCCGCCGATCGTGCGGGCCTCGGTGTCCAACTCGTCTCCGAATTCGACGCATGGCAACCATTGCACAGCCCATCACCGACTCCCGCAGCACCAGGGCGCGCGGTCTTGGCGCGCCCCGAGGCGGCCGGGCGCGAAGCGCAGTAGGCCGCCGATCTCCCTCCTCCCCATCTCCTTCTCCTGCGGCTCCTGCGAACGCTCTATCTCGGTATAGACGCAAAGTTTCGAACCACCCCCTGGAGGCCTGCGACGATCCGACTGGATGGCGCCGCGGCGCGAGGATGAACCTGCGGGCGATAGCGGCAGCTGATCCCGATACTCCCGAGCGGCAGCGCAACTGCGGCGTGGTCACGGTCGGTCCTGAGGTTGAGATCCGGATCAAAGATGGCAGCGCCTACTACTGCGGCCTGGAGACGTGTGGCAACGTGTGGCTCTGCCCCGTCTGCTCCGCCAAGATCCATCACCGCCGCGCCGACGAACTGCGGGCAGCACTCGCCACGTGGGAAGCAGAAGGGCACGCGGCTAGCCTCGTCACCATCACCGTCCCACACGACCTGGCCGACGCACTGTCGCGGCTCGTCAACGCGGAGCGCGCGGCCTTGAAGCACGTCACCGCCGGAGCTGCATGGCAGCGCCTCAAGCACCGGCTCGGCATCGCCGGGCACATTGTGGCCCTGGAGTTCACCTGGGGCGATGCGCACGGCTGGCACCCGCACTACCACGTCCTCCTAGTCCACAACGAGATCCTGGGCGCGAGCACCATCGCTGCGCTGCACGCTCATATCCATGCGCGGCTTGCTGCCGCCTGCCGCGACTTCGGCCTGCGCGAGCCCGACCAGCTGCACGCCGTCCGGATCGACCCCAACGTCTCCGGTACATCGGCCGGTGCCTACCTCGCCAAAGGCGGCGGCTGGACACCCGCCGAGGAAATGGCCAGAGGCGACCTCAAGACCGGCCGCACCGGCAGCCGGGCCCCGCTCCAGATCCTCGCCGACTACTGCCAGACCGGCGACACCCGCGACCGCGACCTCTGGCACGAGTACAGCAAGGTCACCAAGGGTCTGGCCGCCGTCCGCTGGTCACGCGGCCTCCGTGCTGTCGTCCTCGGCCAAGCTGCCGAGCCCGAGCAGACTGACGCGGAGCTAGCCGCCGAGAACATCAACGGTGAGCTGGTGACCACCATCCCACTCGCCGTCTGGTCACGTCTCCGGCTCGCAGGGCTCGATCACGCGATGCTGGTCGCTGCCGAGCAGGGCGGCCTACCTGCCGTAAGTACCCTGATCGACCAGGCTGGCTGCCGCCAGCCTCTGGGATGGCGGTATGGGTCTCTTTACCAATAAAGTGCTGGACGTGCCAGACGCCCACCTCAGCGAAGCAATGCGATTGGACCGGGCGTCGGCACCGTCGAGGTTTCTCGCTCATGCGCTGACCGGACTCCTGATGGCTGACGTCGTCGGCGCGGCCGCGAGGCTTGCCCTGCCGCCGCTGCTGAGCGGTCACGAGACATCATTCCAAGTGGGAATTACTCTTAAGCCAATAGTGGTTCTGTCGCGAATCTTGTTTGCGGCGACAGTTGTCCTGTTCTTGATCTGGTTCTTTGATGCCAGAGTCAACGCTGAGTCCTCCGACTGGGAGCAGCGCCGCGCTCGGGCCTGGACTTTTTGGGGGATGGCTTATCCCCGGTGCCGTTCTTTGGATTCCGTTTCAGATAATGGGTGACATCTGGCGCGCCCATTTGCCGCCACACCGACGTGGCAAGGTCGCCTGGCTGCCAGGCATCTGGTGGGCCAGCTGGCTACTCACGGGCGTCCTGTCATGGGACCAGGCCGCCAGCAGCGCGAACTACGGGCTGCAGCTCGCCCATAATTGGGGCAGCTTCTTCCTCTTTGCAGTCGCCGCGAGCGCCCTAATGATCATTATTCAGGCGGTGTCGCATCAGCAACGGCTGGGCCAGACACAGCGTTCAGAATCGCTGGCGCCGACGTCAGCCTTCTAGAGCAGTCGCGTGCCGTCATGCGCGCGAATCGCTGTTCTTGGCTCGTCCGTCAGTGCGTCGAGGACTCGGATGGCATATGCCTCGGCGGCCAGTTCGCGAATCTGATCCTCGGCTGCCCACCTAAATGCAGTCGCCTCGTTGCTTGCGGCGAGGTCGCCGCCGGTGATCTTGGCCCTGAAGACAAGGGCAATGACGCCGCGGGTCATGTTCTTGTAGACGCCCGTCAAAGCGACCGGCTCGATGTCCAGGCCGGTCTCCTCGCGGACCTCGCGGCGCAGGCCATCTTCGACAGTTTCGCCTAGTTCGAGGACTCCGCCGGGTGGTTCCCAGTGGCCATTGTCAGCGCGCTGGATAAGCAGTGCGCGGTCGTGATCATCGGTGATGACGGCGGCGGCGCTGACCGAGTGCTTGGGGGTGTCCATGATGATCACCTCTGCGGTAGCCTAACAGGGATAGACATGTGCACGAGTTGAGGAGTTGCGGATCTGAGCACCAGCGGTGTGCTCGCCGAGGCTATCGACCCGTCCAGTGATCGTGCCGTCTACAAGCAGATAGCCGATCACCTGCGGGCTGCGATAGGTCGGGAGCGCCTTGGTCCGGGTGACCAGCTGCCGAGCGAAGCGCAGCTGATGGCCCACTACGGTGTTGCCCGGATGACAGCACGAAATGCACTGCGGCTGCTGCAGGACGAGGGGCTGATCACCGCCGAGCATGGCCGGGGCGTCTACGTTCGGGCCCGCCCGCCGGTACGCCGCCTGGCATCGGATCGGTTCGCGCAGCGGCACCGCAAGGAAGGCAAGGCCGCGTTCCTCGCCGAGGCCGAACAAGCCGCCGCGCACCCTGACGTGGACATGATCAAGGTCACGACTGCCAAGCCTCCCGCTGACGTCGCGTCGCAGCTGCGGCTGCCCGCCTCGGGTAAGACGGTGGTCCGGTCCCGCCGGTACCTGCTCAACGGCCGCCCGGTGGAGACTGCGGTGTCCTACATCCCGGTCGACCTCGCAGACGGCACTGCGATCACCGAGCTCAACCCCGGCCCTGGCGGGATCTACGCCCGGCTGGAGGAGTCCGGGCACATCCTGGAGCGGTTCACCGAGGAGGTATCCGCGCGGATGCCGACCCCCGATGAGACCCGCGTCCTGGCGCTGGCGCCCGGTGTCCCGGTGTTCCGACTGGTTCGCACCGCCTACGACACAGACGACCGGCCGGTCGAGGTGTGCGACACGATCATGGCTTCCGACGCGTACCTCCTGGCGTACGAGCTTCCCGCTCACTAACGGCGCTTGACGCGCCGCACAACTCCTCTATACATGTTGTAATTGTTCTAGACGAGTGCACGTCTAGGCATGGACATGCAGCACCGGCCCGCCGGGCCGACCGACCGCCAGGAGGCGAGTTCCATGTCAGGAACACTCACCATCGACACCACCGCGACGTTCCAAGCCGTCTTGCTGATGGCCAGCGGCCCCAAGCTCAAGTTCGGCAGCACCGAGCAGGACATCAGCGCCCGCCGCGAGCGCAAGTGGGACGTCCAGGCCGCCGTCACCTACCTTGCTGAGCCCGGCATGAAGCCGGTCAGCGAGGTCATCGGGGTCACCGTCACCGGCCCCGGCAGCGACCCGTGCGCGTCGATCCCGCCCGGCACCCCGATCGTGTTCGACCGGATGCGCGTCGGCTTCTCCGTCCCCGAGGCTCGCGAGAACGGCCGCGGTATCCGCGGCGGCCGTCCCTGGTGCCAGGCCACCGACGTCCACCAGGCCCACCAGACCCGTCCGGCTAAGACCGACCAGGCCGCATAACTCGATCCGCCCGGTCAGCCCACCGTCCCCGCGCTGGCCTGGCCGGGCTCCCTCTAGTGGAGGTAACCGTGCTCACCTTGCCCGCCGTCTTGTGGCTCACCGACCCCTGGCACAACGCCCTGATCCTCGTGCTCGCTCCTGCTCTACCGTCCGGCCGCCGACCTGATCCGCTTCGCCGCCGCGACTCCGGCGGCCCGCCGCCACTATCCCGGCATGGTCCGCGCCCGCCACCGCTGGCACTGGCTGTGTCGATGCACCGGCCTCGGCCAGCCCGAACTCGCCGCGAAGAACCGCCCGGCCGCGGAGTCCCGCGCCCTGGTGCTCGTCCTGCTCTCGCTCACGTCCTGGGTACTGGCGATCCTGCTCGGATCGAGACCGCTGAACAGCTCGGAAAGATCCACTACCCGCGCGCCCGAAGGTGGCGGCTGACTGACTACGGCTGGGAGTGTCACGTCAGGACCGCGCCCCGCACAGGCCGCAAAGAGGTCGAGAAGCAAGCCGTCCATGTCGCTGACTACTGGCGGTCCGTCCGGGTCGGCGTCACCCAGGCCGCGCCCGGCCACCTCATCGTGCGGGCCCTCCGCGACGACCCGTTAGCCGTGCCGTTCGGCCCGGACAGGTGCCCACCCGGCACCTTCGAGCCCCACTTCCCGGATGTGCTGTATATCGGCCGGGACGACTTCGGCACCGACCGGTACCTGCCGCTGCGGGGCCTCACCGGCATCTGCGTCTCCGGCCTGCCCGGCTACGGCAAGACCAGCCTCATCGCGTCCTGGCTGTGCCAGCTCACCCCCACCGCCTCCGCCCAGTTCGCGCTCCTGGACGGCAAGGACGGCGGCGACCAGGAACCCTGGCACGACCGCGCCTGGCGCCACTGCGGCGACCATCTCGCCGAAGCCCTCGACGTGCTCGAAGACCAGCACGCCGAGATGCGCAGGCGACTGAGGAACATCGCCGCCCTGTGTGGGCAGCGGAACGCCTGGAACGCCGGTGGCCCCACTGCCGACCTGCCGCTGCTGGTAACTGTCATCGACGAGTGCCAGACCTACCTCGACATCGCCCAGCACAAAGGCGACCGAGCACTTGAGAACCTTGCCCGCCGCTGCATCGCCCTCGTGGGCGAGCTGATCCGCAAGGGCCGGTCCGTTCTGTGCCTGACCATCCTGGCGACGCAGAAGACCACCGGCGACTCGATCCCGACCAGCCTGCGCGACAACTCCGGCCTCGCGTGTCCTTCGCTCTCAAGACCACCGAGAGCAGCGTTGCCGCGCTCGGTGACGCCATCCGCGAGTACCCCAGTTACAGTCCAACGCTCCTCCGCGAGACACCTGGTGGGATCGGCACTGCCGTCGCCACCCTGACCACCGGCACCGATCCCTTCACCCGCCTCCGCGTCCCCGAGATCGCCGAGCAGTGGGCTGCCGTCCGCGCGGCCGCCACCGCCCATCTACGGCGCGACCCGCGCCCGATCGTCGCTACAGCCGGAGCAGAGGTAGCCGCCACGCCTGAGACGGTCCCGGCAGGCGCGTCATGAGCGCGCACGTCAACATCACCGCCATCGTGACCGAGGTCCGTGCCGAGCACGTCTGGACAAACAGCGTCGGCGTAACGCACGTTTCATGGAGATGCTCGAACGCTCAGGATGCACAGGTTGCCCGCTGCCGGTGACTATTGGTGACTTTCTGTAATCGGCGTCGACCGCATTACAAGGGCAATTTCCGGTGCCAGAAGATGTGGTCTTCCAGGGCAGCCTGCCTTCAGACTGTGTGGGTGGTAGCTTCACATGCGTCCAGAGCGCCGAATCGGCGCGGCCGGGTCGCGGCTGTCCGGGGTGCAGAGCGGCGCCCGGATCTGCCAGTTATGCGCTTCTGGGCTGGCAGGGCGCGTACCTCTTGGCCAGGCTTGGGTCAGTGCGGGAAGTAATTGCCCGAGGTCGAGTTGCGCCGTTGCGTTGACAGCCCTCTTCCAACTGGTCGGGGTCATCATCCGGTTCGCCGTTAAGTGGGCCCCAACTACCCCGCTGTACGGTTTCACCGTTCACGGGCGACACCGCTCCGGGCGGGGCCATGGTCAGAACGCTGCGGTGCCGTGGGGGGTGCCCAGGCCGGTGGGGGCGTCGTAGTCTTGCTTGGCGACGCACAGGTAGTCGTAGCCGCAGGCGGCCCCGGTGCCGGTGAACGTGTCGTTGTTGCCGGCGGTGATGTCGAACAGTGCGCCGGGGTGGGCGTAGGGGTAGCCGGGTGTGGCGGTCGCGGCGTTGCCGGCCAGCGCGTACACCCCGGCGATCAGCGGGGCGGAGGCGCTGGTCCCGCCCAGCGACAGCCACGGGCCCAGCTTGCCCAGCGAGCTGTCGTAGATGGGGATGTTCCAGGCGACCGCAGCCACGTCGGCGGCGGTGCGGCCGGGGCAGTGCGGGTCGTGCTGCCAGGACGGTTTGGCCACATACGCCGAGCAGCCGCTGCCGGAGGCGCCGAACGGGTTGTGCCACACGGTTTCGGCCCAGCCGCGGGGGTTGCTGGCCCGCGACAGCTGGGTGCCGCCGGCGGCGGTCACGGTGGCCAGGTTGGCTGGGAAACTCGCGGCGGTGAACCCGGAGTCCCCCGAGGAGGCGACGGTCACGTGCCCGCGGTGGTGGTAGGCGGTCGCGTACGCCTGGGTGAAGCCGCTTTCGCGGGCGCCGTAGCTGTTGGAGATCGCCGCCGCGCCCAGCCGGGCCGCGGTGTCCTCGGCGGCGGCCAGGTTGGCGAACGACGCGGTGCTGGCTTCGACGACGAGGATCTTGCAGTGGGGGCAGGCGGCCGACACCATCGCCACGTCCAGGGTCTCTTCCACCCCCCACCCGGCCGGGTCGGGCTGGGGCAGCGGGGACGGGTTGCCGTGCTGGTTGACGATCCGCAGGCAGCCGGTGGCGGTGGTGCAGGCCAGCAGCCCGTACTGGGTGCGGTACACCGCGAGGTCGCTGGCCAGGTGCGGGGTGCTGTAGGCGTCCACCACCGCCACCGTCGCGGGCGGGGTGCGCCAGACCGGCAGCTTGTAGGCGTGCTCGATGTCGGTGGCGCCCCAGCCGGCCGGCGTGGTCGCGCCGGGTGCGACCGGCCGGCCGGCGGCGCGGGCCGCGATCGCGGCGTTCACCGTGGCTTGCGGCGCGTACAGGGCATAGCACCGGGCCTGCCGGGGGCGCGCCGGGCAGGCGGCCCGCACCGCTGGCGCGCCGCTGCTGGGCGCGGCTGCGGCCAGCGCCAAGGCCGCGGCGGCTGCCAGGGCAGCGGCCAGGCCCAGCCGGTGCAGCCTGCCGGCGCGGCGGCACAGGCAGCGCACGGCGGCGGTACAGGTAGGGCGGCTGGCGGGAGCTGCGGTACGGCGGGCATGGGGGCTCATCATGCTGCCCCGTTCGCCGGCCGGGGCGCGACCTGGTAGCCGCTCAGGATGGTCTCGGTGACCGAGCCGCCCGCGGCGTCGGTGGCGTGCACCTGCAGGGTCACCTCGGCCCTGGCCGGCGCGTTGAAGGTGATCCGGAATTGCCCGCCGCCCAGCGCGGAGACAGTGGCCGGGTGCCAGGACTGCTCGCCGTTGAACGACACCTTGGCGGCGGCGCCCGCGATGGGGGTGGCCTTGGCGAGCGGGAGGTGGCCGGCGGTGAGGGTGATGGTCTGCGGGCCGGGCGCGGTGGTGCCGTCCAGCCCCAGCCGCTGGACGTGGTAGGTCAGGGTCATCATCGGCTGCACCGCGCACCGGCGCTGATATCCGGTGCTGGCCAGGCCGCACGCCCAGGCTGGGGGGACGATGGCGGCGGGCTGGGGCGCGGTGTGCCAGGTCCAGGTGGTGGTGCTGGTCGGGGAGAACGGGAACGTCGGGCCCTGCCGGCTCGCGGCCAGCGTGAACGTGATCACTGCCGGTTTCGCGGTGAGGCGGACCGGGCTGATCCCGTTGGCCGGGTTCCCGTGCGCGATCCGGACGCCGTTCTGGTAGATGGCATAGCTGCCGGATACTGTCACCCCCGGCCCGGCGGAAAAGCCGGTGCCGGTGTGGCCGGGGTAGTTGTCGCTGAACGGCGTGGTGTCCAGGGTGAGGGTGTTGCCGGCCCGGAACGCCGACGGGAACTGGGGGAACAGCGCGGCCAGGCTGCCGCGCAGCGCCTGGGTGTCCGGTTGCGGGTGCAGCGGGTAGGCGTTCCAGTCCACGGTGGCCTGCTGGCCGGCCCGGAAGCTGCGCAAAACGTCGCTTTGCCCGCCGGCGGACGACGTGGGGGACTGGCCGTAGGAGGTCTGCCAGACCAAGTTGGGCCCGGTGGACAGGTACTGGGTCTGGGTTCCCGGCAGGCGGACCGGAAAGTAGAGGCAGCCGAAATCGAAGGCTCCATCGGCCAGGACGGGGCCGCCGATCGTGCACCAGGATCCGGTGCTAGCCGCGTCCTGGTAGTAGTGCTCGTGGACGGTGGCCAGGCTCGCCGCGCGGGCGTCGAAGTGCTGGGCCGGGATGACCCCGGGCGGGCCGGCGTAGTCCAGGTTGTAGGCATACGGGGTGGCGGAGAGGCCGGGTGGCGAGGTGAGCTGGCCGGAGGTGGTGGATTGCAGCGTGCCGACCGTGGGCTTGCTGGTGGTCGGGCTGACCCACAGCGAGACCCCGTTGAACCCGCCTCCGAGCCAGCTCGAAATGAACATGTCGCCGTTGCCCGCCCCGCGGAACACGGTGAATTGCGTACCCTGCAGCGCCGCGGGCCGGGGGGTGGTGAAGCCGATCTGGCTGCTGGCGGACCGCTCGGCCAGGTGCACGGTGGTGGCGCCGCCGACGGTGAACTGGGGCAGCACCACCACCCGTTCGGAGCGGCCGGTGCCGGAGGTGAAGACGCCGACCGCCCAGTAGTGGCCCGCGGGCACGCTGAACTTGGCGATCCCGTGGTAGAAGAAGTTGGTGTTCTCGCCGGGCGCGTTGAACCGGGTCGGGTTGTCCACGTTGAGGACCCTGACGAAGTCCCCGGTGTCCGGCCGGCCGCTCAGGTTCGTGGCGCTCACTGTCAGCGTGTGCATCGGGAACGCAGGCACCGGCACTGGCGCCGGCTCCCCGGCCAGCGCGATGTCCACGCCGCCGCCGAACAGGCCGTCCCGGCCGTAGCTGCCCCGGGCGTGGTCGGTGGCGTACTGGCGGGCGAGCGCGGCGCCGAACCGGCGTGCCCCGGCCGCGGTCAGGTACCCCGCCGCGGTTCCGTTGCCGGAGGTGGTGATCCTCACCCCCGGCAGTGCCGGCACGGTCCCGGAATACCCCACCCGCACCGGCAGCCGGCCGCGCGACTCCGCCTTGGCCAGCGCGGCGGGCTCGAACAGGCCCGGGTCCAGGCCTCGGCCCACGAACGGCATGGCCGTGACGGGCAGGACGTAGGTCTTGCCGCCCAGGCGCAGCGTCTCCAACGGGCCCGCCGGCCGCGCGTACTGCCACGGCGCACCAGCCCGGATGGACACCCCGGCCGGGTCGGCCGTGCCGGCGGTTATCAGCTGGCCGGTGACCAGGAAGACCGGCCGCTGGTCCGCCAGGGCCGCCCGCGCCGCTGCGGTCGCGGTCACTGCGGCGGCCGGGCTGGCGGTGGTGGTGGTCACAGCGGCACCGGCCGCCGCGGCCACGGCAACGCCTGCCGTGAGCACGGCCGGCGTGCACAGATAAGGACGCATGCTTGCCTCCGGGGGTTAGGCCAGGAGCCGGACGCGGGCCAGTCCTGGAGATGCTGGTCAGTTCTTGCTCGCGGCGTCACCGCGGGTGGATGGCCGGGAAGTGGGGTGAGTGCGCGGTACGGGTGAAGCCGGCCGGGATCGGCGGGGTGAGCAGAGCCAGGTTGGCCGGGGTGGCCGGGAGGATGTGGTACTGCGTGGTATCGGTGCCGAGCACCAGGCGCCGGTCCCGTGGCATCCGCTGACCGTTGACCTGCAAGTTGGGGTGACCTATCCACTGGGTGGTGACGGACTGCAGCGGCAGGTAGGTCCGGGCGTCCACCCACAGGCGTGTCGTCATGACAATCCGCGGGCCGAACCGCCGGGACCAGGTGAGCTCCACGGCCGGGCGGCCCTGCAGGCGCACCGTGCCGGCCACAGTGAACCCGCCGCTGGCTATCTGCTCCCGGATCACCGCAGGGCTGAGGCCCGGTGCCAGCAGGACCGACGTGCTCAGCGCACGCCACCAGGTGCGGGTGGCGTACTCGACGTCGATGATCTCCGCGACCCGCGGGCCGCCAGTGGTCGGCAGGGTGAGGCGGTTCGACCACGGCCCCGCGACATAGATGGACTCGGTGTCCTCGACCGGCACGCCGTTCTGGTGGCCGAACACCCGGACCCGGGCCCGCTGACCCGATGCCGGCCACGCCGGGTAAGTCCAGATCTGCTGGCTTTCCGTGGGGCTGCCGAGTTCCTTGACCGTCCGGGTCGCGTAGACGATGTCGCCGCTGGCCCGCTCGAACGCGTCAAGCACCCCGGCGCGCACCTTCGCCACCGGGGAAGGAGAGGACCCGGGGCCGGGCGCAGTCACAAACGTCACCAGCACGGCAGCGACGGCCGCGCCCGCCACAGCCGACAGGCCCGCCAGCAGAAGGGGGCGGGGCCGCCAGCGGAGCCCGGCCGAGCGGGGGCGCACGGCCCGATCCTCACGCGACCGCAAGACGCGGGCGAGCATCGCCCTGGCCTCAGGTGAAGTAGCCGACGGCTGGTAGCCGGGGTCCGGCCGGGCCGCGCGCAGCGCGGCCAGCAGATCATCATCTAGCTGGCTCATCGCGGAACCTCCGTCCGATCGAAGCCGTCACCTTGCTCATGTCACGCCGGAGCCCGTCGTTGCACGCCGGCGTCCAGGCCGAGCACCGCCGCCAGGCGGCCGCGGGCACGATGAAGCCGAGAACGGGCGGCCACGGGATTGCAACCCAGCACGACGGCGACCTCAGCCGGAGTCAGGCCATCCCAGGCGACCAGGCGCAGCACCTCCTGGTCGGCATCGCTCAGCGAAGCCAGCGCGGCGCGCAGCACCCCGGGTTCCAGGCGGGCCGGGTCGCCGCCGGCCGCGGCCGGAGGCGATGGCCGGTAACGGGCGAGAATCGCGCTGCGCCGGCGGTCCTGACGGACCTGGTTGCGCCACACGTTGCGGGCGATCGCATACAGCCAGGGCAGCGGCTCCGCCTCCGGCATGTCGTCGAGGCGGCGCCAGGCGATCTCCAGGGTCTGCGCGACCAGGTCCTCAGCATCCGCGCCGGACAGCCCGCGATGACGGGCGTAGCGGCACAGCGGCGCGTACGCCCTGTCAAACACCGCCCGAAACCGCGCCTCGGGGTCCATGCCCTTCTCCTGTCGCGGGAAGGCCCGGCGTTGCACGCCTGCCGCCCGCTCTTTCAGAATGACTCACGCCCGTGATCTCGATGGCAGCTTCGCCCGCCCGCCACAGGCGGCAGGCAGTCCGATCCGGCCGGCCAGCAGGCCCGGCCGGCGCCGCCAGAGCGGCACCGCACGGGCGGATGCCGGGGACCGGCCGGGTACTGGCAGCACAACCCGGCCCTACCGGCAGCCGGCCCGCCGGGGCGAGCACCGTCAGCGCACAGCACAATCGAGCCGCCACCGGGCCCCCGATCACCACCGCGCCGGCGACGCCTTGCCCTGGCCGAAGCTCAGGTCCATCATCCCCGGCCGCGCAGCCCATCCGGGTAAGCGGTGATATATCCCGCCGCCTGAGACCCACTCGTGAGCTTCATCACGATCGCCGCACAAAGACGAGCGGCTGCCGGAGGAGCACCGCCTCGGCTGCGCCCGGGTGCACCGCACCCTGGCCGGGTAGCGCAGGCTCAGGCACCCAGATCGCCGTTCGCGCGCACCATCAGCAAAACCTCCCAATGCCCAGGTCCGACGTGCAGATCGGCGGGTCGGCGTGCGTTAGCCAGGAGCTGGGCTAATCACGGAAAGTGACGTTGAGCCTCGTCGGCCCATGCGGCCGGATCGATGCTCCTATGGTCGTCAAGGGTTTCGTAGGCGAGGCCCTTGCCGCGGAGCTTGCGCAGGTCATAGGCGGCCTGCCGGATTGCGTAGCCGGTTAGGCCGGTCATGGTGGCGGCCTTGGCGGCGTGCTCGGCGACGGTCAAGCCGCGCGGGCGGCGGCCAGGGCCAGTGCGGCGGCCAGGGCGGCGCGGATCCGGGGCTTGTTCAGGTCGATGCCGCCGGTGCGGGTGGCGCCGAGCCGGGAGGGCTGCGGCAGATTCCGGGGATCATCGGCTGCGATTGCCGACCATATCTGATCGGCGTGGGCTCGCGGCTCGTCTACGCGGGCTCCGGCGGCGCGACCGCAATATCTGCTGACCTGACGGGCAGGCCGGTGGTGCTTGGAGCTACGCAGTTCTTCGCCCTGTCCGCGGCGCAGAGCCATATCTGGCTGATCCGGTACAGCCACGGCTATGAGGGTCAGGGCCAAGTCACGGCGTCGTCGGTGCCGGTTACCGGGGGCCCGGCCGGCCCGGCAGTCACCATGCCCGCGCGGACCGTCTCCGTGATCGCGGGCACGGACGCAGGATTCCTGCTGCAGATCCGCCTGCGGGGCAACCCCCACGTCATGGCGTTGTGGAATCCCGGCAGCACGCCCGTCGCCCCGCCGTACTCGCCAGCCGATGGCATCACCGATGGCTTCGGCGCCACTGCGCGGCTGGTCGCCTACGGGAGCGGCTGCCAGGTTGGCGAAACAGCCCGGGACGCAGGCTCGACCGGCTACGACCTGTGCAAGATGCTGCGGGTACTGAATGTGGTCACCGGCCGGCTGTCG